>ERZ808266.46-NODE-46-length-51642-cov-4.733712_pt1 | contig 51642 bp, 50 predicted proteins | sample MGYA00521278_ERZ808266 | MGnify/ENA primary metagenome ERZ808266 (study PRJEB31516, sample SAMN03275591) | gut metagenome | biome: mammalia-associated habitat; material: feces | host: Papio cynocephalus | place: Kenya | collected 2012-08-02 ... | reverse complement strand
TGTTAAACTCTGACATGAATAAAACATAGAATACATATTTGTAACATTAGATGTATCAAAGTTACTCACATCCAAACTTGTAAGCTTACTACAATCTTCAAACATATTGCCCATGTCTGTAACATTGCTAGTGTCCAAGTTCTTCGCACAGTCTTTATTATTCCCACTATATTCATAAAACAAATAAGCGCAACTTTTCGTTTCATCTACTCTGCTTTGTAACATATCTGGCTTCTCGCTTACTTTTGTAATTACTGGACAGCCCTTTTTACCTTTAAAATACATTGCCATTATGAGTTACCTCCTGAAATATCTTCACTAAATGGTAACATTGCATCTATTTCCGATTTGGTATAATAGTTTGACAAATCTCCACCTTTTGCACTGATGACATTATTTTCAATAGTAATATTTTCTCCTGCTGTAAGTTTGTCTTGTTTGCCTGTTTGCAATGTAGCAATGTCAGTTTTATTAGTTGCTATTTGAGTTTTATCTATGCTTGTTATTCCACTATTCACTGCTGCGAGTTGAGTATCAGTAAGTTTGTCTTGTTTGTTTCCTAACGCTGTATATACTGCACCACTGGTAATAGGTCGTGTACTATCTTTAGTAACACTACTTATAGCTGTAAGATAAACACTTTTAGGTGCCTTTGTATCGAATACCGCTCTAGAACTTACAAACCAACAACATGCCATACTTACTTTGCTAGTTACTGAAATATTGGCTCTTGCTGCAAAATATACTTTATATGTTGAAGTATTTTCAGTATATTTTACATTAAAATAATTAGTATCACTAAAACTGCCTACAGCAGTATTTAACAAAATAGCGTTATGTATAATCATAGTATAATAACGTTCAAAAATTGTATTGTTAATTAGTACACTTTTATTATAGTCTTGCGGACCACCGATTATTTCTGCTAATACTCTGCCATCAACTAGTTTATCTGCTTCAATATCAGATAAACTACTATCCTTAGTTACATTGTCAAGCCAAACAAAATCTCCTGCTTTAAATTCTCCCGAAGCAATTTTATTATATAGTTCTATATTTGTTCCATTAAAAGTCTTAAAACCACCTTGAGCAGAGATTACAACCTTTTTATTAGTACTATCAGCATCGAGAATTACATTCTCTCCTGCAATAATCGGTAAATTATACTCAGTAGTAATTTGATGAACAGTATTATCTTTATATTTTATTTGTCCATGACTTGTAACAGTTATACCATCAGTTGTATCATATAATACACTTTCATCTCCATAGTTAATGTTAATATCGATTATTCCATCTTTACTTACATAGTCTGTTAAGTCCACATTGTTAATTCCGACATTTAACCACATTTGTGAAGTCACTGTATAAGTATATAATATTTTGTCATTACTGCTATCAGTCATTGTAATAACTAGTCCATCCCATTGTTGAGGGTCTCGACCATAATTATCTTGTACATACTTGGTAGCAACAGTTTGAACTGTATCACTAGTAGCTTCTATAACTAATTGACTTGAAGTATTCAAAATATGAATAAATGTTAATTTACTTAACTCATTTTGTACATAAGGTTCTGTAGCAATTTTTTCTAAAGTAACTGAAGTGTCTGTATCAACATGACCAATATAAACTCCATTCTCATTTATTACTAAACGACTTTTTCCAAACTTGCCTTCTAGTGCATTATATTCACTTTCTAGCAATATCTCGCCGTTAATATCACCATTTTTAATAGTAGTGTTAACAACAATATTTCCTTCAGCATAATTTTTATTTTTATTCAATTTACTAGCAATCACATCATCGTACGTAGAAACTTTAGTATCTAATTTTATAAAGTCACTATTTAATTTAGTAACTAATTTATTATTTTCATCTACTAAAGCTACTGCAGTGTCTATACTATTTTTCATATTATTTACATCTACAGTTATTGGTGCTATTTTTCTATTAACAAATGTATCTACCTTATCAGTATCAACGGTTAACAAATTATTAGCGTCATATTTAAGCCATCCAGCACTATTCTCGCCAATTTTTATTAGTCCCCAGCCATTAGTATTTGTATTATCATTTCCTTTATACGCGTAAGGCCAATTTATTGAAGTAATTTTATTGTTTAACTTAAAGTCATTTTTATCTAATTGAATTAGGCTAGGCTTATTAAATGGGTCCGATGACAATTTAAGCGTAGCCAATTCTACTTTACCATTATTAACAATAAAATGTTCATTAGTAAACGATGCAATGCCGGCTTTATCATAAGTAGCTTCCTCAACATATACGAATATTTGTTGCGTGTCAATCACTTTAGGTTTCACCGGTGTTATTCGTTGTTGAAATATATTACCTGCCATTTATTCCTCCTTATATTAGTGTCCTCAAATTATTATATACCTCTAATTTAGTAGGCTGTAATATAACTTGTGGCTGTTCGATTTTACCTAATGGACTATCAATGTCAATATCTTTTTGTAACTCATTAGGCCAATTGATTTTAACAAACAAATACTGTTCTTGTGTATTAGATGGCCATTGGTCTGGAGTTACTAAACCGTCATTAAGTTTCTTTACATAAATTTGATTTAGTTTATAGTCCATCAACGGACCACTCACGAGAGTTATTTGATACAAATAATTTTGACCTTCCCACTTAATAGTCTCATCAGAATTAAAATTTAAACGCAATCTACATTCATAGTCTTTGACTAATACTGGTTCACCTGCACTATAATCATAGTAAAAATATTTATATGGATAATGTCCAACACTTACATCAAAATTTTGCTGTAAATCTTCATATTGATACAAATTACGATTATCAGCTGTATCATTTTTTACTATATTGCTAAATGGTGAAGTAGTATCACTTGGTGTAGTAGGTAAACTTTCACTACTTTTTAATTGGCCACAATATACTGGATTAGTGTATATAAATGTCGGTATAGCTACCGCTCCAGTCCTATCTGGATTAGTTACACTGCACCACCAAGATTTTACATAGCGCAGATTTTTCTCAAATTTAGTGCTAGCAACAGTAACAACAAAAAATGGATTTTCACGTTTACTACTAACTATAAAAGGTATATACTCTTGGTCACTAGATGACAATAAAACATCTAATGCCCAATCTTCTCCCTGTTGTACTTTTATCTCACTATTATTTATTTCCATAGCATACCTCTACTCTTGACCTGTACCAGCTAAGGTATTATTCTCAGCCTTTTGGTCAGTTACCGCTGAATTCATTCCAGTCCCGCCTTGCATACCGCCTAAAGCTGTCGCTGCAGTAGTGGTTTGAGCCGCGCCAGATTCAGTTCTATTTTTATTATTAGTCTTTTCTACATTACTTGCATGAGTTCCATTATTTCCAATTCTGCCAGCACCAAGTCTAGCACCACCTTGTTGACCTCCGCCATTACCAGTTAGTCCTGCTTGCTCTTGACTATCTTTAATAAATGATAATGCAAGCTGTACTGCTTCTGGGTTCTCAACTAATGTTTTTTCAACATCTGTTGGTAAGTGTTGTGTAGCATCATCCATAAACGCTAAAGCATATTTTGCAATAGGGTATCCATATTGTTCCATCATTTGCCAATACATCTTCAAGGCTCTTGTAGGATCGATTGCGGTTCCCATAGTACCGTTAATATAGTCATTTGTTATCAATTGCCACATTGATGCTCTATCTTGAGTAATATCAGTAGCATCATCAACAGAAAATGCATAGTCATCTTTATAATAGTATTCACCATACTCATCTTGGGCTAAGAACATATACTTTGACCAAGTTTGCTCAGTTTTAGTGCCATCTGGTAGTAATGTAACAAATGTTCTATCTTCATCACAAAATGCTAACAAATATTTAAACAATAACTCGTATACCCCAGAAAATGCTAAATTTCTTAATTTGTCAGGTCCATAATTACGTTGGGCACTTGCAGCCATTTGTAACTGCTTAGCCTTACCGGAAATAGCTGTTGAGTCATTCTTTCCTTGGTCAGTATTAGTAATACCAACTGTAGATTTAGCAGTATCATACAATATATTTGCATTTGTTATCTCTTCACTTATATCAGATACTACTTGTTTAACTTGTATTGATTGACCTTCTTGAGGACTCTCAACCTCAACCTGTGAAACCTCATCGTCGCTATCATTTATATTAGTGTCTTTTAATTTAGTAATATATGTACGGCTCTTAAGACTCTTTTTCTCAGCTTTGTTTAGCATCTTGTTAATAATATCTTGGTCTTCAAGTATTAACTCGACTTCACTTATTCCATACATTGTTCCTGGAACGCTTATACGTCTATATGGTACAAATGGTAATTGTCTTATTAGATAGTATGGTATTACAGTTCCTGCTGGTATAGTCTTACTCTCATCTTGACTATTTACGTCTTCGTCAATATCTGATGTAACACCTTCTCTGTATGGATTACTGAAATATAATAAGTCATTTTTAAGTCTCTCGTCTTTAACAGACGCATACTTAATATCTTTACTTCCGCATACAGGACAAGTATCAGCAATATTAACTACAGTATGGCATTTACTACATTCACGGCGTTTACGAATTCCCCACTCTAAGTCATTACAAATAACTTGACCAGTTTCTTCACACCAACTAAATTTACCTACATATCTATCTTTATTTAAAAAGTATACAGTTACAACCGGAATTATATCATTATGGGTTGGACTTAATATATAGCGGTCATATAAATCTAAGCACTCAGCTACTGTCATACAGCTCTTTTCAAATATATACTCTAATTTCTTATAGTCCTTAACACCAGGTTGTGGATATACCGTATCAATCGGACACGCTTTAACAATAGGATTGCCTGAACGCATATGTGTATTATCAAATGGGTTCCATTCTACCTTAAACCAAACGGTTGAGTCAATAAGAACGTCGTGCTCAGCTTCATCATTCATCTCTTCAGACAACATTTTGTCAATCTCATGCCTCATAAGACTCTCAGTCGTATTGACAGGATATAAATCACTATGATGTCTTGGTGACATTTTAGGTGCAGGTATTTTAGAGTTTATTTTACCTTCAACTAACTCAAATGCTAATTTACGAATTGCTTTAAGTCGTTTATCAGTGATATTACCTTCTGTATCTAAAGCGTTAAATTTACCTTCGTATGCATCTCTCCAAATTTTTACTTGTTTAGAGTTAGCTCTAGAGTTCTCATACTCGCTTTGCGCTATATAATATTTTTCTCGCCAAAGCTCTAATAACTGGTCTTCTTTCTCGGTATTCTCATACTCAGGCTGGTCAATTAAGTTTAGATAAGTTAATACTCGACTATCCTCTATTCCAGGATGTATTATCTTGTTTTCTTCCACTTTTCCTCCTTATTAGTAATAATTTTTATAAGTTGTTTCTATCTTTTGCCATTCTTTAGGTGCGCCATGTTCTCTAATAAACGCATTCTTCTCTTCTTGTGTTTTTAAGTGTCTATAGTCATCCCACATCTCAGGCCACCACTCAGTATAGTTAACAAATCTCTGTACATGTTTCTCAGGTTTCTCTTCACCATTCATTAGTCCCAAGCATTTTAGTATCTGCTGGCTATGAGCATCAACCATATCATCATGGGCTGCAAACGGAAAAGTCGCAAACTCGTGTTTATAACAAATACAGAATGACTGTTTCTCGCCTTCCCACTCAAAGTCCTCATCAGAGCTAAATCGCCAGGCATCTTTTTCACAAGGTATATAACAACGACCATCTCTTTGCATTGGTGAAGCAGCTTGTGCTCTCGCATACTTGCCACCTTCAGGTTCTATCGGGTAAATGCTTGGAAAATCTCGTTCTGCAATACCTAGCTTTCTTCTCCACTTTCTAAGTATCGAAACTGCTCCAGGTCCATTAGCTTTATCTTCTATATAAATCACATCAATTTCAGGAAACATTTTATATATCTTGATAATTTTATCTAGTGTATCGGGTAAATCTAAGTGCTTTCTAACAATATAACGAGCATAATCATTACCTTCTCGTATACCGCCAACTTTCATAGCAACATAGTCGTTAGTCTTATTATCTTTGAATGTAGCATCAATAGACAAATAAATTCTATCAAAATGCTCCGGTTTCCATACTTTATCTATCTCATACTCCATCCAGTCCTCTTTTCTAAATAGATTACCAGACTCATCAGTAGGGTCTCCTTGAAACAATGCATTATATACGTGAGCGCCAGATGATGCTAAATATGACTCTTTAATTATCTGTGCCCAATGCTCATCCTTACCCATTTCAGGACAAATACCTTCTCCAGGTTGTCTCTTCAACGGGTCTTTAGCCATATTGCCTTCAGTGCATTGAGCCGCATAGTTATAGTCTCCGACAATAAATTGTTTACGGTTCTCTCTTAACCATCCGATTAAGTCATGTGTTATCCATCTAGTACACATTACAATACATAATGACCCAGGGTTACCTAATAGACGAGTCTCTAAGGTAGACTGGAAGTACTCTATGTTATTTACTGTTTTGGTCTCAGACTGCGCATCCTCCATATTTTTTATCGGGTCGTCAACAATCATTAAGTTAGCAGTATTACCTGTGATGGGACCTCCCATACCTGCAGTTTTCATACCGCCACCAGTTGACATAAATAGGTTCGTGTTCGCATCTAAAACCATAGTTTCCCAGTTCTCAGTACTCTGAACCTTATCGTGTAGTTTAATTTTGCCGTGTGACAATATCGGTGCCCACTCTCCAAATTTCTCACGATTACGACGTCCAAATTTCGATGCAAATGTACTCTCATAACCGACGGTTATAACACTCGCTCTAGGCTGTTTCATCAGTACCCAAGACTGGAAGGACTCTGTGACTGTATATGATTTACCAGTTTGAGGAGGTGCAGACAATAATATCAAACCGTATGGCAATCTCTTGCCAGTCTTAAGGTCGATATTAGGACCTTTCTCAAAATTCTTCTGTAAATTAGCTGACAACGAATAATGATAGGCAGTCATATTATAACCGTAATTTACTGCTTGAAGATACGCCGGGTATGATTTCAAGCATTTTCTTATTATTATCTCGCCGTCTAATCCGCCCCATACGACTTTACCTTCTCTAATGGCTCTTACCTCATCAGGAGTAAGTATCGCATAGCCGTATTCTTTTTGTAAATCTTCAAGGGTTCTCATTACTCTTCGTGTTTTTCTGAAGCTTTACGATGTTCAGCCAATAATGCCAATTCTTCGTCAGTTAAATCTTCAAATGCACTCTTATTAACAGTAATCTCATCTTTAACTTTACCGGCAGTTCTGTCAAGTATAGTATTAAATGTAGTGTCTGTAAAACGAGCTCTTAAAATTTGACTTTCGACAATTAACTCAGCTTGCATAGGCTCACGGTCCTTACCATCGGCTTTTAAACGAGCTTTTACGTTACTATAAGCCATCTGGTCAAGTTGACTCTGAAACGTTGGCTCGCCTGTTTTTGGGTCATATGACTCAGGGAGCGGACGCGCAGAGCCTTCTAGCGCTGAACCGATTAACTGTTTCCAAGCCTTCTTAGCATAACGTTCGTCAGCATAGACTGAAATATATTCTCGTACTTCTCTCTCAGATTTAGTCACTTTAAGCCTCCTTTATTATATTTGAGAATATGTAACTCTACCTACGATACTCTCATATTATATTATATGATGATTTTAACAATATAATATACTTGGTAAGTAATTACAGTTAAAAAATTTTTACAAAAATATAACAAGAGAATTATTTTGGAAATCAAATTCCCGCGGACTTTAATATTATTCAAGTTGGCAAAGAAGGACGGACTTACTATCCTTGCGTTTTAAGATATATTTTTGGATATATTATATTTATCCTTAATAAAATATCAAGGATATAAATAAAATTGAATAGGCATATCTTAAAAGACTCGTAGGGATATAATTTGATTGATTTAAATATATCTATATAATATACGCATACGCACGCGCGAGATACATATCAGTCACATCAAGTCACATCAAGTCACATCAAGTCACATCAAGTCACATCAAGTCAAAACATACCTATTAGTAACTAGACTATAGTAAGTTAGCGATAAGTCATACATACTTATTAGTAACTAGACTATAGTAAGTCAGCGATAAGTCAGCGATAAGTCAGCGATAAGTCAGCGATAAGTCAGTAGAAAATAGTCGCGTGTAGGCCTTAATATAATATATACCGCTATTTGAGGGGCTATCGAAATCGCAATTTTTAATATTATTCAAACTACCTTATATGTAAATAATAAATATCAAAATTAAAAATCATAAATATCAAAATTAAAAATCTTAGTTTATTATTTACATTAGCGTAATCGGAGGGCGCTCAACATGCAAATATCAAAAATTAACATTAGTAGGCTTTATTATACCTACAGAGTCTTTGGCAATCTAACAAAATCTAACCAAAAACCAAAAGCAAAATTCTACGTAGCGGATGAGCGACTCGAGCAGACTAGTTACAATGTAGTTATCAATGGGCGAGTTGAAACTAGAATCGAGTCTAAATTAAAAGACACCGCTGGGCCTACAGACGCCTACTTAGGCTGGCTACGCCTAAAAAACTTTATTGATAACTATTGCAGATATATAAATGCCCTAGTTGACCGATATAATGCGGGTGAAGACTTAGAAAAACTTGAGCAACAAGCGATAATAAACTATGTGTGCAATTGGAATAAAATGCTAGAAGAAAATAGGTTGGAATATGTGAAGTAAAATTCACATTCTAATAGGGCCAACACAAGGCCTTGCAAACTTAATAGACCTAAGCAAGTCAGTAAACTACTTAAGTTAACAAAGATAAAGGAGGAAAAGATTATGTTAACATTAGAAAGAAAGGGTTATGAGATTACCTGCAACGGCAAAAAACTCACAGTAGTAAAACAAGAAACTAAAGGACCAAACAAGGAGGTAGTCAAGATTGAAGGCCTAGAAGGCTCAAATGGTAAAAAGTGGTTATCGCTCACTTTGATACCAGATAATGCAACAACTACAATCGGTGATGACAAACTAGTTGCTCGTGAAGTAACCGCCATCAAGAAGTATGAACTCACAGCCGACGAGGCTAAAGAAGTTGCCGAACTACAAAGTAAAATAGACGCGATTATCAATGCTGCCAAGGCTAGGTATGTACCTGCTAGTAAGAAGGACATAACTAAGATGAGTATCGCTGAGTTAGAGGCCTATATCGCTGCTAAGAAAGCGAGTATAAAGGAATAATGGAGGTAAAAGATGATACTAAGTAATATAATAAACAGTAAAGAAGTTGAACAAAAAATAGATGATTATTGTAACAATATGGTGAATACTACCGAAAGTATAAAAGACCGTACAAAATGGAGTTTTATTAGGCGTAGTGAGAGGTTAGACTTTTTGTGTGTCCGTTGCGGTATAAAAGTAAATGTGTTTATATCCGAATACAAAGACGTGCTTGTGAATTATAACTATCTACTACCACTTACCTTAACTATAAGTAATGAAAATTTAGACCTAATTGGTATAATAAGTAAATATACCAGAGACATAATACTAGACCCATATGGTGGAGTATATATTGATTTAAAGCCATGTTATACTGATACGTTAATGCAATTAAAACGTACACTTGAAAACTACTGGATAACTCATCCATTATGCTCAAATCGTATAAATAAGTATCGCAGAATAGTAGTGGGTATATTAGATACTGACTTGTATGTTAAATAGGAGTAAGTATGAAAGAAGTAATTAAAAATATCGAATATAACGTCAAGGCCGGTAGCCTTGCAGACTTGCCAGCCGATATTCAAACTAACCAAAATATTAGTAAGTATAAAAAATATCGTGCACAACCTTATAACGACTTGCTAATCATTGCCACCCGCATACCTACCGACAAAGATATACCTGTAGTGCTTGGACGTGACGGAGTAAAAGTCCAACCAGTCTATTATGGCGAGTGGGAAGTAAAATTGTATACTAATACTGACAAAAAGATACGTGCTAAATCTACAACCGCTACAGTCACTACTAGGACTCAAGTGATGAAAGTTCGTAAAGGCTCAGGTATTGATACTATGAGTATTGAAGAACTCGAAGCATATCTAAAGAAACTTAAAGGAGGTAAATAATGGAAAAGTTAGTAGTGTATGTTCAAAGCAACCCAGCAAGTATAACCTATTATGACTTTAGTGAGAACTTGAAGGCTCTTAAGGACTACCGACAATATAAAGCCGTCGGATTTCCCGACTTATATATAGGAAAGGTAAACTTAAGTACTCAAGAAATAACTGATTTGACAGAAAAAGACGTTGAACATATCAATGACTCGGAGGACTCAAAGGCTTGAAATATGTATGCTTAATAGGACTTATAGGACTCATAGTCGCTTGTTTCATCTGTGACAGGAATAAAAATAGCTAAAGTATAAACGGTTTTAGTCACTTTTAGTGACCTAAAGTGACCTAAAGTGACTCGAAGGCTGATAGTCCTTTATATAAATAATTATCTCAAATAATTATCTCAAATAATTATATCCAAATCTGGCTTCGGGAGTTTTATATAAAGGATAAAATATTAAAAATAGGAATAAGATATATAAGATTTATAGGTTTATAAACAATATATAGGATATGTATTATAAAATAAGGATTTATATGTTATAACAAAATATAAGATATATAGGTAATCAATTTATATAAAATGGCGACCTTTTTACATATATAATTATCTAAGTAACATTTTTTAAAGTAAATAATAAATATATATAATATATATCTATATAATATAAAATATAATCATTATATAAAACTCCCGAAGCCAGATTTGGATATAATTATTTGATATAATTATTTGAGATAATTATTTTAGATGGCCTTAAGGTGACTAATAGCACTAATAGCACTAATAGCACTAATAGTACTATTAGTGCTAAAGGCGACTCATAGTGACTCCAAGCAACCAAGTCTCTCAGCTACCAATACACCACTAAAAAGAAAAGGAGAAAATAAAAGTGAATAAGAAAGACGAATTTATTGTTGATTTGAACGATGAGATTACTAGACTACTACAATTAGATTATAAGCAACGAACACGTAAAGCAGAAGATGACTCATATCAATATATTGTCAGTAGGGTAGAAGAAACGTTTAGTGACCAACCTGAATTGAAAAAGCAAATAATGGACATCTTGGACAACTTGAACTTATCGCTAGAATTTGCTTACATACAAGTAGGTATGTTATTAGACCCCTATATACATTAAAAATTAAAAAAAGGAGTAAATGATATGGAAGAAGTAAATAATATTGTTAAAACAAGGAAGCCTCGTAGCGACGCAGGCAAAAAGCGTGGACCTAATTCAAAAGTCCGCTGCGATGCTGGTAAAAAACGAGACATCCAGCCTGATATGCGGCTTAAGAGCGCTCTCACGATGTATAAGAAAATGAGGTCTCAATATTTAGCCGATGCGTCGATAGAGGTCGGCGAGGATATAAATGGTATATACGTACCTATCCAAGAGGATAATCGCCGTATTGATGCAGATACTATTGTTATAAGTCGAGGGCAGCGATTGTTTAGAAGTACACGTATAAGAAAAGGTCGTTACATTGACTTGGAGCGATATAGGTTTAATGCATTGCAAGAGATTGCCAGTGACCAATGGACTGCAGAGACTTATGGCCTATTTGCCAATGAGGTATGTAGACTCCTAGATAATGAAAATCTGTCTCAATCACCTATAGACTCGCCTTTAGACCTCTTCGTTCGGCTCTATCATGTACGTGAAGAAGAATATATCTTTTGGAAGTATGAAGATTGGCGACGAGAGTATTCTATTGTTTATAATGATACACAGCCATTAGATGACTTATTTGTCTTCGAGTGTAATAAACATGTAGGTATAGACTACGCGATGGAGTATAAATCTGATAAAGACTCTGAGACTGAGAATAAACGACTCGAGATTATAAATTCGAGAGAGTACACTATCATTAAGGCTGCTACGAGACAGTACATATATTCACAAGAATATGGTCGTGTCAGTAAAGCAGTGTTTGAGAACCCAGACAATCAGAACCGTTCATATGATGAGTTAAAGAAACTGGTTGACAGACAGATAGACCGACAGGCTATAACAGATAAAGTCGAGGCAGCCATGCAAGACTGGGTGTCTGAGAAATTAAGATAAAAGGAGAGCACAGATGCAAGAGATTAAGATAACATCACCATCAGGTAAGTTAGTTGCATATTTAAGTGAGAGTATATATCATAATTATTATTATACTGTCTATATCGCAGACTTAGAGATACCAATTGCATTTATCATAAATAATGATATATATGAGTTACCATTACTTAAAGTTGAGCACGACAAAATTGAGAACTTTAATCAATATGTTGAAGACTTGCTATGGTTAAGAGATGATATAAATGAGACCAGATAAGTAGTGCAGTAAGAAAAATAAGTTGATATTATAGTGGATAATTTATATCAATTATTCATATAATATATTATATCAAATAAATAATAAAAGATAAGAGTGACTTGCTGATTTAAACCGATGAGGCAATCACTAAGAAACTCTATTATTGTCTTTAAAGTTTATTAGATATAAGTTAATGCCACATAAAAGGAGAAATTAAAATGGCAAGAATTATACTTGAAGACGGTAAGTTCTACCTCGATGAAGAAAACGGAACAGAACTAAAAGAATGTAAAAGATGGCTTGAAACAAGCAAAAAGAATGAAGCACATCCTGAAGGTAAAAGATGGATTAAACTTCCAAAAGACAACATCACAAACAGACAATATGTAAGCGAAGATTTGTTTGATGCTGAAAATGTTAATGGTGTATTGCCAGTAGAAGTTAAAACATCAGCTCCAAGAATACTCGGTTCTACAGGTGTTAAAGCAAATATTGTTAAGTATTTGTCTGAAGATGATGCTGCAGGATATACAAACCTTGTTAATAAAGCTGTAGACGCTTATAAAGTAGCTAAGGCTGACTCAAAGGTTAAAAAAGTTGAAGATATGAATGTTGAAGAGCTTGAAGCATATTTAACTGCTTTGAAAGAAGGAAAGAAACTTTCTGTTAAAGCTGGTCCAAAATCATTCATGGATATGTTTACTGATGAAGAATACAATAGATATAATGAATTGTTAGCGAAGAGCCAAGAAAATAAAGCTAATATGCCAAAAGCAAAACGCGGACCATTGACAGATGAAGAAAAAGCTGCTAGAAAAGTTAAAGCAACACAAAACAAAATCAACAAAGCTGAAGCACGTCTTGCAAAATTGAGAGCTGCTCAAGGTCAAACAGAAGACACTGAAGAAATCGTTGAAGAAGACATCGACGAAGACATATAAACACTCATACCTTTTAAGGTATATTAACACTTAATAAGCGGGCCTTAGAGCCTGCTTATTAAGTCCCTTAAAATTATGAAATCATTAAAAGTAAAGAGGTAATAAAATGATAAGTAAAGAAAAATTTAGAAACATTAAACCGGGCGATATGGTAAAAATTGACTCTAATATCGATAAAGTAAATGCTTTAGAAAAAGTAAATGCTTTAGAAACTAAATATGAAGGTGCACCAATATATGGTATGGTTGAGGATATGATACCACACAATAAAGGTCATTGGGCTAAAGTAAAGAAGGTATTAGACAGATATGAAGGATTGACACTAGAACCTATTGATGATACAACGGACGGCGCAGCCATAGCAGACTATATATATACAAGGTATTGTATTCTCGAAGTTGTTAAAGCCACTGAGAAAGATTTAACTGTTAATGAAGCTTGGGATAAAATAAGTGAAGATATTCATAAATTTATTGTTAAGTATTTTCCAGATAAGCCTTGCATGCTTATAGCCGATTATCCTAATGGTGGTACCGCTAAAGAAGGCGGAGCAATTAAGATAATGACTGATATGGAATAGCAGTAATGAGGTAGCAATGAATGATGTATGGAATTTTTATGTTAATGAGACCGATAAAGTTGAGTATACAATCGCATTAGTAAAAAGTGGTCATAGTAAAGCTATGAGTGCAGGCCTCAGAGCCTTTATGCACTTATATGTAACAGACCCGGTTGTTCGTGACAAAATAAACGCCATTATAGATGACTACATAATCTATAAAGGTAATGATAAAATTAGTAAAATGTAGTTATGGAGTAATTATGATAAATAACAAAGATAAAAGTAAATATACTATTAAACAATTTGTATTAAGTGATGATATTAACTCTCAAGGAATATGGAACGAAATTACTAGCAAAATAAGTTTAACAAATGAAGCAATTATCGGTTATCATTTTAACAGTATGATAACGAAAGGTGTGATTGCTCATATAATGAACTTATATATTATAGACCGTAAGCATTATAGCGGCCTAGAAGTGAGTAAAGAATCTCTTTGTTCTACTTGGGAGTTATTTTTGTCTAATCCAAGTGAAATGAGGTTTCAAAATCCGCCATTAAAAGAATGGTTTGATACTAAAATAAATTGGTGTAAAAAATTAGCCTATAAGATTAGTGATGAATATAATGAGTCATTTGATGAAATATTAAGTCTAATATATTTTACAATAATTAAACTATATAATCGTCATAATGTATACTTAGGCAATTTAGGCTATATCGAAACTAGTGTATATAATGAGCTTCGTATGGCTTTTAGGCGCCGTAAACGTGAGCCACTTACATTGTCATTCGATGAAATTATAAGTGATGACGATGACTCACTGAAACTTGAGGATATGATACCATTTGACGATACAATGAGTGATGAAACTCTTGAATATCAAGAATTGTTAACTAAGGCTATTAGTCTATTAGAGACTGTATTCTCGCCAAGAGAAATCGACAGCATATTAAATGGCCCACAAAATTGTCTTCCGAGGCAAACGTACTTAAAGTTGGCAAAGTTTAGAAAAGACCACGAGCCTAGCGAGTTATATAAATAAGGTATAGGAGTAATATTATGGTAAGAGAAAATAATTATAGTAGAGTATTTGACCACTATTATACAGGTAGTGTGTATTATAAAAAAGGTGATGACTTGAGGTACAATCCAGATGATAAACACATATATGATAGAGGCACACCAATTGCATATATGGTTACTGATGATTGTGATGATTATATTGTTGTTGATGCACATAAGTATCAGAAAGATAATAAAGGTAATCGTCACAAAGATAACCTAGTTAAGTATGCGATGAATAATAACATAAGAGTTATATTTGTTCCATATATTGATGTTGGTTTTGGTAAACAAATAAAACCTCACTATACACCAACTGATGCTTATGAGTATTTATTGAAATTACGTCCGGCAAAGTATAGAACCTTAGATGCTGTATGTATATATGGTGACTATCAAGGAATTGCGTGGACTTTTGAGCAAAACGGAATTGGTGCGGTTAATATAATGCTAGGATATATTTGGACAATTCAAGATGATTTAGACACATCATTATTGTCGTTAGTATCACTTCAAGAATTAAGTTATGAAGAACTTAGTTTATTAACTGAATGCTCACCGGGTATAAGTAATATTATTTATTGTTGTAGCAATCCTGAAAAAGTATTTCAATATAATGAGCAAGATAAATATCTCGACTTGTGTGACCGAATATGGAGTAGGCAATTAAAAATAAGCAATAAACCTATTCATTATGATAAACGTGAAAACTTAAAAGTTATTAAGTATATAGATAAGTATAAAGGAGAAATAAAATGTTAATAATATTCGAGGGACCTGATGGTTCAGGCAAGAGTACTTTACAAGATAAAGTATGTGAAATAATGTATAAATATAGTCCTACTATAAAAGTTATGAATAATGCGGAATGGTTAATACCTACGCATCCAAAGTCAGATGCAAGAGTAAATGAAAGAGAGTTATATAAGCAATTAAAAAGAATGGCAACTTGTAAAGATACTGTTTATCTTGTTAACCGTGGACCTATTAGTGATATAATCTACCGTATATTTGATGATTATCCTACAGTGACTACATTTCCTAAATTATTAGACTTTATAGTCAAATACCAAAGACAAATAATAATTGTTTACTGTAATAGTAAAATTGCAGAACAAAAAATGTTAGAGCGTGGTGATGAGAACCCAGTGGCTATATCAAGACACAAAGAAATATCTAAGATATATGATTTGTTGATGAGTATAATCGGTTCTAATGTGAAATATGGTCTTAGGAAGTTTGATATGGCTAAAAAGAATGACACAAATAAAATTATGAGTGATATAGCTTATACGTGCTATATGCTTGGTTTATAAGGAGAAATAAAATGGAAGAAATAGTACTTAATAATAGAGTGGCTTTAAAAGGAGTAATAGATATGCACTCAGTAAAGCCAGTAGAAAATAAAGGCGATAGTGTAATTGCTTTTGAAATTCATGTAATGAGAGAGTCATTAACTTGTGATACAATTTCTTGTATTGCTCACAAAGATTTATTTGAAGACTTAAAGGAAAATACACTTGACGGTGGAGAAGTAGAGTTCGTAGGGAGTTTTAGAAGTAGAAATTGGCAAGATTTAAATGGACATACTCATCTGCAATTATATGTTAATGTAGAAGAAGTATTCTTAAAAGATGCTATAATGTGCACATTAAAAGATGTAAATGAAATTCACTTAAAAGGAACCATTTGTAAAACACCGGTTGTTCGTAAAACACCAAACGGTAGAGTCATTACTGATATTTGTTTAGCAGTTAATAGAGACAATAGTAAGAAGAGTGATTATATACCTTGTATAGGCTGGAATAAAGGCGCAAAGCTATTAGGTGAATTAAAAGTCGGTGATAAATTATATATTGAAGGCCGTATTCAATCTAGAGACTATATTAAGCGCACTGAAGACGGACAAGAAATTGAGAAGAGAGCATATGAAGTATCAATTAAAAAATTTAATGTAGATAAAGAATAGAGGTGAATTATGAGCGAATTGGGACAATTAGAAAAAAGATGCCGGGTATTAGAAAGGTTTTTTGACAAATTGAGTACAATATGCGGCAGAACTGATAAAGAGCTTGCCGTTGCTGAATTTCGTGAAAAATGGCCACAATTAAATAAAGACTTAGACTATTGTTTTGAAGTACTAGCAGGTAAACATAAATTAGGATATACTTATACAATAGTATTTCCAGCTGATACAATTATATATGCGACATACAAAGATTATACTATTCATAGATTTGTTGAAGAAGTTTTAGCTACTCTACCTTCAACACAAGATGGTATAAAAGAAGCGTATCAGTGTACACCTGTTGAAGCTAGATGGTTTATAATGAATTTAGTTAATCGCAATTATAAATTAGGCTATTCTAATAAAAACGCAATGATTACTCATTATTCTCCGATGTTAGCAAAGAAATATCAAGATACAATTAAGCCTGAGCAAGATTATTATGTTCAAGAAAAATTAGATGGTAATAGATGTATTGCCTGCTTTAATTATAACACAAATAAATGGGAATTTTGGTCAAGGTCTGGTAAACAATTAAAAGTTGAATTTGATATGTCTTGGACTGATAAATGGTTAGAAGATGAAGATAATGAAGTATATGAATATCCGGCATTTGATGGTGAGATAATGACTTTAGAGCACGCAGGGTCAAGAGACTTTAACCGTACAAGTGGAGCAATAAATAGTAAGTATTTAGACAAATCAGGATTGCACTATTTTATATACGATATTGTTGCACCTAAAATGACTTATGAAGAAAGAAAAGCAGTATTAGATAGTTGTGACAGATATAGTTCAATGATGACTAATACTCATATTTTGCCAGTTTTAGATAAAGTAACAGTATATCCTAATCACGATTATAACTGGAAACTTGATGAATTGCTTGATAAGATTACAAGCAAAGGTGGTGAAGGAATAATGCTTCGTGACCCAAATGGTTATTATACTCCGGGTAAAAGAAGTGATGGACTTCTTAAGTATAAGAAAACTCAGACTATGGACCTTCGTATAGTCGGATGGAATGAAGGCTCAGGTAAATATGAAGGAGCTATTGGTTCATTTATTTGTCAAACTGACGATAAAGATATTATTGTCAATGTCGCAGGTATGTCAGATGATATACGATTTAGTGACCCAGACTTTTGGATTGGTAAGATAATCGAAGTAGCTTACTTTGATATATCTGTTAACAGCACTACAGGTCAAAAATCATTAAGATTTCCAAGACTTAAGAAAATAAGAGACGATAAGGACACGACAAGTGTTTATTAGGAGAGTAAAAATGAAAGATAAAAGAACAAGAGCTGCATTACTAATGGAATGCAATAAATTAGCAGAAGAAAATAAGGACTTGAAGCGAGAATTATCTTTTGTTAACACGTATATGTATGTTATAGAGTCTAATATATTTAAAGCAGTTGATGAAGAATTGAAAGTATTAAAGCAACATATTGGTGACTATTTGGCTCGCCGTAAGGATGGACTTGAAGAATGAATATAAACTCATTAGTCTCAGCCCTTCCTATGATAGCCGTTCTAATTTATTTTGTAATTGCATTACCAATACTACTAAAATAATAATTACCGACGATTGATTTTAAGATATATTTTTGAGATATTTTTATATATCAATATAAATTATAGAGATATATTATATTATTAAATAGAGATATCTTAAAATATGCTACAGTTATATATTTTGATGATTTTATAAATAAAAATCTTGAAAATTAGGATAAAATATAGTGGACAAAATAAAATAAATAATCATATAATATATTATATCAAGAATAAAATATTTTACTATTTTATAAAAATTGATAAATACACATAAAAGGAGAAAATAAGATTTTGGACCAAATAAAAGTAAAGATACTTGAGCACAATTTAAACGGAATGCCTTTATTTTTGGCAAAGATGACTCAAAGAGGTAGTGAGATAAATAGTATGGAAGATTTAATGAAACTATATACTGAAAATATAGGCAAAACACCTTCCGACAAATTATTGCAACTACCACATACAACTATATTTAGAATGTGTAATATGACAGTAGCAATTTACGGTTTAAGCACCAAAGCTGTAAGTCAATTAAGAACTCACGCAACTAGATTGACATTTATGTCTACAAGTACACAATATAGTGAATATACCGGTTTAGATTGTCCTTATGTTATTCCAGAAGGTTTGACAGAAGAAGAAAAAGAAAGTTATAAATTTGCGCTTAAGAGAATTCACGACGCGTATAGTGAATTATATAAAGACGGTGTTGATAAAGATAAAGCAGGTTATTTATTACCTCAATCATTAAGAAAATGCTTAATAATAAGTGGTAATTTTCCAGCTTGGCAATATATGTTGTCTTTAAGATTGTGTAATCGTAACACTCGTGAAGTTCAATATATTTGTCAGTTAATACTTGAAGAAATGACAAAAGTATGTGGCAAAGTATGGGCAGACCAATGTTTACCATCTTGCGTAAGAGGCAAATGTAAAGAAGGTAAATTCTGTTGCGGTACGCCATATAAAGATATTAGAGACGACGAGGAGTTAAGTAAATGAAAATAAAAGTAATAGATTTTGGTTATGAAAAACTACCAGAAAGAAAGCATTATAATGACACAGGAGCTGATGTATATGTATTAAAAGTATTTACCATTCAGCCTGGTGAGACTAAAGTAATTCCGGTAGGATTTGGTATAAATTTACCAGATGGATATAATGCACACTTTCAAACAAGAACAAGTGTTGCTAAACAAGGAATATTTGTTCAACAATGTGCAATTGATGCAGGATATAAAGGTGAATTAAATTTAGTTGTTACAAACTTAAGTAATAAACCCTATAATGTCGGCAAAGGCGATAGATTAGCATATCTTGAAGTATATCCTATACAATATGTAGATTATGTTAAAGACTTAGGAGACGAACGCGGAACAGGAGCATTTGGAAGCACTAATAAAAAGGAAGGTATATGATGGACAATCAAATTGTACGCGAAAAACAAATTTTACTTATTAAAAGTATAAATACTGTAGAAACTGACCTAGATAATAAAGATAATGCAAATCTTAATGATGGGTATGCATTTGAGGTTAATGGCTCTATTCCAGAACTTGCTGACGGAATTGCTAAGTTTGCTAAAGAACTTCCAAAGAATGGCTTTGGTGAAAATAGTGATACAGGTTTTATCAGTTTGATACAACAATACTTTAACAAAATAAAATAAAGTGCGATGGTAGGGACACTATAAATACTACCTACCACCAGCCGTAAGGCAAATCTAGTAAAAGGAGTACTAAAAGTGACACAAGAACAATACGAAATTATCGTTAAGTGTATTAAGCAAGGTGTGCCAGTGATTGCAGATAATCTTGTTAATGCGTTTAACAAAATTGTTGACAATAGCAATAAGTATATTGAAAGCCAACAAGAAAGTAAGACTACAGAAGCAGTAAAAGACAAAAAGGAGAACTAAGATGCCAACACCTACCGGCCACGTAATGTTATCACCTAGCAGTTCACATAGGTGGTTAATATGTACGCCATCTGCTAAACTAGAAAGCTACGAGCCTGGAAGTATATCAAAGTATGCCGAAGAAGGTACTGAAGCTCATGCATTGGCAGAATTAAAATTGTCATATATGTTAGGTAAAATCTCACCTGACGAATATGATACAAAGTTTGAATACTTTAAATTAACTAGTAAATATTATGATGAAGTATTTAATGAATTTGTGAACAACTATTGTCAAGAGGTTATGACTATAGTTAAAGAAGATTATAAAGGTTTAGATGTAAAAGTATATCTCGAAGAATATGTTAAATTTGAAGATATTGTACCAGATGGTGCAGGAACAAGTGACGTTGTTATTGTCGGTCCAGACTTTATTCATATTATTGACTTAAAGTTCGGCAAGGGAGTAGCGGTAAGCGCTATTAACAATACACAGTTAAGATTGTATGCCTTAGGTGCGATAAGAAAATTTATGCGAGAAGGTATTTTTATAGAGACTAAGATGACTATTATCCAACCGAGACTCGATAATATTAGTACTGATTTTGTTAGTGTAAAAGATTTAAACGATTGGGCACTTAATTACGTTAAACCTAAAGCGGCACTTGCTATTGAAGGTAAAGGCGATTTAGTTCCAGGTGACCATTGTAAATTTTGTAGATGTAAAGCTAAATGCCAAGCTCTTGCTAATCAACAATTGGCAGTAGCACAATCGGAGTTTCAAGATGCAGTCGTTGATAATCATATGCTAGAACCTGCACAAATGTCACCTGAAGTTATTGCAAAGATATTAGACATTGGTCCAGCATTTATTGATTGGTTTAAAGACGTCGAGAAATACGCACTAGCTGCATCAATAAATGGTGAATTAAAAATTCCTGGTTTTAAACTTGTTGAAGGTCGCTCAGTAAGAACTATAATTAGTCCAGAGTCAGTCATTGAAAAGTTAAAAACAGCGGGATTTGGTCCTGAAAGTTACTTAAAGCCTCAAGAACTTTTAGGTATAACTGCATTAGAGAAAAATATAGGTAAAAAATTATTTGCATCATTATGTGAACAATATATTGTCAAACCTGTCGGAAAACCGGTATTAGTACCTGAGACTGACAGACGACAAGCACTTGATGCTAAATCAGTTAGATTAACCGGAGATGAATTCATAGAAATTGAAACAGATGAACAATAAAAGGAGAATTAGTAATTATGTCATCATTAAGTAAAACACAAGTTGTAACAGGAGAATGCAGATTGTCATTCGTACATTTAGTTGAGCCAGTAGCAGTTAAAGAAGGAGATACTCCAAAATATTCACTTACTGCGATTATTCCAAAGAGCGATACAAAAACAATTGAAAGTATTAAAGCTGCTATTCAAGCTGCCGCTGAAGCAGGTGCTCAAAAGCATTTTGGTGGACGTGTTCCTACAAATGTAGCAAATACATTTAAAGATGGAGATACTGAAACAAACGATATGGGTGATTTGCAAAAAGAAAAATACCCAGAATATGCTAATAGCTATTACATTAGATTGTCTACAAAATTTAAGCCAAAAGTTTTAAATGCTAATAGAGAAGAAATTATTGACCCAACTGAAATTTATTCAGGTATGTATGGTAGAGTAAGTATGACTTTCTTTGCATATTCAGGTGATGGTAAGAGAGGAGTTTCTGCTTGTCTTAACAATGTTATGAAAACTAGAGATGGTGAAACAATGGGTTCACAATTAAGTGGTGAAGAATTTTAATCGTAAGGTTTATGAGGTGTCCTTTAACACCTCTTTATGTTGGAGTAAGGCTTTTGTAGGTTCAATTCCTACCTCCAGCGCCAGTACTTATTATTAAGTATTAAAAGGAGTCACAATGAAAGACAAAGAAGTTTCAAGGTTAATTAAACTTGAACACAAAAGACAAAATAATGGACTTGAGTTAATTGCATCTGAAAATTTTGCAAGTAAAGAAGTCCGTAAAGCAATGGCTACATGTTTGACAAATAAATACGCCGAAGGGTATCCTAACAAAAGATATTACGGCGGATGTCAATATATTGATGCTATTGAACAATTAGCAATTGATAGAGCAACTCAGTTGTTTAGATGTAAATATGCTAATGTACAACCTCATAGTGGTTCGCAAGCAAACTTTGCCGCATATAGAGCATTAGAAAAATATTTGCATTTAGTAGGACGTAAGATGAAAGTATTGAGTATAAAATTAGATGAAGGTGGTCATTTAAGTCACGGCTCAGAAGTAAGTTTCAGTTCTCATTATTATGATTTTTCATTTTATGAATTAGATAGTACTAATCATATCGATTTTGACTTGATTGAACAAGCTTTACAAGCAAATAAACCTGATGTATTATTGACTGGATATTCAGCATATCCTTATGAAATTGACTTTGCAAAGTTTAAGCAATTAGCCGATAAATATCATTGTTTGTTAATGGTTGATATGGCTCATATCGCTGGACTTGTAGCAACTGGTGAGCATCCTAGTCCATTTCCATATGCTGATATTGTTACCAGTACTACACATAAAACACTTAGAGGACCAAGGGGTGGCTTAATATTGACAAATAATGATGAATTAGCAAAACTTGTTAATAGTGCAGTATTTCCATTTACACAAGGCGGTCCATTAGAAAATATCATAGCTGCTAAAGCAGTATGCTTTAAAGAAGCAATGAGTAAAGAGTTTAAGAATTATATTCATCAAGTAAAATTAAATACTAAAGAATTTGCAGATACTTTACAATCATACGGAGTATATTGCTCTAATAGTGATAATCATTTAATGTACATTGATACTTATAAGTCATTTAATATGACAGGTAAAGATGCACAAGATGCCTTAAGTGAAATTGATATTACTGTTAATAAAAATATGTTACCTCACGATAAATTATCTCCAGCTTTAACTTCTGGAATACGTATTGGTTTTGCGGCTTTGACTACAAGAGGATGCACTGAATATATCGCACATAAATTAGCAGCAATAATATTTACATATCTCAAAATGTATAATTATCTTGAAAGCTCGGGTGAAATTCAGAAATATAAGCAACAAGTAAAAAATATAGTTAATTTATTAAAAAGGGTATAATATGTATATAGAAATAATTATGATTATAATATTATCGATAATGTGCTTTAGCCTAATTGCGGCAGGTATATTATTATGTAATCAATTAGATATACGTGATAAGCATATTAAAAATCTTGAAGATAAAATAAGTCATTTAAAAATTCGTTGTAAAGCATTACAATGTGACAATAAATATTATGAAAATAAACTATTAAAACTTAATAAAAGAAGGTATAACTATGGCTGTAAAAAAAGAAACTCCTTTACAAGAAAGAATACAAACTCTTATTAGACAAAAAGGAGGGTATGTAGTAAAACAACACGGAGACATGATAAGCGAGCCCGGAATTCCAGACCTGCTTGTTTGTTATCGTGGAATATTTTTAGGTATTGAAGTAAAAGTAGATGATAATACTCCTAGCAAACATCAAGGAATACATTGTCGCAAAATTTGGCAGAGAGGTGGTATTGCGATGGTCACTTGGGGACTTGATGATGTATCTTCTGTTTTAAGCTTTATTGATAGATGGATTGATGCTGAATGTTTAGTTTCTGAAGTAATTAAAGGTGTAGAAACTCAAATGCAGTTTGCAAATATTGATAATGGTAGGAATTGGTAATGGCAGGTATAACATACAAAGAATATAATGAAAAATATAGACTTCCAGAACAAGCTAGAGACGAAGAGTTAATAATGTTACATAAACATCATGCTCTTTGTTATTCTCCAGGTAAAGGTAAAAGTTATCCGGCAATTCATTGCATATTACAAATTAACAAATTAAAAAATAATAATGCAAAAGTTTTAATAATGTCTGATGCAACTTGTATTAAAGATATGTGGAAAGCTGAGATTGAGCCTCAAAATATATTGCCAAAAGAAACATATTTTGTTACTGACAGAACTGCAATAGGAACAGTTAAAACAGCATTATTGTCTACTAAATGGGACTTAATTGTATGTGACGAATGCCAGTCACTCCGCTCTGGAGTTACAAGGGCTAAAAGCCAATATGCAAAATTAGTTTATCAACTAACTAAAAATGCAGAATATGTAATTGGAATGACTGGAACAATAAGCGGTAATAATGATATTGAGCCATTTTGTGTATTGCATAACTTACATATAGCTGGATGCGGAGATATAAATTGTCATACATTTAAAAGAAGTTATTGTAAAATGCAATTACAATATGGACCATTTGGAGCATTTGAAAAACCTGTAGGTTTGAATGATGCCGGCGAAGCATTTATGAAAAAAGCATATACAAACGGTTGTTCATTTTGGGACTATGATGAAAATGACGAAATGCCAGAGCTTGATATTGAGTATGAGCATTTTAAAGTACCTGAAACAGAAGAATATAAAAATGCTTTGCAGGGTATTTTAAAATGCGGTGATAATGAGTCAACTGTTCAAAAGTCAATTGCAATGCAAAAAGCCCAGCAAGCACTTAATGGGTTTATTTACTATAAAGATGATAATGAAGAAAGACAAACTTATCAAGTTCCTAAATTTGATAACCCTAAATTGCAATATGTTTTAAAACAATGTAAAGACCATATAGCAATTGTAGCATATAGATTTCAAGAAGATGGATACTATATAAATAAGATACTAAATGATAATGGAATAGAGACTACAGACTCTATTAGTCAATTTAAGGCACTAGCAAATGCGGGTGCACATATAATACTTGTTCTCCAATGCTCAAGAGGTAAGGCGGCAAACTTACAAGTATGCCAACATATTATATACTATACTTGTGATTATTCATTTATAGCATATAAACAAATGGTGCATAGAACTTGGCGTAGAGGTCAGACAGGAAAATGTAGATTAACATTTTTATGTAATGAAACAGGTGATAAATATAAAGTAGAAGAAAAAATTTGGAAGTCATTAAAAGAAAAGCAAACAATACATGAGGCTTTAATGAGTATTAAAAGGAGTTAATTATGGACTTTAATAGATTTTGCGAATTATTTCCTACTGCTAAATTTGTCAAATTAGCTCCATTCCAAGAAGCTGAATTAACAGATGAAGCAATAAGAAAAGACGGCAAAAAGCCGGTAGATAATAGGGGATTAAATAACCCATTAAATATTGGTGAAGCAAAGAATGCAGTAGCTGATGGCTATAGACTCGGTTGGATAGTACCTAATAAGTATATTGTTATTGATATTGATAACCACGATAACCCTAAATCTGCTATAACTCTTGAAAAAGTATTATATACGAAAGGTATTAAGTTCTGGTCAAATGAGTCTAAACAAGGAACTCACTTCATATTTAAAAATGATAGTGAAGTTATGAAAGGTAGAGGCACATTTGCTGGACAATTAACGCCTTTAGGAATACGAGCAGACGGCCGTGGTAGCAATAAAGGTTATATAATTTTACCAGTCAATGATGAGCATTTTAGACATTGGAAAGACTGGTCAAATGATACAATAGATGATTTACCATTCTTTTGTAGACCTCTACGTCCGGCAAAAGCTGATGACCCAATATTCATTGATATGCCTCAAGGCGGTGGGTCTGATGCACTTATAAAAATTAGAGGTATCGCGTGTGCAACAAATATGATTACTAAAGATGAGGCAATTGATTGTTTACGTATAATCAATGAGATTATATGGAGTAATCCAATGCCTGAAAAAATGTTTCAAGAAACTGTGGCCAGAGAAGTTAATTACGAGAATATTGCTACGGCTGATGGAACAGGACCTGAAAAAGCAAATAAATGGCGCTTATTAGCACAACAGTTAATTAAAACTTATAACTTAATAGCATTAGGCGATACTATTCACATTTATGAACACGGACACTATAGACCTTTTAGTCCACACGAGCTTCAAACATTTATTCTTGAAAAAGGTTCTATGGATGCAACAGCTTCACAACGTAAAGAGACAATAGAGTTTATTACAGCATTAGCACAAAAAGACTATAGCCAAATAAACAAAGATTATGCAATTATTTCTGTTAAAAACGGGATGCTTGACTTAAACTCAGCAACTCTTACCCCACATTCTGCCGAAAATTATAATACTATATACCTTGATTGGGAATATAGAGAAGACGTTGAGTACTCAGAAATAATAGATAACTTTATGAAACAGATAAGCGATGGTGACGTAAAGAAGATGCAATTCTTATACGAAGTTGCAGGTTATTGTTTACTTAAGAAAAGTATTTTTGAAAAGTTCTTTATTTTTAAAGGCTCAGGCGGTACAGGAAAATCTACATTTTGTAATTTAATTATGAGAATGGTCGGTAAAAGATATGTGTCAACAGTTAAGTTAAATCAATTTGACCAAGACTATTATCTAGCAACAATGATTGATAAACTTGTTAATATTGACTTTGATGCGAGTGATAAAAAGACTCTAGAAGACTCTGGCAGATTTAAAAGTATTACCTGTTCAGAGCCCGTATCAGTAAGACAAATATATGCTGCAGTTGTTGAAATGGTATCTTGTGCAACAGTAATTATCAATGCTAATCATATGCCAAAAATTGCAGATAAGTCAGAAGGTCTTTACAGACGTATGATTTTAGTAGAGATTGATAAAAAGATACAACATCCAGACCCTAAGTTCTTAGAGAAAATAACAGATAGTGATATGGAGTATTTCTTCTATAAAGCTGTTCAAGGTATTCACGGAGCTTTACAAAGAGGGTCATTTACGATAAATACTTCGGAACAATCATTAAAGTTAAGGTTTCAAATATCACAAAGTAATATAAAGAAATGGTTACAAAATTATCAATATAGTATTAAAGACTTATTAGGAAAAGGAACTACAGAGTTATTTCAAGACTTTAAAACATTTTGTTTGGAGACAAATTGTAATGCGTCACAGAAAAATACATTTGTAGACGATTTATTAACTGAAACCGATTTAAGAACTGAATTTGATAAAGGTGCTAGAGAGTTTTATTTAGATAGATATGATAATGACCCTAGACCTTTAGATTATATATTTGTTCCTGCTGAAGAAATGAGTAAAAGAAATAGTAAATGGGGGTAATATGAAAACAAAAATGAGTTTAAAAGAAGCAATTCGTAATTCACAAAATTATAACATTCCTATTGTTATATTAGAAGATACTGGAATGTCTTATGAAGAATTAAGTATAGCTGATTTAATTAAAAATAATACATTAGATAAATACGAACCTTTTATTATAGACATAAATGACGCTTTATGCCGTGTAGAAATAAAGGTTAAAAAGATTTCACAATGAAAGACTTTATAGATAAAATAGCAAGTAGTCCTTGGTTATGGACTATTTGCTCAATAGGCTGGTTAGTCGGTACATATAGTATCGAAATATTGATTATTAAAGTAATTAACAAAATTAAAAGGAAACGTAAATGAATAATTTAAAATTTTTTGACTTTGAAGTTTTTCCAAATTGGTGGTGTTGTGTAGTTAGTGATGAAGAGCCTAGTTATCCAGGTAAATTATACGACAATAAATTTGATAAAGAAACTGAACAAAAAATAAAAAGTAAAATGAGAATATATACAAGTGATAGCGATTTAGTTGAAGTACGAGATGCACTTAAGAAAGAATTGTCTACTGGTGTGTTATGTGGATATAATATTAAACGTTATGACTTAATGATTGCTAAGTGTATATTTGCTGGGTTTACACCTGAGAAATTAAAGAAAGCAAATGACATAATTATTAACCCTAATTTAGCATATAGTAATAGCGAATATGCCCGTATTAGTGAATTTATTAGGTTTGGCTGGAATAGAGCTCAGGCTTGGCAAGACTTGTACGATGATAGCGAAAAAGGTCTTAAAGATAAAGAATGTGCATTAGGTATGGATATTCGTGAAACAACAGTACCATTTGACAAAGAAGATTTAACTGATAAAGATAAAGAAGAAATACTATTTTATTGTAAACACGATGTATACGCATTACACGTACTTTATTGGACAGTATCAAAGGCATATATTGATACAAAAATATTGTTATGTGACACATTCGGTATTGATAGAAATATCGGTTATAAAAATACAAATGCAAATCTAGTTGGCAGAGTTCTTGAAGCACAACGCGCACATGGAACAACAATGGTTAATAGTAGTATTGTTATTAGAGATAAAACTTTAGATGACTACTTTAAAAAATGGTTGCCTCCTGAAATCTATGACCACTTACTAAATAGTGCCGAGAGCAGAGAGTTTAAGTTATGCGATAATATTGTTAGTATTGGTGACGGTGGCTTGCATAGCGTATATGATACACCTATTGTTAATAAAAAGGCCTGTGCACTTTACGTAGAGTCTACAAATGAATATACAATGTATAATGTTGACGTTTCCTCCTGTTATCCATCAGTTATGTTATTCTGCAACGCAATGTCAAGAGGGTGTACAAAGCCCGAAAGATTTATGAGTATTTATAAACGTCGTTTAATACTTAAACAAACACCAAAAGCACAATGGACTGAAGAGGATAAGAAATTTGTACCAGCCGCTAAATTAGTGCTGAATACTACATATGGTGCAATGGGAAATAAGTATTTATCATTATATGATGACTATATGAGAACAAAAGTATGCCGTGTAGGACAGATGATACTTATTAGTATTATGAACAATTTGTATAAGTCAATTCCAGGTCTTAAAGTTATACAAACAAATACAGATGGTGTTCTAGTATATGCTAAAAGAGCTGATAAAGATAAAATACAAGAAATTGTCGATGAGTTTAGTGCTATTAGTAATTTTGCATTTGAAGTCGAAGAAGATAATAGATTGTGGCAATTGAATGTTAATAACTATATAGCATTACATCCAGACGGTGAATTAAAAAATAAAGGCGGTTCATTTGTAGATACAGTATTCCAAAAAGGTACCAATAGAATGAGACCATTAGGGAACTTTATTATTCAAAAAGCACAAATGGAGTTTTATACAAAAGGTACTAATCCGGTAGAATATTTATTTAATAGCACTAATGTAAGTGATTTCTGTTTAACAGGAACTAAGGGTCCTACTTATTCAGGTATGGTACAATATAATAAAGATGGCGAACTTCAATTAGGAAAAGTAACTAGAGTAATTGCAGTACTTGATGACAATCTTGGACAAATAAAAAAGACTAAAAAGCTCGCAAGTGGTATTAAAGCAGATTTAATTCCATTGTGTCCAGCCCATTGTTTAATTGTTAATGATGACTTAAATGATTATTATATTAAAAACCATAAATTATATAGTAAGTTAACTGGACAGTCTTGGGACATCGATTTTAGTTATTATGCTGAACAATTAGATAACGTATTAGATGTTACATGGTTTGAAATTAAAAATGAAAATAGTCGAATAACAACAGAATTTAATTTATAAGGAGGTTAATATGTTTGCAGATTTAGGAAGAATGATGCCACAAGAATTTAATTCACCCGGCCGTTGCTTAGTTTGGTGTCAAAATAAACAATTGGGACTTAAACATAGTTTAAAGTTATTGAGTAAAGACAAAGACTGCTTAATGTTTAGAGCTCCTATCACAAATGAAGTGGTTCGAGTATATGGAGAACCTGATGAAATAGACTGGCTCCATATTGAGCTTGTAAAATCAAATTCATATACATATAGATAAGAGTCGCTTAATGCGACTTTTTATTTTGTCACTTTTCATTGATTTTAAGATATATTTTTGAGATATTTTTATATATCAATATAAATTATAGAGATATATTATATTATTAAATAGAGATATCTTAAAATATGCTACAGTTATATATTTTAATCATTCTATAAATAAAATTTTGAAAAATAAAAATAAGGGCGCTAGTAGTTAGCGTCCTTATTTTACGTTTAGTCTGAATAGCCTTTAGTACCTCTATAAATATTCTTAGTTATACCATTAGCTCTTAATTTATTGTATAAATCAAGACTTGCATAATATTTATGTCCAGCTGAAGTCCAAGCCATTATCTTAACGACCTTAGCATTCTCACTCATAATTGAGTTAACTGCAGTTTTACGTTGAGCATCAGTCATTTGATTATAAGTAAGTTCTTGGTAGCCAGTCGAAGTCTTAACTCTGACTTTAAGGCTATTAGTATAAAATTGTCCTAAGTCTTTGGCATTTAATTGTCCATATTTTACGTTTATATTTTCTAAGTCTTTGCCAGTGACTTTAAACGATTTACCGTTAATGTCATAATCTCCTCTTAACTGTTTCTTAGTAAGTCCTAACTCTTCAGATTTGCTTTCATTAACAGAAGCTGCATCATATGAGAAGTATGGAACTATTCTATTTATCAAGTCAATTACTCCGCCTTTATCTCCGGTATATGGATTTACTTTTTTAGGTAAGAAGTTGCCGACAAAAGGAAGTTTAGCTCCGAGTTTATCCCAGAATGTAGTCTTCTTAATATTTCCAGTATAAGTAGCGCCTGCAACATAGCTTAAGAAGTTAGGGATAAAGCTTAACGCTATAGACTCTCCGCGATTTGCAATAGTATCAATAATACTCTCGCTATACATATCGCTATGAATAATATCCATAAGTGGGAAACTATCTAGAGTATAATCAAAAGCTTGTCCTAGCGCAGTCCACATATCTTTCTTCATAATACCGTTAACAAATGCAGCACCTGTGAGTATTGATGAACTTCCAAAGATACTTGATACATCAACACTGATATTACCAATTTTGATTTTAGGTGTTCCATAGTCATCGTCATCAAGTCTTACAAGTCCTAAGCCAGCTAATAGCGCACCAATTATAGTTCCGATTGTTCCTAATACTCCTGAACCGATTTGACGTCTTACAAAGAATTCAGTTAATTCTCCTGGAATGTCAGTTTGTCCTTTCATCCATTTAGCCTCATTCTTCATAACTGTATTCTCAAGTTTCCAGAATTTACGTATACCGTCAATTAAACCGATTGGCGTGTAATTCATCATTCCTTTAAACCAGTTCCAAGCCGAGCCGGCATATGGTAACAATAATTTATAAGTCAACCAGTAGGCCTCGTTTTTATCTAGCAACATTTTCTCAAACTTATTGAATAGATTGTCACTATGCATATAGTCTCTTAAGGCTAAGCCCATAGCCTTGGCAAAGTCGTTCATAATTCCATCAGTCATTCCTTGTGACAAGTCTGTACCTTTTTCAGCAAGTATTTGTCCGAAGTATCTTATTGATGTTTCACGAACATAACTGTCATCACTCATGGCTTGCATTAAGAATGAATAAACTTTTTGCATACCTTTTGATTTAAACATATTTTTGTTATAATATTCGTTGTACATAGCTTTGAGCACTAATTGAGACATAATGTATTCTTTTCTAGGTTCTCCTGTAATTTTATCTACAGCATAAGCTCTCGCTGCATCTGAGATTTCACTAGGATTATATCTGGATAAGTTTTTACAGAATGTATCAAACATACCATTATCAATAAAGTTGTCATTAACAAAATCTTGTATAGCTTTAGTCACTTCAGGCCTTACTGTCTTACTGCCTATTATTACTTTGCCATCTTTACCAAAAGTCACTTTAAGTTTGTCATCCATTTTCAATTGTCCTTCAACAGTACGTTTAGGCATTATCTTAGCGCCTATTTTGTCCGATAGCATGTTAAGTCTTTTCAATGCAATGTTACTTACTTTATTACGTAACCAAGTTAATGGTGAACTTAACATTGAAGCTGACCTAACTGAAACTAATTTTCTAAATATAGATTTTTTGCCAGTTCTATGTTCTTCAACATATTGTATTATCTTATCTTGTATAGCGGCCATATCTGCAACGCTACCTGTTTCAACAGTTTGGAATAAATCACCTTTTAAGTCGTCTGGAATTTCAACTCCGTCAATTATCATCGTGGCTTTACTCATGGCTTCAGCTGGGTTAAGGCGTTTACGAATATTATTCCATATAGCTAATCCTGTAGCGTTTTCAGTGGCTTTTGATTTAAGTGCATGTTCTATTTCTTGGATAAGACTATTTGGTAAATTAGCAAAATCACTATTCTTCTGAGCATTTTCAAGAACCCATCCTAAGAAGTACAATTTGATTGCTTGAAATTTTTGGAAGTCGGCATCAGTTGCATTATTAAGTCTAGTATCTAGGAACCATCGACAAGTATTTTCAATTTCTCCATCAATCGCAGTAGCTCTTAATAAAGCATCACTATTTTGACTAAAGAATGTTGCACCATTAGCTACGTCTTTCTCAACATTTCCAGTAACACCTTGAACCGTAGACATTCTGCTCTTTTCACTCCAGTTAGTATCAAGCAAACTATTTGTTAAGTCTGTTGGCTTTCTATCGCTAGTAACATAAAATTTTTGGTCAACGATTTGTGTTTTATATGTCACTGCGACTTTCTCTTTCATAGGCGCTTTAGGGTTAGGTTTTTTATCTGTTGTTTGTTTAGTTAAAATACCTTCACGCTCTTTAAGCACTTCTTTTGCTTTTTGTTTAGCCATTTTTTCTATATTAGCCTGATTTGCTACTTTGCCTAAAATTCTAGAACCTTCTTGTATAGTAGCAGCTATCTTATCTAATTGTTCTGGAGTCATATTAGCATACTTCTCGTTAAGGTTCCATTTAAGTACATGCTTACCATTTTTAGACATTTCGGCAACAAATATATTATTTTTATAGCCTTTAATTCTACCACCTTTTGTATATACAGGGTCAAAATATTGTTTAATTTCATTCGGCAATTTTTCAAAACGGCTAGGCCTAATAATACGTTGTTCAAAAGTATTAACAGAAGTTTGTAATCTTTTCTTACTGCGTTTAAGATTACCTTCAGCTAATAATTCAGTATTACTATCGATATTTTGTGTTGCTTGACTTTCAGTCTCTAATTTGCTTTCAGTGCTTAATGTTTTAAGGTATAGTTTATCAATTTTATCAATTGGAGCATCATACAATTCAGCACGTTTATCGTCTAGTTCTTGTAATAGTCTAGGCGCATTTTTTATTTTGTCAGCCGGACTCATTTGCTCAACTCTAGTAACTATTTCATCAGTTAAGTAATTCATAATAGCTTCAACTTTATCATCTCTATCAATGCTATCTAATGTGTCTTGTAGATTTTCTTTACTGCTTTGTATTAAGTCTTTGTTTAAAGCTTCTTCATCATATTTATAGTCAATTTTTCCAGCATCATTTTCAGCAAACCATCTCCAGTTCCAAGGAGTATTACCTTTAGCTTTTCGGCCTTCTCCGTGATGACCCTCGCCTTCTCCTGAGACAGCACTCGTATCAATATCTGATGAGAACGCCTCAGCCTTTTTAACAGTAATAGGTTTATTATTAACGTCTATTTGTTTACCTAAGTTATTTATATGTGCTAAACTATCTAAAGTTCCATCATAGTGCATAAAGAATGGTAAATGCAAGACGGTAGGGTCCACAACCGCTTCATCAATAAACTTACTATTTTTTGTTTGTACTCTAAGCCTAGCAGATAATGTAGATGCTACTTCCATTGCAGCTTTTAAGTCGTCGTCTTCTACTCCACGTAATTTATTCCATAGCTCATCCATTTCTTCTATAGTCATTTTACGATGAGGGTCATCGATATAATCGTCTAATAGATTTAGTTTGTCTTTTTTCTCGAGTTCGTGTACTAATGTACCAAGTATTGCATACTTAGCTGATAGTTCATTTCTTAATTTGTTGTATTGCTTTAATGACAATTGAGCTAAATCTGTATTTTGGTATACTAATTCAGCGATAGCTTTAAATGTATATTCATTCATATTTGCACTAGTTTTAATAAAGTAATTTATGTCACGTAATGTTAAACTTGCATTATCAATTTTCTTACGTAAAAAGTCAGGAAGTTTCTTAAAGTCTGCAGTAGTTCCAATAACAAAACGTTTAATAGCCGGATTGATTTGAGTCTTACCTGCTTTTCTCCAATTGTCTAATTTAGTACCTTTACCTTCATTAGGCTTTATAGTCCTATCAGTATATTCGCCTTTCTTTGCAGATATACCATAAGGCGTATAGTCCTTACCACTCTTAGTCCATTTTTTGTCATTGATTATTTGGCTCGCTTTTGTTTCATTTGATGTATTTTTGTTTGAAATAGTATAAGTAGTATCTAGTTTATTTTTGTTAGCGCTCTCAGTCATTTGAGTATATACATTATCCACCCAATCCATAACTGTATTAAATTGCTCAATAAAATTATTCATAAATCTCATCGCATTTTCACTAATCTCAGTAGGATAATTTAATAGGCTATTAAATAATTGAGCTTGGACAGCTATATTACTTAATGAACTATTATCATTTATAGTCGCGCGGCTATCTTTTTCATATTTATTTTTTATAGCAGTTAATTCTTTAGAAACTTCGCTTGAAGCTTTAGTTAAAGCGGGCATTTTTCCTACAGTACTTTCATTATTTAAGCCATATCGCATTATTTTATCTTCAGTTGTATATACTGGAGTTCCATTTAAGCGGCCAATAGGATAATATTTAGCTCCAAGTTTTAATTTAAGAGTATACGTATCATCTATACCTGATGGAAGAGCATATACATATTCACTTTGAATACTTGATATATCCCATTTATTATCATCTGGTGAAACTAAATGTTTATTACCATTTTCAATTTTGTATCTAAACCCTAATGTATCTAATACTAGCCCTAAATATAAGTTTGCTTGTAATTCACCTTCTAATAGGCTATATATTACATCTGTAAAATCATATTGCATTTGAGTAGAGTCTAATTGCATATAATAACTATATATTAAAGGAAAATTTTTACGTAAGTATTCGACTATCTCTTTTGCACTTTCATATGACATACTCGCAAATTCACTAGGAGCACTTCCATATGAATAAATATCGCTTGTTCCATTTAAATCTCTACGTGTAAACCCTTTAGTATAGAATATATCGCTTTGTGTTCCATGTGTTGCCTCGTGACAAATTATTTCTACAAAAAATGCATTACCATTTGGATTAAGCGCTAATATGTTTCCTCTTGCTTGCCCAGCTACATTTCTCGGAAGATTACTATCAAATATTATTTGCTTATTTAAAAATGCATCAGATAATACAGGCTTTGTAATTCCTCGAGCTTCAACTGGTGAAAATATACTTTTTTGTTTCCATTGATTTTCAGTTAAATATGTATCAGGATTTAATATATCACGCAATGTAAATGGCTTATTACCAAATCTTTGAGATAAAATAAAATTAGCGGTTTGATAATTTTCATATTGACTTGGTTTATACATATCTAACATATATGTATTTGCATCTAATACTCGCACTAAAACAAATTCAGGAGTAACTGCAAATTGTCCTCCAGTTTCTTGATAAATTATTTGGTCGGCAATTTTACTTCGGTCATTAGTATTATTTACATTATATCCGTTTGAAACAATTATACTTTTAACGTCGTCTGTTACATTATTCCAATCTATATTATTTGCTCGTAAGTCATCTAAGTTATTAACGCCTAAATGAGAATAGATTGTATTTATTTGTTGTAATTCATTATAGTTTAAAAGTCCTCTAGAAGTAGTCGCTAACAATAATTTATTTCCACTATTTATTTTAATATCATTGAATAAAGTCTCGATAAGCGCAAGTGCATCCGTTCTAGTATTTCTGTTATGACTTTGTAGCTTTTTGATAACGTCTTCTGGAGTTAAACCTATTTTTGCTAAAACTCCAGTCTTACTTTCAAGTATATTTAAAGCTCGCCCGACATAATAAAATGCTTTTTTATCATACACTTCTACTGGTTCTTTCTTTGCTTCAGCTTTTAAGTTGGCATATTGTTCGGCTAATTGTACAGAAGCATATTCTTTGATAGCCTTCTTGTCTTCTTTTGACAATATAGTCGTGCTTACGCTATCTAAGTCTACTAATATATATTGGGTACAATATTTGAACAATGCTTGCTTCATATTTTCACGCACTTTATTCATTAAAGCTTTAACTGCCTTAGCTGATAATGTATCTGCTTCTTGTGAAGCTTTTAATAATGAAGACTTATAGATTGAGTCAAGATGTGTCAATACTCTTTGGAAGTCCATTTGTCCGTTAGATTGTATAAGCATTTCAGCAAAGAAGTTACTATCAAACAATAATGCTTTAATAGCCTGTTTATACGTGCTCTTTTTATCGCCAGTCATATTTCTAAATACTTTAAGTAAAAATTTCTTAAAGTCTGAAGGTAACGATTTAGCAACATCTTCTACAACGATTTCGTGAGCTTCGGTTCTAAGTATTGTAGGAATATCACCTTGCTTAGCCAATTTACTGTCAAGAATTACAGTCTTACCGTCTTGAATTGCAGCGCCTGTACCATCGACAGTAACTAATGTGTCAGCACCAGATTTTTCCATAAACTCTTTAGTTGTTTTAGGCAATCCAGCTTCTTCAATTTCAGCATCAGTCATTTCAGTAGTAACAACATTAGTAACTTGTGTTACATTTTTCTCTTGTAGATAGTCTTTTTTATTTCCTAAAGATTTAGTAATAGCTTCTTTCTTAGCGTTAATTTTGGCTAATTTTTCTTCAGCTTTTTGTTTAGTCCAAGTCTCATTGTATTGAGCTGCCGAATATAACAAAGTATCTAATAGTCTCTTGCCGAACGTAAAGTCATTTTCACTATATAAAGCTTTTACACTTTCTTTAGTCTTATTATCTTTAGCTAATGCCTTTAACATTTGGTTAGCCATAACTATATCGCTATTAGTCATAGTTCTAAACAATGGAGTAAGGGTATCAATAGTAATAGCCATACGATATGCAGCATCTGCACGGTCTTGACGACTTGCTGACCTATCACTAATAATGCTATTCCATTGTTGCATTGTTTCTAATGCAGCATTAAAGTTCATTGTTTGGAATGCACCCATCTTATATACTTTACCATCACTACCTTCATAAGCTTGACGGTTTTCAGGGCTAACATATGCAAGGTTTTTAACGCTACCGACAGTAATATCCATTGCTGCACCCATTACAAATGATTGTATTAAGTTTTTAAGATTGAACTTTTCAGCAGCACTAGCCGAGAATACTTCATCTAGATTAGTTCCACCATTTAGTTTACTATATGCTAAATCAATAAGTCCATCTGACATATCTTGTAAAGACTCTTCAAGACCTTCTTTTAATGAAGCTTTAAGTCCTCTACCTATTGCAATACCTGCAGCTTTAACTCCTCTAGCCTCTACATTAGGAATAGCTTGTTTAATAATCTTTTGAGTACTAGCTGAACTACCATACATTAACCTATCAGTGATTGAGGCATCAAGTACCCAGGCTAAAGCGTCTTCAACTAGCATTTGTCCTACTGCTTTAGCACCAGCATTAACAACTACATCAACCGCTGATAAATCACGATATGCATATGTTGCGTCTTTTCCCTGTTGTGCTATTTGAGCTTTATAACCTCCAACGGTTTCTCTAATATTTCCACTAAATACACCAGTATAAAATATAGCCCTACTAGCAGTACCAATTGCTTTATTGATAGCTGCTTGTTTAACTCCGTGTAAAGCTGCTTTGCCTGCGGTTCTATAAGTTTTTGCTATACCGCTATACGCTGCACCTGCACTAGCGCTTCCAGTACCAGCTGCTGCTCCAATACCTTGAGTAAGAACTATTGAAGGTATCATATATCCAATACTTTCGAATAGCCCATTGAACATTTGACCCCAGCCTGTAACACCTTTACTTTCAGGGTCATCGTATGCTTTAACTGCATCTACTAAGCCAGTAATACTATAATTTTTCTCATAATCAAGTATAGCATCGCTAAGCCCATCACAAGCTTGTTGTAGCCAGTCATCATCTTGAAATGCTGCTAAAAATCTACTGCCTACATTATCGTCTCCAGTCCAGTTAACACACATATTAACTAAGCCTTCACCTACGTTATAAATATCATTAACAAAGTTCATAATACCTACAAGAAGTTCACCGCCTACTGTAACAAATAAATTAGGCAAAAACATTGCTGCTTTTTCCCAGAATGAACGATTAGCTTTATATTCTTCAATACGTATAGCATCATATCTTTTATATTGTGCATCTAGTATCTTTTCATTCCACTCTCTGTCAGTAAAAGTACCGAAATTGTATTGTCCATCATCACTAATACGGTCTTTTCTAGATTCATCAGTGTCATCTAAAGTAATATTTGCTAATGCAGTTATATAGCCATCATAGTCCATTTCATCAGCATACTCATTCATTTTAGTAATTGTATCTATATGTCGCTCATCGGTCTTCTTTTGGTCAAGTAATTGTTTATCATATTTTTCATTTTCATTTATGTAGTAAGCTACCAAATCAGTTTGGCCTTTTTTACTAGCTTCTGCCCACATCTTATCCTTTAAGTACATACTTCCAGATTGTTTAAACTTTTGATAAAAGTAACTGGAAGGGTCCTCTCTCAAGAAATTAAATTGGCTTGTAATACCAGGTTTAGCTTCTTGAGGTGAGGTAATGGTTAATGCATCATCTTTAGACGCATTAACCTCTGATTTATCTGTAACTTCAGGTAATATCATTTAACTCTCCTTTTAGTGTGCTCTACACATCACTATAATATATTATATGATTTTATCATTAAGTTTAACAACTTTATTTCATATTTGCTATTTGTTTATCATAATTCTCTAAAGTTGCTTTCCATTTATCATAATCTAATTTGTCATATTCTCCGGTTCCGTGAAGGGCATCATATTCTTGTCGATATTCATCATAAAGTTTTTGTAATTCTTTTAGTCTCTTAGGGTCTGTTGTCTTAGACATTTTTTTACGTAAATTATCTTTTTCTATCATAGCTAGTCTAGACTGATTATTATCTGCATTTTTAACATACTCGTCTCGGTCTTTCTGCAGTTTTGCTTTATTTAATAACCCAGTTAAATTACGTTGCAGTTCATCGACCATAACCTTATTGTAATTATATTCTTCTAATTGTTTGATTGTTTCTGCTTTAAAGTTATTACCAATATTAGCTATATTATTATATAGGTATTTATTGACATCATCCCAGTTAATATTATTAAGTATATTGGTGCCATACTCATAATTACTATATCGCTCGGTCTTACCACGTTTAGCAAGAGCGTCTTTAAAGTCTTGATAGCCTCCTCCATATAATAGCCAATCTCTCCAATTAGCATCAGTAGTATTAGCATTTTCTCCAATTTGACTATTTATCCATTCAGTATAAGACAGTCCCTGTTCATCTCCATAATATAAGTCTTTAGGATTTAAACTAGTCAAACGTTCATATAAATCTTCAGCACTTAATTTTTCTTCATAATCTGTAAATGCTTTTATAGTATCATCAGGTTGTCCATCTTTTGTACGTCCTCTAAGTGACTTAACGTACTCTAGGTACTTAGACATACTTGAGCCGACTTTATCAATATTAGTAACTTCGGTATTATAAGCTTCTTGTAATTTAGATTGAGCCTCAGCACTTTGAGTCGCTATTTCCTCAGCACTTTGAGCCGCTGACAAATTAGTTTGGGCTATTTGCTGCTGAAGAGCTTGGTCTTGAGCCGCCATATAAGCCTGTTTATATCCTTCACCCATAGCTGATGTATTTATATTTCTTTGGCTAGCTAGATATGATGCATAAGCATTATCAATCGTACTAGCATAACTTTGTCTTAAGTTTTGTAAAGCCTGTTGCTTTTGTAGCCCGATTTCACCTGAGGCTTCATCGTACATTTTTAGACCGGCATCAGTTCTTTTATCTGCTACAAAAGCGCCAGTCTCAGGTGATTTAGTTGAATAAAAACCCATTATCTAACTTCACCTCCAATTTCATAATTTATGTTTATTCCATTCAATCGCAATGGCTGCGGATTATCTGTTGTATCGACTTGATATAATATCTCATTCTTTCCGCTATATGGTACATATTCACGCTTTTGAAGACTATATCGTATATCAGCGCTTAATGCCCATTGTAACTCACATACCTTCCAGTAATTAAAACGTTTAACAAAAGTACGTAATTTATCGATTTTGAAACTAATAGTCTCCGGAGCTCTTACATCAAGTTTCTTTCTAAATACTTGTATTTGTGCAATAATGCTATCATTACTTATTTCTTCTTTATCACTATATAACTGAAATATCAATTGCTTAATATTCTTATAATAGGTTGGGGCACTAAAATGTAATGGTTGAGAAACTACTCGCCAATCAATAGGTAAATTATTTCTACTTATAAACCCTGTTATTCCTTTTAGGGTTCTAAGTCCACTAAAATCACGATATATTAAGTCTTTTCCGTCCCACTTATTTGTAAAGACTAATAATCGTCCATATGACTCTTCATTATTAAATACATAATTATGGACACCTACTTTTTCGGTTACTTCAGCGGTATTAAAAATACTTATTACCTTTAAGTCCTCTTGGTCAGTTAAAGCGATGCGTAGATTTTCAGGCACTTCCCACTTCCACCAATAATGTCTTGTAAGGTCATATATTAACATTTGTTTACTACCATTAGTAAGTATCAAGTATTGTCTCCATTGAATAATTTTAATAAAGCGCTTTATGTCATATATACCACCAATTTTTTCATTAACTGTATAACTATAAAACTCAGTCCATATTTTATGAATATCATCAGTTATATAAGTCAATGATTGGTCAGTAGTCGCCATAAATGCTTGATAGTTCATAGCTGCTAAACCTCTTTTAGTAGGAAATAAAGTATATGTACCTTCAATTGTATTTATTACTGAGTCATACTTATCAACCCCAGTAGACAGTTTAGTATTATAGTAATCATATCTATATCCATAAGTATCATCAGAAACTTTAGTACATATCTTAATTCCATTAGTAAAGAATATAGCAATTTCAGTAGTTGATATATTTGTAATCGCGGTCACATCATCTATAAACCTTTGATTATTTATTACTGGCAGATTTAATAACAATTTACCATCCTCGTCTTTAATATTTGAAGTTATATAAAATTCATTATTACTAGCTAGAAATAATTCTCCCGCGGTATGTGAGCAATGAAATTCTTTTCTAAACAATTTATCTTCATCTAAGTTTGGAACAATTAAATAGTCTAATATAGCACTATCTGTAGCAGTAAAATTATTAGTGTATATAGAATACTGAGTGTCGGAGTCATGATTAAACAAATAAAATTTATCGCCAATTATATTTACTTTATTATATGCATTTGCAAAAATAAATGGAATAGTTTCATTATTATTTTTATCTTTTAGTTGTAAAAGATTTTTAGTCCATTGCTTGCTAACAAAACCATATGAATATAAAGTAGCAGGTCTATTAGACGATGCATCTTGAGGTAAATGAACTAAATAACCACCGGTTAATTTATAAGGCTCACCTTTGTCTTTTGTTGTTAAAAATGCCGCATCATTAAATGTGTCAATATCTGTGATAATAGTTTGAGTACTATATACAATGCCAGCCGCTACGTCTTTAGTTGGGCAAGGAATATATATTGTACCTATTCTCCAAAAATTTGTTTGAAGGCTACTAGTTTCATCACTATTATATTGTAAAAATGTATCGACTAATACTGTAAAATATGTTTTAGCGGCTTTATAAATACCTTCTGATGCAATACTTTGAGAAATAGACTTTAAAGCTGTAATTCCAGTATAATGTGTTACATTTTGTTCAGGTACTAAGTCATTATATGCTAATCGTTCAGTAATAGTATCCCATCGATATGGAGCAACTCGATATTCTCCGCTTGAATCACTAACAGAATATATTCCTCCCTGGATAACTGTAATCCATGCCATTTCGGTAGTAGTAACATCCATAAGAGAAGCTTTAAAATAATTGTCGGTATAAATCGACTTTTTAATATACTCCATCGAAGTAAAACCGCTACTTTCATTAGTTACTTTATATATATTACCGTAGTTATCAATAGATGGTGTAAGATTATCGAAATCGGTTTTAGTGATATTTATAATTGAAGCACTATAATTCGCTATAAATGTAATTAGCGGAGTTCCATTCTCGTTTAACGTCATTTTTAAACAATGAGATAAGTCTATATTTGGAAATGCTCCAAGCTTAAAGCTAGGTATATTTGTTTTATGCAATATTAACTCTGTATCTTTCGCAGCATAATTTTTAGGTAATTCTTTTCCGCAATAATATATGTATTTATCGCACGCATTACTAATGGCTATATCTTTTAAATTAAGCATAAAGGCAAAATTATTTGCGGTTGGATAAGTTACACAATTTAAAAACTTATTATAATAAACCTTATCTAAATTATCCGCAACTTTTTTAGTATCATCACCGTCTAAGTAATATAATTTCCAGGTAAATGCGGTAGTAGCACCAACATCAACAATATTACATTCATATACTCCATCAGTTGTAACAAATAAAAAGTATTTTGCGTCCTCACTAACACTAGCAATATTAAGAAATTCACCAGAATAGCTAGGATAATAATATTGGTCGAATGACTGGCCACCATTAAATGATACTAAGAAATATGAGCTTCTTGCTATACAGATAACGTTCTGAGCCATTGTAACTATATCGCTTTCTAATATATTAACCGGAAGAGTAGTCATTAAACGGTAATCAGTATTAACTGATAAGCCTTTATCGTCGTCTTGAACTTTCCAGTAATTAGTTCCACTACTACTTACTACTTTAATATCTGGTTTTCCGGCTGGTAAAATAGGTATACTATTATTTGACCAAATATATTCTTCTTTAGTATAATTAGTAAATTGATTTTTCTCATAAGTAGTCACTTGATTTCCAACAACACGCTTAACGACAGGAATATTCACAAACTTATTAAAATCTTGCCATCCTGTATCAGCATCATTAACATCAAAGACTCTAGCCCCGTGAGGATAACTTTGAAACTCAGGTTCCATATATGTACCATTATTAACTAGTTTATCTTTATTAAAACACACAATATAATTATCAACTATACTAATATGATAATCTGCTAAATCTTCTAGTCGTGAATTAGTTGGAAGAGTAGCTTTATCATACCCTTTAGGCAATACGAAAATATTATATACTTGTGGAAGGTTGCCATTATAATAAGCAAAAGTTTCTTGTAATACATATACTATATACTTTCCGGCTTCGCGTACTTCAATAAGCGACTCATATTGTCCATAAATTCGACTTATAATAACATACGGTAAATCCTTAGTAGATAAATCGTTTTGTAAACTCGGTCTACTAACAAGATGACTATCCTCATCAACATATACATTTAAGGCATCGCTTAAAGACTCTTGGTCAATACTGTATATATTCTCATCTTCTTTAATACCTTTAAAATTTAATTGTGTTAAATACTTATTAGTTTTATTAAGAGTCGAGCTTGTATTTATATCAGGTACACTTCTTTTATACGTCTGCATAAATACCTCCTAATAAGTAGATGGAATATCGTTTAGCTTCATCATATCAGTAGCAGTGCATCTTGCTAAAGCCATTTCGAATTCACTTCTTAATATTTGTGATTTTTGTAAGTTATCTATCCTTAAACAAATAGATGCAATATAAAGTGGAATAGTCAATAATATATCGGCAGGCATATCAAGCTCGGTCTCGTCACCAATACCTGAGTCAAACCTAAACCATAAATATTTAGCAGGAATTAGATAATGACCCGCTTTATAAAATTTAATACCATTCTTACTAATATATGAAAAGTCATATTCTCTCTCTGCTTTAACTAAATAACTTGTATCTTGCGGTATCTTTTGTCCAAATGCCTCAGCTTCTAATTGTTCTTCAATCGTAGGCTTTTTAATGACTATTTTATAGGCTTGTTTATTAGCAAATGCTATAAATGTGTCACTCATTTCTACTGTTTCATAAACTTGATAGATATTGAGGTTATGATAATATTCTTTCAATTCTTCTTCTGTTAAAAATCTAATACCGACTAAATCACCATTAGTCTCTCGGTCCCAATTTATTTCAGTCTCAGTAGCCTTACGTAAATAAAAAGACCCATCGTCATTAGTAACAACAACGATAGGGTCAAACTTATCAACTACTGTTACATCAACATATTGGTATTTTGGTTTACTAGCGCAAATGGCTTGCATTGCCTCATTGGCAAAAATATGAAACCTAGACAATAAATTCATTGCTTGAGCCTCTTCTTCGTCAATATCCAAATGAGCCATTACGGCTTCACGTATATAACCATATGTAAACATAACTATAATCTCCTTTTATGAGCAAGTCTCATAAGCAGGAGTACTTATGAGACGCCCGTATTAAATTAGTTAGCAGCCTTTGTATTAACTGGGTCTGCAGCAGTATTTGTAACTTTAGTATTTGTTGTAACTGTACCATTTGTAATAGCAACTGGAATACCGAATGCTACTGGAACAATTTCTGTAAATGTGTTAGGGTCATCCCATGTACCACTAGCTGGAGTGCCAGCCGGTTTACCAATGTGTACATAAGCGATACCTCTCCAAGATGGACAGAAGAAGTCAAATGCTTGTTTAGCAAGATACTTAATACCTTCTGGCTCATCAGTCTTAACGGCTTTCATTGTAAAGCCAACACGTTCAACCATCATAGGTCCATGATTTGCTTTATTATATTCTTGGTCAAGAATTAAAAAGCCTTTAGCGTATCCCTTTGTTGCGTCTGTTGCAAATTGAGGAATAGGTTGTTCAAAGTTACCATCAAGATATGGTGTGTAATATGTATCAAATTTACCTTTGATTAAGTTAAGTGTAGGTTTACCTACAGCAACTGAGAAATCATCAGCGGCTAAGATACTATCAAGCATACCATTCAATCTAGCATCTTCGGTAGCAACAATTTTCTTTCTTCCTGTTACGCCGGCTCTTTGTCCGTTATCATCAAGGTATTTAGCCATTCTAGACTTAATTTGATTAAGGGCATCAGCCAATTTAGCACCAGCGAGAGGGTCTGTTCCGTCAAGTGCAATATCAATATAGAACTTATTACTTTGTTTCATTTTTTCAAAGTTTTCAGCGCTCATATCTTCTGTCTTAACAACAGTATGTTTATTTGTGAAGACTGGGTTCTTTGTTTCAGTCATTGGGTCACCATCTGTTGTATCAGCAGAATTGATTTTCAAATATGTTTTAGAAACTGGGTCTTGAACTTTTGTTCCAAACATTGCTGTTAATGCAAACATACCAAATTCAACAACTTGTCTTTGCCAAGCGATTTGATAGTTTTTAAGTTCTTCAGCGATAGCACCTGTATCTCCTTCAAGCAATGTTTGCCAAGAAAATACAATTTTACCATTGAAAGGTTTGTATGAGATAGTTGCTTTAAAACCTTCAGCGCTTGAGAAACCTGGGTAAGCAGCATAGTCAACTGTTCTTTCAAAAGCTTTCTTAAAACCTAAACTTGAACCAAATGATTTTTGAAATTGATTGAGTGAAACCATTTGATAAATTTCTTTAAGTGGATTTGATTTTTGAAATTCTTCTTGTCTTTTTGCATATAATTCGTCCAAAGCATTCATCAACACATTAAAGGTTTGAGGTAGCTTTAGGGCTTCGTCAATATTTATAATTTTCATTACTTAATCTCCTATTAACCTAAATTGATGAGCTTAATATCATCTTTGTTTACTATTTTATATAGAGCGACTGTTTTCTTATCAACAGAATTTTTACAAATAAGATTTGGCAATGTGCTATAATTTTCTACATAGTTGTAATCTTCTGGTAAATCTCTAATTGTGTCATCTGATTGTGCAATTATGTGAGTAGCATCACCAATAGAAGTAGCAGTAACACCTGTAGGAGCTGTAATAGCACCATCAGCATATTTTACTAATCTTCCTGGAGCATACCCGAGTTTAGCTGAGTCTCTAAGACCTTTATCTGTTCCGCCTGTTACAGTTGCTTCAAGTCTAATTTCTCTTTGAAGATAACCTGTAACAAATTCAGCTATAATTCCTGTTTTTGCTGCGTTCATTTTGAACTCTCCTTTATACTTTAATTGTTAGGCAAAGTGAACTTTAATAGTTCGTCATCTGTAATGTAATCGCCTAATACTGACTTATAAATTTCTCTTTCTTTAGCAGTAAGACCTCTACGCTTTTCAGTTATATTTCCAACATCACTAGAAGCTAGATGATTAGTAGTTCCATTTTCTCTACTTGCTTTTTTCTTTAAGAGCAAACTTTCGCCTTGAGTGGCTAGATATGCTTGTTTTAAGTTACCGGTTTTTTCCCACATTTTTAAAGTATCTTCTGGTAATTGACTAATATCCTTAAAGTCACTGCCAGTCAACTCGTTAATTTCTTTTAATTGACTATTAACAAAATTTTCTTTATCACGATTTTCATATTCTTCTAGTTTTTTTATTCTAGGGTCATTTGCTAATCGCTTTTCAACAAGTTTATTAACTAAGTCCTCTGTATCTGTTTCGTCTAAACCAGCGTCTTTAAATAACTTTTTCTCATTAGCTTTAATTAACTCATCATATGAGTTAAAGCCGAGCTCTTTAGCCATTTTATTTCTAGTTTCACTCTCAGTCTTTTCTCTTACTTCATTTATTCTTTTACTGACCTCTTTAGTCATTATTTTATTATCTTCAGCTTCAAGTTCTTTTGTTGTAACAACGTTTTCATCTTTTTTGTTGTTATCAGCGTTGTCTTCCGGGTCTTTAAACAAATCATCAATGTTAAAGTCGAAAGTTTCTTCGTCATTATACATTACTTCATTCTCCTTTTGATAGTGATGGTGAACTCACTAAATCTTAGCACCAAATAGTTATAATCGCCCGATATTCAATCATAACATAATATAATATATGAATAATAAAGGACGATTATAAACTTATTTTGCTAGTTCCGGTCAGAAAAAATAGAATTTAAAACCTCATCAGCGCTTTTTTCTTTAGTGACTTCAACGGTATTAAGTACGGTTACAGGTTCTTTATATGGAGCTAGTATCGGTTTCTTATTATTCCATTTCTCTAAGTCCATACATACTTCCTCGACCACTGATAATTTTAATCTAGCACCTCGTACACCATTAACCGCTCCCATAAGAACTGCTGCTCCCAAAGAGCCTAATGCAACTATCAATTTAAAAACCGCCCACCATATATTACCTTGTATCATTTCTGGAACCAAAGAACCGGTAATTGAAACAAATAACAAAGTACTTATAAATTTACTAGATGATTTAGTCACATAAAATTTCTTAGATGCTTTAAGGTCTCTTTTATTCAAATTAGCGTCTTGAAAAGACATTAACGACATGAGTTCCATAGAAGTTTTATAACCACTTTGTGGATAATGTCTATGTTTAATACGCCAAGCTAAATATCTATGATAGCTATTTTTAAGTTTACAGTACTTAATATCTTTAAGTCCAACAACGTGAATAATATTTGGTTTATTAGTCTCAGGGTTAAGTACCGGATTACCAAACTCATCTTTTTGTATTTGGTCTTGACTCTCGATAGGTAATCCAGTAGTCTTTTCAACCCAATGTAGCCATTTGTCTAAGTACTCTTTATTAAACTCGTCAATTTTTAATTGAAGTTCTGCATCAGTATAGTCTTTTATCGCTAAATAATATCTTGAATGCACACTATACTTGTTAAGTCCAGCTTGCTCTATATCTTCTTGCATTACTTTTTCGTATTGTCTTTTATAGAAGTTATTCCAGTTTAACCAAACTAAAATAACAACTGCGGCTGTAAATATTCCTAATGTTGTCCATTCAATTTTAATATTAAACCTTACAACAAAAGAAATGTAAAATAATATACCAACAGAAGCTATCAATATTAAATATGCGGCAAAGTTGATTACTTTAGTCAATATTCCGGTAATACTAAATAGTTTCTTTAGGTCCTTCTCCGTCGGTTTCTTTTCGTTCATTTACCTTATCCTCCTTATTTTCTTTATATTGTTTTTCTTTTAAGATGGTAATATAAGTAAACTTCATAACATATGCTAGTATATAACATAGAGCAACCATACAAGTTAATGCTTTAATAGTAAATAATCCTTCTGCAGCGCCATATGCCAATATTCCTAATAGTCCTCCATATAACAATACCTCTAACGCATTTATTATACTGAGAAATTGTTCATTAGTATACCATAAATATTGTACTTTATCTAAGTTTCCTAATTCTATCTCATACTCATGTTCTAATTGTACTTTTTTATCTTGTAAATTTTTTATTTTACCTTTAAGTATAAATTTTTTAACAAAAGAATATACAATAATTAAACCAGTTATGATACCAAAAGTCCAGCGAAAAGCTTGGCTTGGACTTTTGTATCCTTCAATCATAACTAGGACTATAGGTAAAATAATAGTTAAAATATAAAAAGTAATATTAAACCATAATGGATACTTTAACTTATTTATTTTAGGTTTAGCCATAAGTCCTCCGATTATTCAGTTATATCTATAGTATTGTCTTCAGGAGTAATTTGCTTAATCAAATTATCGATTTCTTGCTTTTCATCTTCGGTCAATTTATTTGAAGCTGCAGTAAAGTTAAGTATCTTTAAAATTGCTATCATAATTAAATCACGAGCTTTTTCATTTTCTTTATACATAGTAATCATTTCATCTCTAAAGTCGGTCAATATTTTAGTTACTTGATTACTTACACTAACTTTCCAGTCGCTAGGTATTTTAGCAGTTTTAAATGCTTCAATTACACCCTCTCTTGTAATTTTAATGTCTTCTTTAGTTTTAGCATTTTCTTGTTTAATTTCCTTACTAGTATTTAATACCTTAACTAATCCTGTAATACTTGCTGCACAAGCTGTAACAGCAGAAATAACTGCTAAGATAGTAGGCCCGTATTGAGCAAAAAATTCATACATTATAAATTTCCTCCTTGCTTAAGTATTTCAATTTCTACCTTAAGCTTATCAATCTCTTCTTTTAATGCTTTAATCTCATTATCTTTAGTAGTACAAGAAGATTTTATTTCTTCTTGTACTTTTAATTTAATATAGTTTTCTAATTCGTCTAATACTCCCATCATTCTCTCCTTTAAACTGTAAAGTAATCAATCACTAAATGCTCGAGCGGTATTTCTAGTAGGTTAATTGCATTAAAGCAAATCATTTCTATTGCTCCATCAGCATTAACCGTAGTTCCACATCCATCCATTGAACAAGTTGTAGAAGTAATTTCAAGGTTAGTAGATGAACAACCATCAATCCCATTCGGTCCATTAAGTGTAAGTTTATTACTTTCAATGTCTGCACTTCTAAATGAATAGAATGTAGCAGGTTTTAGTACTACTTGCGAAGCAGTAGCAACGGCGGGATTAGCAGCATTTGCGATAGTTGCTTTTGTTGCATTTGCTAATACTGAAGCACTTCCTGTTTTAAAGCCAATACTTAGTAATGTTCCACCATTTTCAATATTAGTATAGTCTATAATCTCATTGAGATGCTCTTTTAGGGTTGTATTATCATATGTAATAGTCTTAATCTGACCTTTAGTAGCATTGACTATATTTGCTACACTTATTTGATTAGTCCCATCTGATAAATTGCCAGCTAAGTAAAGGTTTTTAAATCTAGTGGCGGTTGCTCCTAAATCTATAATATTATCAGTATTTGATGAAATATATAAATCATTTATATAAATAGTATTACTATTCCCGGTGCCTACATTTGTAGAAATAGAAACGCCATCTTTGCTAATAAGTAATGTCGATGCACTAGTTTTAGATGTACTAGTATCTGTAGTCATTATATCTATTCGATATGCCGAGCCTATATCCTCATCATATGTAGCTGCAGATTGAACAATTTCGCTAGAGTCACCTTTTCCGTATAGTAAATTTACTATACCTGTTGGCATCAATGTGATAAGTGATTTAGGTTTTTCTTCTCCGAGTGAACTAGATAGTCCTAAACCATCAGTAGTATTTATAATCTCTTGCGTGCATGTGTCTGTACTAGTCTCATCAGGCTTATATGTAACAATCTTATCAACTTTGGTATCTATTTGCTCTTGTGTATTATCTTCTGTAACATATAGGATATTCTCATCATAGGTATAAGTCTTCTCTCCTATTGTTATTGTTTCTCCAGCAACAAGTTTATTATATTGTTCTTGAGTACATTTTAATACTCCTTTAAGGTTAGCCATCTATAGCCACCTCCTCGTATAAATCTAAATCACTTTCTGTTAAGTACAAAGGAAGTCCTTGTTTGCCATTTGTATGAATAAACTTATGTCCATTTGATTTACTTTTAAAACACTTATTCTCGTCTGGTATACATTCATATGTGATTATACCATCTTCATTTCTTATTTCATTTTTAACCATTTTTAACTTGCTCCTTTTACTTTTACATTAGTTAAGTTAGTAAATTTACTTGTTATCCAAGTCTTTGCTGTTTCATCTTTAACCAAGATTTCACAATCTGCTGGGACACCAGTAAACATATCAGAATAATATGTTACGTTTGTAAAATCAAAGCCACTTATATCAAGACTTTCTAGACTGCTACAGCCACAAAACATATATCTCATATTCATTGCATTGCTAGTATCAAAGTTACTCAAATTCAAACTCGTAAGTCTACCACAATTTAAAAACATATTCTGCATATATACAACATTTGATGTGTCAAAGCTACTCAAATTCAAACTTGTTAAACTGCTACATTCAGAAAACATGTTATCTATTCTTGCAACATTTGATATGACAAAACTGCTCAAATCAAGACTTGTTAATCTGAAACAACCAGAGAACATTCTATATATATCTGTTACATTTGATGTATCAAAATTGCTCAAATCTAATTCTGTTAAACTCTGACATGAATAAAACATAGAATACATATTTGTAACATTTGATGTATCAAAATTGCTCAAATCTAATTCTGTTAAACTCTGACATGAATAAAACATAGAATACATATTTGTAACATTTGATGTATCAAAATTGCTCAAATCTAATTCTGTTAAACTCTGACATGAAT
>ERZ808266.45-NODE-45-length-51679-cov-6.811367_pt1 | contig 51679 bp, 50 predicted proteins | sample MGYA00521278_ERZ808266 | MGnify/ENA primary metagenome ERZ808266 (study PRJEB31516, sample SAMN03275591) | gut metagenome | biome: mammalia-associated habitat; material: feces | host: Papio cynocephalus | place: Kenya | collected 2012-08-02 ... | reverse complement strand
TATTCTTTTGTTTATGTTCTGTTTATGTGCTGGAAAAAATTAATTATGAGTCACAGATAATGAAAAAGCTATCTTAACTTAATGACTAATGTTAATTGAATTAGTGAATGAGAATAGTACTGCAGTAATAATTCTTTAAAAATAGGATTGATTCTAGCTGCATTTACTTTGACATCTGACAGAAAAAAATAACTTACATCTTACTACAATTTAAAAACAATCTATTATTTGCTTTAATTATCAAAAGCCCTAATTGGACGAACATAGTATTGTTCTTCACAACTTTTACTATACTCAGTTCCATTATCAAAACTCAAACTAATCACACTATCATAGCCGTTCTCAGAGCTAGACCAATAGCAATAATCTGTAGGGAAATTATCAATATGTTTTTTTACTGTATACATGCTGTATAATTCATCTCTTGATGGAAGGAACCAATCTCTATAACCATTAAGTGAATAGAGATTAGCAACCCTTGCTGCATATAGGTCAGTAAATCCACCAGTAGTTAAACTAATTTTTGCCTCCGTAGCCATTTTAGCAACAAGCTTATCTGTATTTTTACTTCCATCTCCTAGCACTTTTCCAGTTATTGTTTCAAGAGAACCATGAGCAGAAGAACTATAGTAATACCCAAATATATACTTTCCAGGGAGATTTTCAGGTGCAGCCTCTAGATATCTCCAGTTACATTCAGAAGAAGTTAATCCATCTCCATTTCCATACTTATTATCTGCATCACAATCGTAAAAAACAATTCCGCCAGCAGGACCACTAGAGCTTAGTTCAACATAAGAATCACCGCGTGCCCACTTCGATAAATCTGATGATGCTACAATCTTTAAGTTGGTATATTTAGAATCTGCAAAAGAAACATAGTTATTCTGTATTTTGTCTGTTATATCAACATATTCTCCATTATCAAAAGAACAATAAACTCTCATATCTTCAGAGCTTTTTGAGATATATAAATATCCTGGAAAATATTCACTGCCATTGTTTACCGTTATCCATTGATGTGGAAAGTCTAATATATCACAAATATGTTCATAATCTTTTGTTTTATTTGTCAAAATATCAACCGAATCAGTAATAGGAATACCATAATCGTCACCTAGTACATTTGTTGTTTTGACTTCTAAATCATATGTGTTAGCAGGTAAATTCAATGACTTTGTAAACATTTTGTAAGCACCATTAATAGCTCCATCAGCTTTAAAATCAAACTCAAATTTAATTTCTTCTGAAATTTCTTCTGTGCTAGAAAGCGTACATAGTATCTTATCCATAGTCATAACATCTTTTGGAATACTAAGCTTAAAGTTAAAAGTCCCCTTCCCCTCTTTTAATTGGAATGTCACGTCCTTCTCTTCATAAGGAAGTATTTCAATATCTTGTGAATCTGACTTAGCAATAAGATTTTCGTTTTCTCCATAAGCTTCCACATACATACTCCATAAGCCACCATCCTCTAGTAAAACAGCAAATGTTGGTACTTTTGATTCTTTTCTAATATAAATTCCATCACTGGTACCATTTAAAACATACTTTTTTATATCAGATTCAAATTGGTTTTTTGTTACATAAACATTTAGTAGGTGTGTTGGCTTTTCTATGATAGCTTTTAATTGGAAAGTAGCACCATTTTCCTTATCTGGAAGTATTTCAATATCTTGTGAATCTGACTTAGCAATAAGATTTCCCTCTGCCCCATAAGCTTCTATATAGACATTCCATAAACCACTCTCAGTTAGTAAAACGATAAATGATGGTACTTTGGATTCTTTTTTAATATATGTTTCTCCAAGTTTGCCATAAAAAACATACTTTTTTATTTCAGATTGAAATGAACTTTCTATTTCATCAACTTTTAGTAGGTTAACTTGTTTTTTATTATCACAACTGAAAAATAGTAAAAGTACTGCAAATAGAATGATGAAAGATTTCTTCATTTTTGACCCCTTGATCCTTTTATTTGTTTATCAAAACTCATGAGACTCTCTCTTACAATTAAACTTTATATTGCAAAGTAACTTGTCAGCAAGATTTTTTTCTTTTGCTACAGACTACAACTTACATCTTGCTTTTTATGTTATTTAAGAGAGCTAGCGAGAATCCTCGGTAATTCAATTACCGAGTAGTTCACAATTAAAAGATCTATCTTCACTTAATCTCCATTTGTTAAATTGCTCACTTATGTTGACCATTAATTATGGTCAGTAATAAATTAAGATAAATCAAATAAAGGAGCATTTTTAATGCAAGTAAAAAAATTAATTCTTGTATTTTCAATTTTGTTACTAGCCCTATCTCTTCCACTTATGGCAACAGGTGCAAAAGAAATACTTGAGGAAGAAAAGCTTTCAGAAACAGTTAATAGCGTAGATGTAGCAACTCCAAATTATGCTACAGTTGATAAAACCGATCTAATTCAGGCTTTTAACTATGCTTATTCATATATGACAGTTCAGTCATTATATAGCCAAGGAATCTCAATCAATGGTGCTTATTGGCTTAGAGCTATTGATGATGCTGAAAATATGAGTGACACTTCAGCATTCCTTCTAGATACTTCAGAAATGGAAAGCGCAATCTCTTCATATACAACAGATTACTACCAAGCAGGACTAAAAGATGATGCAGGTGCTATTCTCTCTAATGAAGAGCTAGCTAATCTTTCTGCCCCAGAAACACTATTAGAGAAGTTCTCTTATGCTTATTCACTCATCTACACAGCACAACTAAAGTACATGAATGGTCTCGATATTTCTGCCCCTGAGTTTAAGCAAGGTGCCGCTGATGCTCTCTACAATGTTGCTAATCCATTAATGACAACAGACGAGTGCCAGAGTGCTGTTGAAAACTATGCTGCTAAACTTGACGAAGAGTATGAAGAATACTTAAAGGTTGTCTCTGAAGAGAACTTAAAGGCTGCTGAAGAGTTTTTAGCTACAAACAAAGGCAATGAAGAGATGATTGAACTTCCTTCAGGTGACTTGATGGAAATCGTTAGCGAAGATGAAGAACTTGGTGCAACACCAAGCGAGACAGACTCTGTTATCGTTGACTATGACCTCTATCTATTAGACGGAAGCGAAATTGACAGTGGAACTGATGTAACATTTGATCTTCAGAACCTTATTCCTGGATTTATTGAAGCTGTAACAAACATGAAAGTCGGACAGGAGTGCTACGTATATATTCACCCAGACTATGGTTATGGTGAACAAAATACAGGAACAATTCCTCCTCAGTCACTTCTTGTATTCCGCATTTACCTGAAAGGCATAGCAACACCAGAAGTTACAGAATAAAAACGTAAGCTCTAGAGTAAATATCTAGGGCTTTTTTGTTAACAAAATACTACTTATTTACTATTATTCTCTCGGGAGAAAAAAATGAAGGAAAACAAATCTAGTTTTTTTACTGAATTCAAGAAGTTTGTTATGAGAGGCAATGTCCTCGATATGGCAGTTGGTATTGTTGTAGGTGGAGCATTCACTCAGATTGTTCAATCTGTTGTTCAAGATATCATAAACCCAGTCATTGGTTTGTTGATTGGAAAAATTGACTTCAAAGAACTTAAGGTTGTTCTTGTCCCTGCAACAGAAAGTGCTAGCGAAGTTGCTATTCGCTATGGTGCTTTAATCCAGAACATTGTTCAGTTCTTACTTACTGCTCTTGTTCTTTTTGTTGTTATCCGCTCTGTTAATAAGATGAGAGAAAAGAGAGAAAAGGAAGAAGAAGCAAAAGAAGCGGCAGAGAAAGTAGAAGTACAAGAGGAGAAGAAAGAGTCTCCTATTGAACCTGTTGTAAAAGAAGAAACACTTCTTCTCAGAGAGATTAGAGATCTATTAAAGAAAGAAGAAGCAAAAAAACAAAATTAAGCCTTAACTATAGATTCTTTTTTCATTGTTAAGTAATTATTCTTAAAAAAAGAAAAACATAAACTCTTTACTTAAGTCCCCTTATTTGTATGTTACAATTAAGGGGTGTTTTATTGGAGGCTCTATGAGAAAACTATTTATTCTTTCACTTATTCTTATATCATTTACACTTTTTTCTTGCTCAACAATAAAAAAAGAAGCTACCCCTTCTTCCTCTATTACTATAATTGAACCAGAAAAAACAGAGGATAAAAGTATAGATGATGTTGAAAAAGAAAAAGATGAGAAAAAGGAAGAAATAGAAAAAGAAGTAGTAGTAGATAACATAGTTACTTTAGATAAAAGTACTCCGCACGAAGAAGAAATTCCAATTAATATATCAAACGAAAAAGAAGAAATAATTAATGATGAAGATAACCAAAAAATTGATGACACAAAAGAAACTATAGAGGAAACAAAAACAGAGATAAAATTAAGAGAACTATCAAATCTATTAGATGCTTTCAACTATGCTTATGGATATAGCAACATGGATAAAATAAAAGAGGAAGGAATCTCTGTAATCTCTTCCTATTTTACTCTTGGTCTATATGATGCAACTATTAATAGATATGAACCAAGATTCCTCTCTTTAGATGCTATTTCGTCAACAATAAATGAATATGTAGAATCTTATTACTACAATGGTATTTCCTTTGATAAAGGAGAAAGAGTAACTACTCTTGAATCTTTATTAGAGATTGCCCCTCCAACAGATTTAATTGAGCTTTTTTCGTATGCATATGGTTTTTCTATTGTAAGCGATTTACTTGAGGGAGAAGTAGATATACTCTTCATTCCGTTTGCATCTGGAATGCTTGATTCCCTTTATTCATCTACTCCACTTCTCGATAATACTCAAATAGAAAACGCGATTGATGCCTACATTATTTATTTAAATGAAGAATACTATAAAGAAATAGAAGAAACAAAAGAAAAAAATGAAGAGAAAGCAAAAGAGTTTTTAAAAGAAAACCTCAATAATGGCGTGGAAGAAATAGAAGAAGGTGTTCAGATTCTACTTCTCGATGAAGATGATACAATTGGCAATAAGCCAACGCAATACGACACTATAGTCGCTGACTACAATGAATACTACTACGATTATGATGAAGAAGATTTAGTAATAGTTGATGCTGTGTATATGGAAGAATTAAGCGTTATCACACTTCCTCGTGGCTTACAAAAAGCAATAACTAATATGCATACAGGACAAGCTATTAGAGCATTTATCGCTCCAGAGCTAAGTGGAATGGAAGATGGAGATGACACCATTCCACCATACTCTGTTATTGTTTATGATATAGCATTACACTCTATTTTATAAAACGAATCATAACGCACAAGTATTTTGGTAGAAAACCTCTTCTGTGTGTTCAACCATTCACTTGCTGGCTAATTTGTATCGCCAGTATTGTGAACAAAAATGAGGTAAAAGTAAAAATAACGAATTACTACTAATTTGAGAACTACTCGGTAATTAGATTACCGAGGATTCCCGCTAGCTCTCCTAAAAATAAACTCTATAATTCTATAAACTCTGGCTTTAAAGATTTATCACTATCAAGAGGATAAATTGGCCTTTTAAGTTTTTTATAAGGAAGACGCGAAAAGATTTCATTGGTGCTTCCATCTGTCAAAGCCATCATCGAGCGCTTAGCTATTTTCCTTATCTTCGGCTCAAGATATCCAAGTTTCACAACAATACATTTGCACTCTTCGCACTTAATACCCAAAACTCTCATCATCTCTGGATCATAACACCCAACATGGCCAGATGTTACAACCACATTAACGCCAGTGATATCTAAAAGTGCTAAATCATTGTTTTGTGCAAAAGGCCATTCTTTTACTAGAGATAGAACCTTAGCATTTATTTCTAAAGGAGTACTTGTCACTTTGTCATACCTTGCACCCAATAATCCTTTCACATATCCCCCAACGCCAACGCTGAAAGCCTCTTTTACAATATCTGGATCATAAAATGCTTGATATACTAATGGAGGAGAAAGAGTCGTTAGCTCTTTATCACTCAATATCATTTTAAGGAAATTGGTTACATCTTGAGATGATCCCGCTGTAGGATTATCACCACTATCTGAAATAACAACAGGATATACTCCATCCCTAATCGATTCTTTAGCTTTTTTTATTGCTTCATCACATTCATATGTTTCGTTATAGAAATGAAACTTATCTCTTATATTCCAAAATATATCTCCCAGTTCCTTTGCGTAGCGCTTAGCATCTTCTTCACTACGCTGAGTAACAACGAGAGCAGTAACTCCATTTTCTTCAGTGTCTGCCCAGGGAAAGCCTAGTAGATATGAAGCAGCCATCACACCTTCTTTTTTTTCATAATCACGTAATATTTTAGTTAAGCTCTTCATTGGTTCAACACTTGTCTCTGATTGTTCTCCTGCTACAAGCATTGGGATATGCACAGCTGCCATCTTTGGTTTAAGTTTTTTTTCTAAACACTCAAAAACCATTCTAGCCGCATGCTCCCCCGTTTGATATGTATCAGTATGAGGTGCACACTTATAGCCAACAAACCCATTTGCATTTTTTAGCATTCTTTCTGTAATAGTTGCATGCATATCAAGGGAAGAAAAAATTGGAATATCTGGAGCGATTTTTCTAATACTTTCAAGTAGATCTCCTTCAGCCTCTCCTATATCACGAACTCTCATAGAGCCATGAAGGGAAAGACATATAGCATCAAGAGGAAGATTTTTCTTTATACCATCTATCAGCTCTTTCTTTAATTGCAAATAATACTCACTATCCCATTCACCATTTGGAACAGCACGTGCAATTAAAGTCGGAATTACCTCGTAACCAAAAGAGAGTAATGCATGTATTACACCACTTATTGAGTCTTCTCTTTCTCCTCTTAAAAGTTCGTCGCCTCGTCTTACCCAAATATCACTGCGTGATGTAATGATAGGGTTAAACGTGTCAGACTCATGATGGAGTCCACCAACTAAAATGCGTTTTTTCATATCTCCTCCATTCTAATCTATGCCGATTATTGAAAAACGTCTTTCATCCTCTTCTGTTATACCTACCTGAGGAACCCTAAAAAGCCAATCAAGTATATAACATGCTGCTCCCATGCTTGGGTCATAACTGCTATCTTCAGAAACCTTTAATTTCATATATGGAAGTAATGCACCAAAACGATTCTTATATTCTTTTTCAATAACCTCATTTAAAACATCTATAAAAGGTTTTTCTGTTAGGAACCCACCAATGTATAAACATGATGGATCGATAAGACAGGATGAAGAGAGATAATTTGAAAAGACCTCTCTTATAAGAGCCTTTATGGCTTTCTTATCACTTTCCAAAGAAGAAAGCCTTGCATTAGATAGAGATACTTGATGTCCTGTACTATCAATCATATTTGAAGCAAACTCACCGGCTCTTCCATGAGAACCTTTGTAGAGTTTTCCTGAAATAACAAGTCCAGAACCTATTCCTATTAAAGGAACATCAGAAGGAAGATCTGTTACATCATGCTTTCTAAAAAGAATATATATAAAATCATCGAAGGAATTTCCTTTTAAAAGAAAGCGCAAGGCTGAACAATTAGCATCATTTTCAAAGAAAACAGGATATGGGTAATTAGATAAAAAGCTTGCAAAAGATACATTTTTAAGCCCATGAGTCCAACAATCTTCAACTGTAAACGGATCAGGATAGACAACTCCTGGGATAGCAATGCAAGCACCAAGTAGTTTAAAAGGAGAAGCTAAAGTCTCCGCTTTCTCGAGCGCCTCTTTAAGCCTCATTTTATAGAGTTCTACTCCTTTCTTTGAATACGTTACCGTGTAGCTAAGCTCAATTTTAAGCTTCACTTCGCCCAGAATGTTAACTAAAGAAAGTCGATAAAAACCTACAAGAAGTTCTATTCCTGCAACTAAACCCATATCTAAATTTAAAGAAAGGGCTTTTTGCTTTCGCCCTTTTCCGGAGGATTCTACCAAACCACATTCTTTTATTATGCCTTGATTGATTAGGCGTTGCGTACTGTAGGTAACCGTAGAGGCCTGAAGACCAAGCGTATCAGCTATCTCTATTCTGCTCATAGCTCCCTTTCTTAAAAGATTTAAGATAAGGCATGTATTAGCAATCTTCTGGTACTGACTATTGCCAACAGGAATCATATCATTTCCCTTATTGTTTCAACTCTCTTTTCATCTGTCTTAGTCAATAGGAACTCATCCTGTCTTAGAAGTCCTCCCATATAAATGTGGTCAGGATGAAAAATCATCTTTGATCTATATTCCCCTGGTAGATATATATGATATTCCTTCGCCCTAATTTTATTTTTTATTTTTTCAAAATTCCTTTCGTTTATTCCACATCCAGGCATTACTATGATATTGTCCCCTGCCCTTTGAACAAGCGAAGAGAGTAAATCGGCACCCTCAGCTACTGTAGCCTCTAAGCCACTAGAAAGGACTCTGTCTACTCCAAGCTCTATTAAGTCATCAAGGCTTTTGAAGGCATCTTTTGTCATGTCAAATGCTCTATGAAATGTAACAGAAAGAGGCCGCGCAAGCTCTATAATCTCTCTGCTTCTTTCCATATCAATAGTGCCATCAGGATTTAAAATGCCAAATACTATTCCGTTTATTCCAAGTTTTTTGAAAGCTTTTACATCTTCTTTCATAGTGGAAAACTCTATTTCAGAATAACAAAAATCTCCACCTCTAGGACGAATCATAGCATTGATAGCAATGTTTGTAAGACTCTTTGCCATCTTTACACTTCCCAGAGAAGGTGTAAGCCCCCCTTCAAAAAGATCACTGCAAAGCTCAACTCTATCAGCACCACCTTTCTCTGCTGCAATTACAGACTCTACAGAATCCAAGCATATCTCTATCAATGGTCTCATTTGACCCTCCTTATTAATTAGTTATTCTTTTATAGCTCCTTCTCCGAAGCCAGTTACTAATGCATTATGAGCGATAATGTAAAAAATGAACATTGGGATTGTTCCGATAACGAGTGCAGAGAATTGCAAACCATAATCTTGGTTTAATCTACCAGCAAAAGAATTAATAGTAACAGGTAATGAACGCATATTCTCACCACTTGTCAAAGTAAATACCAATAAAAATTCATTCCAGTTGTTCAAAAAATTCAGAACAGCAATTGTTGCTATTACTGGAGTTGATAGCATAACTATTATCTTCCAAAAAATATAACTATAGCTAGCGCCATCGATAATTGCAGCCTCAACTAGGGCATCTGGAATGCCTTTAATAAATGAAGAGGCAATCATTATTGCCATTGGAAGTCCAAACGCAATATAGGGAAGGATAACACCTATTCGAGTATTATATAGACCTGTATTTGTTTCCATTATAAAAAGTGGTGTAATAACAGAATTAACAGTTATTAGAAGTCCCAATGTAAAGAGTGCCATGTATATTCGGCAACTTTTATACCTAAATTTTGTAAGTGCAAAACCTGCTGCAAGTGAAAGAATTATGACAGAGCCTGTTGAGATTAATGAATATAATAAGCTATTTAAAAAGGCATTAAAAATATTGCCATATTCAAATGCTTTTTTATAATTTGCCAAGGTTGGCGCCTTAGGTAGAGCGATAGGATGAATTAATATTTCCCCATTTAATTTAAAAGATGAATAAAACATCCAGACCATTGGCACGAGAGTAATAAAAGTAAAGAGAATAAGAAATACATATGAAAAAACTGTCCATCCATTAGATATCTTTTGAGTTCTTTTGTTTTTTTTCATTTTCTCCTCACTCATATTTTCTTTCAACTTTACTATATATATAGCGAGCCAATGAAATAAGGCCTACACTAAGAATTACAATTATTATAGAGACAGCACTACCGTAACCATAGTTACTGAATGTAAATGTTTGCTTATATAGATAGATTGCCATTACCGATGTATAATCAACAGGACCTCCACCAGTCATTGCATAAACCAAGTCAAAGCTCTTTAGACTACCACTAATTGCAAGTACAGAACATGTAAAGATTACATTCGAAAGAGCAGGAAGAACTATCTTTGCTATTATTGTAGACTCATTTGCTCCATCAATTGTTGCAGCTTCAAAAACAGAATCTGGAATACGCTGTAAATTTGCAAGAAAAATAACCATATATAGGCTTGTATGTTGCCACAAAAGCACAACAAGTATTGGTAGCATTGCAAGATTTTTGTTCTCAAATATTTTAACAACATAATCTGGATTTTTAGTTATCATTCTTATAAATGCTGTATAAATTCCTACTGGTGAAAAAATCCTATTCCAAAGGAGCGCAACAACAACAGAGCTTATTGTTATTGGAAGAAAGATCATCATTTCGAAGAATTTTGAACCTTTAACCCATTTTCTATACAAAAGATAAGAAAGGATAATTCCAAGTGGAATTTGGCCTAAAACAGATATAAGTGTTATCTGAATATTATTCCATAAAGAACGTTGAAATTCGGGATCTTTAAATATATTTATGTAGTTACCTAGTCCCTCAAAACCGACCATCCTATATTGTCGCCATTTGGTAAAAGAGAGACCAAAACTAACGAGGATAGGAAATATTATGATACCAATATATATGACAAATGCTGGCATCAAAAGCATATAAAAACTTATTACTTTATCTTTGGATTTTAACATCTCCCCTTCCTTTTTGTAAGAGAGTGGTGAGCACACCACTCTCCTGAATTAAGTAAATTATCTCTCGTTTTGTTTAACGAATTTCTCGTATTTCTCAGCAATGGTCTTTGGTTCACCATTACCGAGCATCATTGCCTGGATATCGTTATTAAGTATCGATACCCCTTCCGCACCCATAACTGCATCAAAGACATATCCCATATCATGAGTTGCTTGGAATTGAGCAAACTTAGCCTGCATTGGAGCAAGTTTTATCTTTGTTAGGTCAAGCTTATAAGAAGGAACATCTCCATATTGAGCTCTTATCTTAGCACCCTCTTCTCCATTGTAGAATGTTATGAAAGTCCATGCCGCATCTGCCTTCTCTGTTCCTTTAAGTTTAGCACTAATTCCAAATCCTTCAGACACAGTTGCTGTAGAAGTGTTATGTCTTACCTCTCCTTCAATTTCAGGGAAAACAAACATCTCAACAGAAGCCTTCATTTCAGCACTAAGGTCATTATCCATTCCACTTGTTCGCCAACCTGCATCTATGAGGTACACACTTTTTTGCTGATAGAATTCTTGGTCGGCTTCTGTGTTTGACATCTGATTAACGCCAGGAGAGAAAAGACCCTTATCTGTCATTTCTTTTATTATTTCTAATGATCTGATCATAGGATCATCAGTAAAAGATGCACCCTCTCCTTTTGCAGCCTTCATAAACCACTCTGGTCCGCCAAGTCTATCAATGAGCAAACTTAAAAGCCAAGAGTTTACAACCCAAGGATCCTTATTACCCATTGAAACAGGGTAATAACCAGCTTCTCTAATAACAGGAATCTGTTTAAGCCACTCGGAATATGTCTTTGGATATTCAAGACCAAGCTTTTTTAATAGATCGGTGTTTGCATAGACTGTATGACATACAGCAAGAGAAGGAGGAATCATCCAATATTGGCCTTCAGAGCCTTGTTCTGCCCAAGTTGCACTTGAATATTGGCTCATAATATCATCTGTCAGATAATCCTCTCTTAAATCCAAAACAAGACCAGTTTTTGTAATGTAGTCAGACCTAGAACCACCATAACAAGTAAAGATGTCAGGAATTTCTTTTGAAGCAGCCATTGCTTGGAACTTTTGATGAAAAGCTTCTCCTGATGCATATTCAGGCTCTATAACGATATTTGGATACTTTTCAGCAAAAGCCTTCATAATCTCATTGTGTCCAGCATATTGAGATAGAGTTGGATCTATCTGCATATAGGCTTTGAGATGAATTTTTCCATCGCTCGATGTTTCTGCTTTTCCTCCCTGAGCAAAAACCATAGGAAGCGCAATTAAAAGCACAAGTAAAATTGCCAAAATCTTCTTCATAACCAACCTCCTTAGTTAATTATTTCATTTGATGAATTAATTATAAATATGCTTTTCTTACGCTGTCAATTAAATTATTTCATTACTTGAAATAAATAAATTACTAACTCACAATCTCTTGAGAAAAGAATATTAACTAAAAGAGAAAACTTTGCTTTTTGATAGATATAAATGCAAATAAGAACGTGATGTATACTAGGAGCATAAATTAGACAAAGGAGTGAAAAACATTCGGATAGCGGTTACCACATAATAGGAGCTTCTTTATATGCTATACGGCTTTGTGGGCTACATTACCGTGGATGAGCTACTAAAAGAGGAAGAGACATAACCGTAATCATTCATGTTTCAAGAAAAAATTGAATGTCTTAACAACAGGGATGCTTAAACCTCATCTTTTTTGATAGAATAATCTATCTTATAAAATAAACCTAACACTTTTAAAGGCAACCGATGTGGGATCCGCAATTCCCCTCTTTATTTCGCTCTCCCCACTATAGACTAAGAATCTACCTTCAGGTAGGCGAAATACCGAGCCATCAACCATTACCATTTCATTGCCTTCAAGAGTTATTTCTAATACAGTCTTTCCTGGCCAATTTTCGCCTCTAAAGCCATCAGCTTTAGATAGATGAACAGAGACTACATACTTTACATCATCGCCAACACTATATTCACCTATATCATTTTCATATGGTGTTGAATGATCCATAACAGAAATAACGCTATCCATGTGAGGGACAACAGAAGAGTATTCTTCTAATTTTTCAAGAGTATCGAAAATAAGCATAATCACCTCATAAACTGGTTTTCATTAAGAATTGTAAAGACAATTCCACATGATGCTTTTACATAAAAAGAATAGCCAGTTTCTTTTATTGAGGATAGATTATCTAAATCAATATCTTTGTTAATTATTCCATCTACACAGAAATAGTATTTGTCATATCTTTCCATAAGACCAAGGCCAAGTGAGATAGAGTGCTTTTGTAGCTCTATCTTCTCTTTGTTTTTTGCACTTACGCCTTGAGCTAAATCATCTTTGAGAAGCATATATTTTGTGTAGTCATACTTTACAAATGCATTAAATGACAAATACTTTTCTTCGTCAGCAATTCTTATATACCTTAAGCCCATAGAGAGCTTTAAGATATCATCTCTACCATAGCTATATCTTTTTGAACTATTATTATTGTAGTAGCCATAGGTGCTAAGACCTGTATTTGTACCAAGCACATGGCCCCAACCTGCTGATAAAGATAGACCCACGCCCCAATCTGCTACAGGAACATATGTTAGCGTTACAGATGGAATTAATTCTGTTAAATAAACAATATCTTTAACAGAGTATTGCCCTGGATTGTAGTATCTTTTACTCTCTTTAAGTGTATTGTACTCGCTTACACTAGGATACATTCTTCCCCACTCTAGACTTGGACCAAAGAAAAACTGAGGACGAGAAAAAAGAGATGTTAGAAATACAAAAAAGATTAAAATGAAAACAAGGCTTTTCTTCATCTTCTTCTATCTCCTATTTTATATCCAACACCTAATTTTGCTCTAAATAGAACTGTTGAATATCCCTCTTCATACCATCTTTCCTTGTCAGAGAAAGTTAGCTTCATCATACCATTAGTGAGGTTAAGGCCAAATGAAAGATATAAGTCATCATATAAGAAATAATCAGCATTACCTTCAAGTGTTAAACCAATAATTAATCCGCTATCAAAATAGTCATAGCTAAAAAGAGCAAAACGCAAAGCAAGAGATACATCTAAATAGGTAGCTGGAGTTGCTCTAAAAACAAGACCTGTAGAGAAAAAAAGAGGAAGAGATTTATTATCTATATCACTTTTGTCTCCATTTACTATCTCTTTTGAAAGAAATGGATAACCAACATAAATAGAAGAGGAAGAGCCCCAATTCGCGCTTTCATCATTGCGATAGATATCGCAAGAAAGATCTAACCCCATAGCCCAATTAGTTCTGCCACTACGTGTTGGAAAAGAAGAGAATATCTTTTCAGAGGTAAAAGATGGCGAGAGACTCGCTTTCAAATAATATGAAAGTCTATCAGTCTTTTCTAGTTCTAGAGCAAAAATAGGAAGAACAAGAGCAAAAATAATAATTGTAGCAATAATTCTCTTTTTCATTTTAAACACCTACCCTTACCCCAAAGGCATACTTAAAGCCTTTATCTGGACTATATAGAGATAGATAAGTATAGCCACACTTACCATAGAAATAGAGAGTATCAAAAATATTAAATGACAACTCTAAACTAACGCTTCCATCTAATTCGTTTATATTTCCACTTCCATTTGCTACAGGTCCAAAGCTGTATGCAACATCAGACACCATCTTTATTTCAGGATACAAATCCTCCATAATCTGAGGCCCTGTAAAAACAAGAGAGGTTCTGTTTCCAACTTGATACAGAGTGTTTGGAGTTTTGTATCCACTCTTTCTTTCTAAAGCATATTGAGGAATACCAGTGCCCCATACTGAACGAATATCAAACTCTGTTGTGATATATAAGCCGAACATCGTTAGTACATCCTCTGTGTAGCTAAGTGAGAACTGAGGCACATTCAAAACTGTATATGCCCCACCTATTTTTGCATTTATAGAGAAATAAGACGAACCATTTTTATCGTGTAATGGGAAAAATGATGGCATATACCTAAGATCTAATCTTGCCCAAAGACCATCATATGTTGTTCTTGTTTTCTCTGAGTAATTGAAATCGAGGCTGAGTTTTACGCCTGTGTGAGAAAGAGTGCGGTAACCAGTTTTACTATCCTTTTTTGCTTCTAAAAGCGCACTATATGAATTATATCTCTCACTTCTATCATCATTTGTAAATGTAGCTTCACTATTACCCACTCTTATCCAACCAAGACGCTCATAGGAGTTTTCAAAATCTCCCTCTAGAGAAAAGATAAGAGAAAGAATTGGTGTTGATAGAAAATCATTATTTATTATCCCTAATCTGTATGAGAGATCAAAATAGATAAAATGAACGGAATAGAACCTAGCATCTCCTATGTATGGTGACTCGTTTAAGTCAAAATGCGTTCCATCTTCAGGATTTTGCTTTATTAAGCGGTGCTTTAATCCTGCATTAAAGTTTAAGAAAATAGAGCTATTAATATCTGAAAAGAACTCAGGTAGATTTGCTTTATAGTTAAACTCACCTGAGATAGGAAAATAGCCATTACAAAAGCGATTATCATAACCGACAGAGTCGATACTCGATGTAAAAGAGAGAGAAAAAAGAGAAAAAAGGAATGTATTTAATAATAAAACTAAGACTACTATTTTTTTCATGCCTTTCTCCTATAGAACAAATGATGCACTAACTTCACCACCGCTACGAAGTGAATAAGAACCATTATAGCCATCAGCAATATAAAAAGTTGTATAGTAATAAAATGAGATAAAGCCAAAGAGCCTTAAGTTAAATGAAGAACTTAGATTTGAAGAGTAAGCCCATCCTCTATCTTTTCCACTTCTTTCATTTTGGAACCCACCAAAATAAAGGGAATTATTATAGCTTAAAGATGCACTTATTGTAGTTCCTGAATCATATAGCTCAGGGCCTGAGAAGTTAAGTGAGAATGTATCAGATAAAACTCCTCTAAGTCTAAATGAATTAATCTTATTTTGAGGTGAAATCTTACCACCTGTGTAAGAAAGGCTATCTGAATGCTGGGCTGTTATTGTAAGCCACCTTAGATTAATAGATTGCCTTTCATTCTTTAAAACTATTTGCTGAGTAGAAGAAGCAGAAACTCTCCAATAGTCAGAGAGTGTGATTCCTCCATTACTTACATTATTTAATAACCAGAATGGTCCTGCTTCAAAGTTAAGCGCAACGCTCATGTAATCGAGGCCCTTAACAGAGAAGGTTCTAGAGCCACTTAGCGTTATATAATTGGTTAGATTAGTTCTCTCTCCATAGAACCAAGGTGAAGAATAAATCTTATCTTTGTCACTATATTTATTTACCCACTTTCCTTCACTATTTTTTTCTGAAAGATAGAATCCAGAGCCACTACTTGAAGAAAGTCTTTCCTCTATTTGCGAATATCGAGAATTAAGAGTAATGGAATAGTTCCACTTATCAAAGCTTTGAGAAAGAGATAGAGAGAGAGTTGCTGTCGGATTAAAAAACGACCTCTCCGAAGAGTTTATTGAATACCCAATAAATCTTGGATGCCCTGTTTCATCATCGTAAGACGCATACTCAGTAGACTCACTTAAAGAATATCCACTATTGAATGTTAGTGTTGATTTCTCTTCATCTTCAAAAATATTAAGCTTTGTTGTTTTACGTATAGAGAAAGAGATTGGGAGATAACCACCAGCTATATTTTTTACACCAGTCTGTGTACCATTAATAGCTTCACTAAAGAGGGTCGAAGAATATAATGGCAAAATAGAAAATAATATAAGTACTATTGCTATTAAAATATTCCTCTTCAAAACTATCCCCTCTTTCTTCAACTTATATATTAGACCATAGTTTTTTTAAATAATCTATTTATTTATATTCTTTCTCCTGCAATATATACACTGTCTAAATTGAATTCTTCATCAAATAGTATGAAATCTGCATACTTACCAACTTTAATTGAACCAATTTTATCGTCCTCTTTTATTAACTTTGCAGGGTTTAAGGAGACAGTGTTAGCTGTTTCAATTAATGAAAGTGGGACAAGAGTTGAAAGTGTTTTAATTAGTCTTATTCCTGTTGCAATAGAACCAGCAAAACAGCTCTTATCTTCAAGAAGCGCAACTCCATCCTCTATTACAACTTTTGTTCCGTTGTTCTTTGGTCCAAGGATAGAAAAACCACTTGTAAAGCCAGCGCCTCTCATACTATCTGAAATAGCAATAATATGGTCATGGCTCTTTAGCTTAAAGATTAATCTGAGTAGGTCTTGAGGGAGATGGCAGCCATCAGAAATTAGCTCAACATATAATGAATCAAAATAGAGGCCAGCTTCAGTTGCGCCCAAGACCTTCCAAGAACCATGCTTGACCATGCTAGACATAGCTGAGTAATAGTGTGTAAGCATTGTCATTCCACATTTTATTGCCTTTCTTATTGTCTGAAAATCTGCTGCAGTATGACCACCAGAGACGATAATTCCCTCTTTTGATACATCCTTAATGAAGTCAAGCGCTCCATCTAGCTCAGGTGCAACAGACCATCTTTTTATGGCTCCATCGGATTTTTCAAGTATTTTATTGTAATGCTCTGGCTCTGGAGAACATATATATCGAATATCTTGAGCACCCTTCATTTTAGGATTAAAGAATGGACCTTCAAGATGAGCTCCCATTAGCCTTGCTTCGTCTTTTCCTCTATTTTTCTTAGCTTTATTAAAATTCGAAAAGAAGGCAAAAAGCTCATCATCGGAACTTGTAAGAGTAGTTGCTAACGCTGACGTTGTGCCCCATTTAGCAAGGCCTCTACTTGCGTCATGGATATCGCTCTCTTTTCCATCCATAAAGTCAAAGTCACCTGAACCATGTGTATGTAAATCAACAACGCCAGGAAAGAGGATTTTTCCATTTGCATCTAAATCTGCATTAGCGCTTACACCATCTTCAATTTTAGTTATTATTCCATCTTCAAAGGTAATAGTACCCTTATCTATTACCTTGTTTTCTGTAACAATTTTACAATTTGTAATTCTCATTTCTTAATCCATAACATCTTCAGTTACTAAAACAGTAACAGCAGGATGCAAACATAATAAAGAAGCAGGACATGAAGTATCAATAACACCTTCAAGCATTCTCTTTACAGCTTCTTTCTTTTCTTTACCCATAGCAAGAATAATAATCTCTTTGGCACTCAAAATTGTTCCAATTCCCATTGTTAGTGAGTAGCGAGGGACATCTTCAATGGAATTAAAGAAACGACTGTTAGCCTCTATAGTGCTCTCTGTTAATGAGGTTTTATGTGTCTTTGGATATAAGAAAGGCCCTGGTTCATTAAAACCAATATGACCATTACGCCCTATACCAAGTACTTGAAGATCAATTCCTCCAAGCTTTTTGATTAATTTTTCATAATCCTCACACTCTCTATCTGGATCTTCAGCCTCTCCATTTAGTACAAATGTATTCTTTTTATCAATATCAATATGATTAAATAGATTGTTATTCATAAAGTATCTGTAAGACTGATCATTGGTCGGTTTAATTGGATAGTATTCATCCAAATTAACTGTGGTACAGTCTTTAAAACTAACAGAACCTTCTTTGTTCATTTTGCATAGTTCTTTATATGTACCACATGGAGTACTTCCTGTAGCCAAACCTAAAACACAATTAGGCTTTTTTAAAACAACATCTCTAATTATCTCTGCAGCATTCCGACTTAAATCAACGCTATTTTTAAAAACAATAAGTTTCACGCTTTTCTCCTTTAAAAACGATTATATATTATTAAATTGAAATTAACTATCAAATTTATGCACTAACTACTTGAAAACAATTTTTATAATAATTCAAAAAAATACTATCATATTTATTCATTTTTATGAAAAGAAAGATAAAGGAATACATATATTGACAAAAGTACGATTTAGTACTATTTTTAGTATGAAATCGTACTATGTCTAATAAATCTAAATCATTTACTCGCTTTAATATCGTTAACTGGGAGATAGATAATCTCTATCACGCTATAGCACTAAAATTTGGATTGTCAGATAGTGCTATGAATATTCTATACATACTTTCATACGAAAATGGGAAAGCCCCACTTTCTTTTATTTGTCGTTATTCGGGACTACAAAAGCAAACAGTTAATTCTGCATTAAGGAAACTCGAAGACGAAGGCTTGATTAAATTAGAATCAATAAATGGCAAAGAAAAGAGTGTTCTTTTAACAGAAAAAGGGAAAGAAAAGGCTAAATGTACAGTTGATCATTTAATAGAATGGGAAAACGACATCATCACATCTTTTGATGAAAAGGATTTTTCTCTCCTTTTATCAATGAATGAAAAATATCTAAACCAGCTAAAGAATCACCTAGCGCAATATATGGACGAAGAAAATGAAAATTGAAATATCTGATCACTTCACACTAAAGAAACTTTTAATATTTACATTTCCATCCATCTTGATGATGCTTTTTACCTCCATATATATCATTGCAGATGGATACTTCGTATCGAACTACGCAGGAAAGACAAGTCTTGCTGCCGTAAATTTTGCATACCCAGTTGTTATGATTATGGGTTGTATTGGCTTTATGTTTGGTACTGGAGGAAGTGCACTGATTTCTAAAAGGTTGGGAGAACAGAAGGAAAAAGAGGCTAATAACATCTTCTCAATGATTGTCATTGTTTCAATTGTGCTTGGCTTAATACTACAAGTCTTAGGCTTTATTTTTATGCCACAAATTGCATCACTAATGGGAGCAAAAGAAAAACTTTTGGAAGAGACAATAATCTATGGAAGAATTTTGCTCTCTACCCTAGTCTTCTATATCCTTCAGTATGAATTTCAATGCTTGATGGTTACTGCAGGTAAACCAAAGCTTGGTTTATATATAACAGTACTTTCAGGACTTACAAATGTTTTCTTCGATTGGCTCTTTATCGCCATCCTTAAGTGGGGAATCGTTGGAGGTGCTATTGCGACATCAATGAGTCAAATAGCTGGTGGCCTTGTTCCTTTTATCTATTTTTGTAAGAAAAACAATGATGCTCTTATTCATATCTCATTCCGTTTCTCTTTGGATAAATCAAGCTTATTTAAGACAATAAGCAACGGATGCTCTGAATTCTTAGGCAATATATCATCATCCCTTGTTGGTGCTTTATATAATCTTCAACTATTAAAATATTTAGGAGAAGATGGCATTGCTGCCTATGGCGTAATAATGTATGTAAACATAATCTTCTTCTCTATCTTTATCGGTTACTCTGTAGGTGTTGCTCCTGTTATTAGTTACAACTATGGGGCAAAGAATAAAGTTGAATTAAAGAGCCTTGTTAGAACAAGCTTTGTAGTAATGACTGTTTCAGCTCTATTTATGTATGGCCTCGCTTGCATTTTAGCAATGCCACTGGCTCGTCTATTTGTTGGATACGATAAAGCTTTAACGCAGTTTACCTATTCAGCTTTTAACATTTTTGCACTTTCTTTTCTTTTCTGCGGATTTTCAGGATTCTCTTCTTCTCTCTTTACAGCTCTAAACAACGGGATTGTATCTGGAGTTTTATCTGTGTTGAGATTATTTGTTTTCCAAGCCCTCTGTGTAATCATACTGCCACTTATTGTAGGTGCAGAAGGAATATGGTATGCAAACGTACTTGCTGAAGTATTGGCTTTAATCGTTTCTATTTTCTTTGTACTGAAAAATAAGAAAAGATATGGCTATTGAATATAAGCCTAAGTGCTTCGAATTTCACTTGCTATTTATAGCAAATAGAATTAAAAGAAAGAAAAATAAATGACCCTGTTTCGACAGGGCCACATATCTCCATAGTTACTCAATCATCAAATCCGTTAGGATTGTTTTTCTGCCACTTCCAAGAAGAAGCACACATATCATGTAAGTTCTTTTCGGCCTTCCATCCAAGTTCTTTCTCTGCTTTCTTAGGAGAAGAATAACAAGTTGCGATATCGCCGAGTCTGCGTGGCTTTATAACATATGGAATCTTTACACCACTAGCCTCTTCAAAAGCTTTAACAACATCTAGGACAGAATAACCAACACCTGTTCCAAGGTTATAGATTGATACACCGCTATTGTTCTCAATTGCTTTAAGAGCCTTTACATGGCCTTTAGCAAGGTCTACAACATGAATATAGTCTCTTACGCCAGTTCCATCATGAGTTGGGTAATCATTACCAAATACATTCAAATGATCAAGTTTACCAACAGCAACCTGAGTAATATAAGGCATAAGGTTATTTGGAATACCATTTGGATTCTCTCCAATTAATCCACTAGAGTGTGCACCAATTGGATTGAAGTATCTTAAGAGAACTATATTCCATTTATTTTCTACATTATTCTTAACGTCCGCAGTATGTAAGCTAATTAGAATATCTTCGAGCATGCTCTTAGTCTGGCCATATGGATTTGTACATTGACCTTTTGGACAGTTTTCTGTGATAGGAATCTCTTTTGGATCTCCATATACAGTAGCAGAAGATGAGAATATTAGGTTCTTAACATTATGCTTTCTCATTACGTCAACAAGAACTAGTGTTCCGTAGATGTTGTTTTCATAGTATTCCCATGGCTTAAGAACAGATTCTCCTACTGCTTTTAACCCTGCAAAATGAATACAAGCATCAATTTGGTTTTCGCTAAAGACCTTCTCTAAACCTTCTCTATCTCTAATATCTGTTTGATAAAATGGAATTGAAGAATTAGTAATCTCTTCTACTCTTTTTAGCGCCTTGATATTTGAGTTTGAAAGATTATCAAGTACGACAACACTGTGCCCCGCATTTAAAAGCTCTATTACAGTATGTGAACCAATATATCCAACACCACCTGTTACTAGAATATTCATTTTCTTACTCCTTTAAAGTATCCTTTGTCTCTAAGCTCTTGAACAATTCTTTCTACAGCATTCTCTGCGTCCTTTTGCTTCTCGGCTTCGCTCATAACTCTAATTACAGGCTCAGTTCCGCTAGGGCGAACTAAGACACGACCTTTGTCTCCTAAAGAAAGTTTTACTTCATCAATCTTTCTCTTAATATCATCATCACTCATTACAGCATCCTTATCTGATATGACAACATTTACTAAGTATTGAGGATAATCTCTCATATCTTGAGAAAGTTCAAGGAGTGTCTTTCCTGTCTTAACCATTATTTCAGAGAGGACAAGAGATGTAAGGATTCCATCTCCAGTATTAAGATACTTACTCATGATTATATGGCCAGACTGTTCTCCTCCTATGATATTATTATGCTCAATCATATATTCATGAACAAATCTATCTCCGACCTTTGTCTGGACATAATCAATACCCTTTCTTTCTAACGCTTTATATAGCCCCATATTAGACATTACAGTTGTAACAACAGTATTAGTATCTAATTCACCTTGATCTTTTAAGTAAGAAGCATAGATATACATAATTCTATCGCCATTGATGACAGCGCCTGTTTTATCGACAGCTATACATCTATCACTATCACCATCGAAGGCAAAAGCAACATCGTACTTACCTTCTCTCATTATCTTTTGTAAGCCTTCTATATGTGTGGATCCAGCATTCTTGTTGATATTTGTTCCATCTGGTGTATTGTTAATAACATCTACATTAGCACCAAGACGTTTAAAAACTGTTGGAGCTAAGTTATAAGATGCACCATTTGCTGTATCAAGTAAGATGTGTAGAGAAGATAGTGGAGTATTCACACAGGTTGTTAAGAACCCTGAATACATGATTCTAGCATCCATGTAGTCAACAACTTTTCCAATACGGTCTCTCGTTGCAAGAGGAATATCATCTTTAAGAGTATCACGTTCCATGTACTCTTCGACCATATCTAAAAAGCTATCATTCATCTTTTCGCCTAGAGAAGAGAATAGCTTTATTCCATTTTCGTAATAAGGATTATGCGATGCACTAATCATTATTCCACAATCAAAGAACTGTGTTCTTGTTATGTAAGAAACACTTGGTGTTGTTGTTACATGCATGTTATATGCATCGCATCCGCTTGCTGCAATTCCAGCAAGAAGTGCGTACTCTAACATATAACAGCTTAATCTAGTATCCTTTCCAACAAGAATTTTTGAGCAATGAGGACCTCTATCCTTAGAGTAGTACCAACCTAAAAAACGTCCAATCTTGTAGGCATGATTGATAGTCAAACTTACATTAGATTCACCTCTAAAACCATCTGTTCCAAAATACTTAGGCATTTCTCTCCTCCTTTTTTACGATACATCCTTCATTTTTAAAGATTGAATAAGAAGGAACAACACCTCTAACACGGCTAAGAGGATAAATATTAGAGTGTGGACCGATAACACTTCCAGGGCACAATACTGAATTACAACCAACCTCTACCCAATCGCCTAAGAAAGCACCAACTTTCTTTGTCTTTGTTTCAATCTTTTCGCCACTATATCTATCATAGATAACAACCAGAGTTTTATCTGACTTAACATTACTTGTTAAGCTTCCAGCTCCCATATGTGATTTATAGCCAAGAATTGAGTCACCTACATAATTGTAGTGTGGAACCTGAACAGAGTCAGAGATAATAACATTTTTAAGCTCTACAGAGTTACCAATTACACATCCTTCTCCAACTAGTGCGCTAGAACGAATAAAAGCACAATGTCTTACCTCTGTATCTTTTCCAATAATACACGGACCTCCAATAAAAGCAGTAGGTGCAACCTTAGCTGTTTTATGAATCCAAACATCTTCCCCTCTTTTAATATAATCATCTCCAAGAGTAGGTCCTAAAGAGAGAATAAAACTCTTAATTGAAGAGAGCACCTCCCAAGGGTACGTAAAAGAATGAATAAGGCTCGATGCAAGAGAATGACCCTCTTCATATAAATCAAATGTCGTATACATAAATATATCCCCCAACTAAACTAGTTATACAGAAAGATACCATAACTGAACTAGATTCTCAACTTTTCGCACTTATCTTTAACTTAGTTTTAACCCTCAAAATAATTAAAAGGCAACATGCAAAAAAAACAGTATCATATAGAATTTGTTTTTCAATAAATGTTACTATTAACAACGTATGTTAGATTGGCAAGGTTTATTTTCACCAAATATCTTAGAAAAAGCACGTATATTAGTAAGAAATAAAGCAGTAAAAGACATAAGAGAAAGAAATGACTTTCATTTTGCAGATGTAAGTGATGACGGAACCAAATATTTTGTATCTTTTTTTATTAGAAATGACAAATTAGTTTTCCCCAATTGTGCTTGTAAAGAAGCAAAAGCAAATAATGGAAAATGTAGGCACGTTGCGGCACTTCTTTTTTCTCTTAAGAAGAGCGAAATATATACAGAGAACGATATAAATAAGTATGTAACACTAGAATTTCAAGATGATGGAAATCCTCACTATTTATCATTTAAAGACTCGCTAAACATCTATAAGCCATTCAAATCTACCTACGATAAAGCTTTGTCAATTATAGAAGATGAAGACATAAAAGAAGAATATACAATTCAGATTCTTGGCCACAAAAAATATCTTACCTATTCTGTTTATATTGAAGATGAATACAATAGTCATAATGTAAGTATTGATTTAGGTTCTAATGGTATAACCTCATTCTCTTGCAAGATTAAAGATTATTGGGATTATGACTACGGCTACCCTGAAGAATTATGCAATAAGAGAATTCCAAATGACTTAGGTATAATAGATTTATGCGAGCATAAAACTGTAGCTCTCATTCTTCTTATTAGATTCCTAGAAAAAAATAGAGATATAATAGATTTCTCTGATGAAAAAGCATTAGATCTAATTAAAAATTTTAAAAAAGAGAGACAACTATTAAATAAGCTAGTAAAAAAATCAGATGAAGAGCTTGTAGATATTGAGCCTCTCATTGAAGAAATTCCAGGCTATTATGGCAAAGAGTGTCTTCTTTCACTAAAACTTGTTACAGAAAACGGCAAACGTTACAAAATAAGAAGCATTGAAAAGTTTAATGATTGCGTTCGAAATGAAGTTACATACACTGTTGGAAATAAGGATATCGATTTTTCTACAGCAAAACTTACAGAAAGAGCACAAAAGGTAATTGAGCTTATAAATGAAGCTGAGCTTTCGCTTTTATACCTACAACAAAGAATGGGTTATCAAAACTATGAAAAACTAAAAGATACAATCTCTATAGAAGATAATATTGATAACTTCTATAAAATAATGAACAAAACAACTGTTCTTTATAATGGTGTTCCCCTTCTAGGCTTTAGAGAAGCAGAACCATCCTTTTCATTAAAGATTGACGAAAAGAAAAACGAAGGCAAGCTTATTGCTATTACTGTTAGTGGTATAATCCTAGGACGCTTTAAAACTAGAAATTACATATATTGGTTTAAGGATGGATATTTAAATAGAGCAGAAAAGAGAAAGCTAGGATCGGCTATTTCTCTTATAGATATTTCTGATATAGATGGCCATTTCTCTTTCGATGTAGGTCTAGGGCTTATTGATAATTTTTATCAAAGAGTATTGCCTGATTTTAGACGTTATGGACATGTTGAAGACAGTGCTTACGAAAGTATTGAAAACAGGCTACAAGAACCACCTGTTGCTGTTTTCTATCTTGATATCGAAAATAAAAGAATTACATGTATAGCAAAACTAAAAATTGGCGAGGAGGAGAAACAAATTACCCCTCTCAATTACTACTATAACAGAAATGCTTATAACTCCAAATACAAAGATTTTGAAGATGAAATAAATGAAAGCCTGTCTCTTATCTTTCTAGGGCTTTTTGATGACAATGGGAAATGGTTTGTTAGAGACAATGATGAAAGTGTATACAGCTTTGTCCATTCTGGCTTAAATAACTTAATGGAATTAGGTGTAGTCAATGTCTCTGAAGCTTTTAAACGCATTGTTGTAAAAAAGATGCCCCCTGTTTCTTCATTTGTTGACATTGACGAAAAAGATGACTCTATACTTAATTTTAATCTAGATACATACGGCCTCTCACTCGAAGAACTTGTTGAAATACTAAATTCATACAAAAATAAGAAAAAATTCTATCGATTAAAGAATGGAGATTTCATTTCTCTAGAAGAAGAAAATCTCGACTCATTAAAAGACCTATTCCTCTCTTCAGGAATTTCAATTAAGGATTTTGTTAATGGAAAAATGCATATTCCTTTATATAGAGCATTGTACTTAGACCAAATTCTTAACGGACAAAATGGAATAAACTATTCAGCTGGACAAAAATATAGACGCCTCATTAAAGAGTTTAAAACAATTAATGAATCAGATTTTGAAGTTCCAAAGAGATTGGGAAACACTCTTAGACAATATCAAAAAGATGGATTTAGATGGCTACGTGTTTTATATGAACATGGTTTTGGTGGAATTCTTGCAGATGACATGGGACTAGGAAAAACAATTCAAACACTCTCATTTCTCTTATCACTAAAAGAAGAACAGAAAGAGCTATCAACACTAATTGTTACGCCATCCTCTCTTGTCTTTAATTGGAAGTCTGAAATACAAAAGTTTACGCCTGAACTACGTGCTCAAACTGTTGTTGGTACAGCAAAAGAAAGAGAAAGAATTATTAATAATCACTCAAACTATGATATCTTGATTACAAGCTACGACCTTCTAAAACGAGATATCTCTCTATATGAGGGAGTCAAATTTGACATCGAAATAATTGATGAAGCTCAATTTATAAAAAATCATAACACCTCTCAGGCAAAGACAGTTAGAGCTATTAATAGCGCTCACCGCTTTGCTCTTACTGGTACCCCTATTGAAAACAGATTAAGTGAATTGTGGTCAATATTTGAATATCTAATGCCAGGGTTCTTATTTAATCAAGAGAGTTTCAAGCGATTGATTAGTAACCCTATTGAAAAGAATGGCGATAAAGAAGCTTTTTCTACACTTAAACGCCTTACTGGACCTTTTATTCTTAGACGAGTAAAAACAGATGTTCTTAAAGAGTTACCAGATAAAATAGAGGAGACTAGAGTAACTCCTCTTTCAGGAGAACAGTTAAAGCTATATACAGCAGAAGTAGCTAAGGCAAAGGGAATGCTAAAAGGTCAAGAAAACTATAACGAAAAAAAGATTGAGATCCTTGCCGAGTTAATGAGAATAAGAGAGCTCTGTTGTGACCCTAGTCTTGTATATAAAGACTATAAAGGAGAATCGTCTAAACGAGTTGCTACAATCGATTTGATAAAAACAGCTATAGATGGCGGACACAAGATTCTTCTTTTTTCACAATTTACTTCAATGCTAGCTCTTTTAGAAAATGACCTAAATGCAGAAGGTATTAGCTATTACAAAATTATAGGTGATACAAATAAAACAAAAAGGATAGAACTTGTAGATGCCTTTAATTCAGACAATACTCCTGTATTCTTAATATCTCTCAAAGCAGGTGGAACAGGATTAAACTTAACTAGTGCAGATATTGTCATCCATTATGATCCATGGTGGAATGTTGCAGTACAGAATCAAGCAACAGATAGAGCTCATCGAATTGGCCAAACAAAACAGGTTACTGTCTATAAAATGATAGCAGAAAATACTATTGAAGAAAGAATATTAGAGCTACAAGAAACAAAGAAAGCTCTAGCATCGGAGATTATTTCAACTGACAACATATCTCTATCAAGTCTATCAAAAGACGATTTGCTTAGTTTGCTTAATATGTCGTTACAAGCAAAATAATTCTTTTCATAATAACAAATACATTAAAGCTTTGAAGTTTTATTGAAGTACTACTTCAAAGCTACTTCAATCATAGTTCAATAACTTCAAAAGCACCTGTAGATGATATAGCTAATAATTATGGAAGAGTACTTTCAATTAAAATCAGATATCACAATCTTTTGTCATTATTCCTATAATAGTTTTATCTGTCTCCCTCATGCCAACGCTTGCAAGTCTGCCAACATTTTTTATTGTATTTTCAACCCCCTTTTCAACAATTCCTTCTCCGCCATAAAACTCTTTATTGTTTCTGTACATTTCATAGCCTATTAAAGCAGCCCCTACTGCACTAGCTATCTTTGCAGCACAACTAGCTTTGGCGCCATCACATATCATACCAGAGGCAATAGCTAGAGAATTTACAACAACATGAGATACCTCTTTTTCTCTTCCTCCATTGAGATACATTATTCCTGCGCTAGATGCTGAAGCAGCACTTGTTGCCCCACAATAAGCAGAGAGTGAGCCTATTCCTGTTTTTAAATGTATAGCTACTAAATTTGAAACAACAAGAGCTCTTATTAACTCTTCTCTACTCTTTTTTTCTTCTTCAGCAAAACAAATCACTGGAACAGAGACTGTTATCCCTTGGTTTCCAGAACCTGAATTAATAATGACAGGAAGCCTAGACCCATTCATTCTAGCATCTGCCGCGGCAGCAGCATAAGAGCGTGCCTTATTGTGTATATCTTTTCCACAGGATGAAAGAAGAATTTTTCCAATGCTTGCACCCCATTTTCCAGTTAAGCCTTCATTTGCAATCTTCATATTGTAGTCAATTTGACGCTCAATTATCTCTCTAACGTCCTCTAAAGAAACAATAGAAGCAAACTCAACAATATCCTTTATATTCAAGCAATCATGATTTTTCTTTTCATTTCCTTTTTCTGAATATTCTAGATTCTTAATTACAGCTCCATCTTTTTGGATTTTTATAACATTAGTATGAAAGCCTGCTATTTCAACACTAGAATTATGATTTTTACCAAAAGAATTCACGATTATAGAAAAGACATATGGCTTAGGTGATTGCTTAATATTTATCTTTGTCTTCTTTTTAAAATCTTTTATTTTCTTAATATCTTCTTCTTTTAAATAATTTAGTATTTCAAGAGCTTTATCAGATCTTGAAGAAACAATGCCAGCAGCAACAGCTGTGTCTATACCCTTTTCTCCATTAGTATTTGGTACAATTACGCTTTTTACATTCTTAATAATATTAGGGCTTACAAATATATCTATTCTCTCAGGGTCCTCTTCTAATAAAGAAGATGAGAGCGCAGAAGCATAAGCTATTGCAATAGGCTCAGTACAGCCTAAAGCTGGTATCAATTCATCCTTTAAAATTTCACAATATGCTGAATAGGTTTCTTTTTTCATCATTTCAGTTTAGCAAGAAAACAAAAGTAATGTTGAACTTTTTCTTTTTTAGTACGATTATTCTCAATATGCCCACAAACAATACAAAAGCTATAGATTTTACTTCAGGCAATCTCAAAAAGGAGATTGTTTATTTTGCACTTCCCCTCTTTTTAGGTAACCTATTTCAACAGCTATATAATGCTGCCGACTCATTAATTGTCGGTAACACTTTAGGAGCAGAAGCGCTTGCTAGCGTTTCATCTTCTGGTTCTCTCATCTTCATGATGACTGGCTTCTTTAATGGAGTTGCCACAGGCGCTGGCGTTGTTATTTCAAAATACATTGGAGCAAGGGACTACAAAAAAGTAAAGGATGCCATCCATACAGATATCGCCTTCGGCTTAGTTTCGGGCTTAATACTTACAGTTCTTGGTGTAACGCTTACTCCTCTAATTTTAAGACTATTAAGAACTCCAGAAGATATAATGGAAGGAAGTGTTATTTACTTCAGAGTGTTCTCATATGGAATAATCTTTTCAGTTATGTATAACATAACAATGGGTATTATGAATGCAGCAGGAGACTCTACTCATCCACTTGAATACCTTATTATTTCAAGTATTACTAATGTTATATTAGATATTTTCTTTATAACTGTACTTCACATGGGTGTTGGAGGCGCGGCCCTTGCCACAACAATTGGACAGGCGCTTTCTTTCTTCCTTTCATTCTTTAGATTAATGCATAGTCAAGATATCTATAGGGTCAGAATAAGAGAAATAGGCTTTAATTTGCCACTATTGAAGGAAATAATCAGGTATGGCCTTCCTTCTGGTATTCAAAACTCAGTTATTGCTATAGCTAATCTCTTTGTTCAGTCTAATATAAATACATTCTCATCTACAGCTGTAGCTGGAAGTGGATCCTATTCAAAAATTGAGGGCTTTGCCTTTATTCCTATCACATCGTTTTCTATGGCGCTATCTACATGTATAAGTCAAAACCTTGGTGCAAAGGAATATGACAGAGCGAAGAGAGGGGCAAGGTTTGGCATTATTACATGCCTAGTGCTCTCTGAAGCAATTGGCTTAATAGTTTTCACCTTTGCACCATTCTTAATCTCGCTATTTAATTCCGATCCATCTGTTGTGGCAATTGGCGTTAAGCAGTCAAGAATAGAGGCACTATTCTTCTGCCTATTGGCACTCTCACACTCTATTGCAGGGATAATGAGAGGAGCAGGAAAAGCAACAGTGCCTATGACTATTATGCTCTCTGTGTGGTGTATTTTTAGAGTTACATATATTACAATTGCACTCTCAATATCACACACCATTGACTTAATCTATTGGGCTTATCCAATAACTTGGACAATTTCCTCAATTATCTTTGTTGCCTATATGCTCTCTTCTGATTGGATACATGGCTTAGACAACGAAATATGGAGAAAAAAATAATCACTCAAGACTCTTTATAAATTCTCTGAGTTCTTCTACATCTTCATTAAAAACAAAGCCTTTCATACCCATAACTTTGGCAGCTGAACAATTAATTGGTAAATCGTCAACAAAGAGTGATTCTTCAGCCTTTAATGAATACCTAGATAGGAGAAGTGAGTATATTTCAGGCATTGGCTTAACAAGCTTCTCTTCTGCAGAAAAAACTAAGCCATCAAAATATTCAGAGCCTGGAATTAAAGAGAAATGCTCTCTCATTAGTGTTGAAGTATTCGATAAAACAAATAATTTATAGCCCTTCTCTTTTAGTTCTTTTAAAAGAGAAGCCATATTCTCCATGGGAGAAAGCATATCAAACCAATAAAGAGAATGATGAATATGAGAGTGATATTCCTTTGGTGTACGAGAGAAGAAAATCTCTTCAGCTTCCTTTTCTTTAATCATTCCCCAATCTAAAAGAGGCCACTCAAGAGAATAGAAAACTCTTCTTTTTAATACCCTTCTTTCCTCTTCATCTTTAATACCCATACTATTCATAATAGAGTCTGCTCTCCAATGAATGAGAACATTACCCATATCAAAAATGATGTTTTTTAACATAATTAAACCTTTATTTAATCTTATGCTTTATCCAAAAAGAGTAAAAGATAGTATCTAGCTTTTTATCTTTTGCCCTTTATGATAAAACAATTCTACTATGATGATTTTAGTAATAAACCCTGGTTCAACTTCAACAAAAATTAGTGTATTTAACAATAGAGAATGTCTTTTTACCTCGTCTGTCTTTCATGATGCACCTCTTTTAATGTCATACAAAACTGTTAATGACCAGCTTCCTTTTAGATTAAATGTAACTATGAAGATGCTTAAAGAACACTCTATTGATATTGAGGATATCTCATACATAGTAGGGCGTGGTGGCTCCGCCCACTCTCAACATAGTGGTCTTACTATTGTTGATGAAACTCTCTATCGCGACACATATAATGAAGTTGCCCAAACAGATCATCCTGCAAAGCTTGGTGTTATGTGCGCTTATGAACTTAGTAAAAAATATGGTATACCAGCATTCACTATTAATCCAACTAACACCGACGAACTAATTGACGAAGCACGCATTACTGGTATAAAGGGCCTATATAGAAGACCACAGTCTCATGTCCTTAATCAAAAAGCTGTTGTAAAACTTCAAGCAAAAAAGCTAGGAAAAGACGAAAAAGAATGTTCATTCGTTTGTGCTCACATAGATGGTGGTATTACTGTCGCAGCTCATAAGTGCGGCAGAATGATAGATAGCACAGAAGGAGCCGGTGGAGATGGTGCTTTCACTCCAACTCGTCTTGGCTCCATTCCCGTTCTTGGCATCTGTCGCTTCTTAGAAAAAGGTCACTCTATAGATGAATTAAAGCATCTCTGTTCACAGAGCGGAGGCTTTGTATCACACTTCGGAACAAGTGACGCAAAGAAGGTCTATGAGTTGATGAAGGAAGGTGATAAACATGCCACTCTGGTTTGGAACACAATGCTCTATCAAACATCAAAGGCTATCGGTGAAATGGCCACAGTACTCTCAGGGAAGGTTGACAATATTATTCTCACAGGAGGCCTTGTTCGCTACAAAGAGGTTGTTGACTATATAACAGAACATACCTCCTTCATCGCACCTATTGCTCTATATCCAGGAGAAGTTGAACAAGAAGCAATGGCTTGGGCTGTTATGGACTACATAGAAGGAAAAACAGATGTAAAAAAATACATCCCGAAGGATGTATTTAACGGTTTCTATTGGGATGATATCATCTACTGACCTATTTTAGTTTGCTTACTGGTGGATAAGCCTTCTTCACAGCTTCAGAGAGAACAAAGCCTAAGACAGAGCCTACTCCTGCTTGAATAAGGTTTCCTGGAACTTCAACAAGTGCTGTTGCATATCCATAGAGGAACGTGCTTGAAAGAAGAAAGTAGAAAAGTGCAACAGAAATAGTTGATGTTAAAACAGCTAAGAGTTTTCTAATAACTCTTTCTTTTTTAGAAAACTCTCTATCCTTCTCTTTTACAATTAGCGCTACAAAAAGCCCCTCTAAACCATGTGCAACAAATGTGATTGGAACCCACTGAGCATAGCCACTAATTGCATCAGCAAGACATGCTCCAAGTCCAGAAGCTAATAGAGACGATGTTGGGGACAAAAGGAAAGCAAAAAATGTAATTGCTACGTCACTGCAATTAAGGTATCCACCGCCTGGGGTTGGAATCTTTACGACCATTGTAAAGACAGTTACGATTGCAATAGCAATAGCAAGTGTTGCTATTCTTGTTGTGCTCTTTACTTCACTGCTCATTTTATACCTCAAGAATGATAATAATTAAAACTAAAGGTACGATAACAGATAAAACAAATTGGGGGAACACTTTTTTGACGTTTTTTAAATTTCTGTAAGATGTTCGTTCTTTTGCTTCCCCATATCCTCTCATAACTAGAGCTTGGCTTGTTGTATTTATGCTTTTTAATGAGACAACAAGTACGCTTGTAAGCGTTGGGATAATAGAGAATGGATGTATGCCCTTTTTCTTCTTTTCATCTGGATTCGGTAGCCTTAGCCTCTGACTATCTCTAACTTCTCTGTAGATAGATGAGAGAAGAGGTATAAAACGTAGCGTCATGCTTAGCGTTAATGCAAATGAATATGGAAGATGGAAGAATAATAGTGCTGGAACTATGTCTTCGCCTCTAGATGTATCTATCAGAAGAGAAAAAAGAAAAGAAAGAGTTACAAATCTCGTTACAATCTTAATGTAAGATGTTATAGCTTTTTCAGTAATTATTGGATAGTTCCATAATACTAAATAGACCTTTCCTCCTCTTCCTTGTAGCGGCAGTAAAATTGTCATGAGAAAAAGAATTGGTGCTATTAATTTAAAATTAGACCATGTCTGTTTAAATCCTACTTGAGTTATAGAAAAGAGGACAAAAAGCAGAGCCAAGATAATGCTTTTTGTATTCGACATTGGCAAAAATGGAATAAAACAAAAGAGAAGAGTAAAGATTAGCTTTGCTCTAATATCGAAAGAAAAATAGAGTCTATTCTTCATGTATTACTCCGTTCTCTGCTATATATGATCTATCACTAACTATATTGCTTAACGCTTTATCGTGGGTAATAAGAAGAATTCCTGCTCCTCTCTTTAGTAGATTATTTAATATCGAAGTACACATTGAATAAGTGAGGGCACTATCGAGTTCGTCAATAATATAAAATGGTCGAGCTAAAGTATAGTAGACGGCACACTGCAATCTTTTACGCTCTCCATATCCCATTAAGGAAGCTATGCTCTCTGGATTAAGAGAGAATAGAGCACATGCCTCTTCTACCCTTTTTTTCTTTTCTTCTTTACTTAGTGGTAAGAATGAAAAAGAATACATTAGCTCATCTCTAACGGTGGGCAGGAAAATCTGCAAATCAGGATTCTGGAATATATAGCCAACGCTTCGTCTTAATAGCGAAGGCGTAGCTTCTCTATTATTAATTTTTACTTCACCATTTATCTTCTCTTCTAGACCACAAAGAATATGGGAAAAGGTACTCTTACCACTTCCATTTAGACCAAGAAGACTTACGACACTCTCACTTCTTAACTCAAATGATTTAACAGCTAGAGAAAAAGGAAGACGTGTTGACTCTGGATATGAAAAAGAGAGATTAGAGACACTTAATATAGCCTTATTTTCACTCTTACCTTTTATAGGTCGAACTATCTCCTCTCTTTTACCATTCCAAGGAGATAGCTTTTTATTTTCTATTATGTAAATCTTATCAAAAAGAGAAGAAAAGTATTCAATATAGCGTGAAGCAAATACAATGCTTGTCTCTTTTCTTTCATTTATCCTTTCTTTGAGTTTTTCCCTCCATGTATAGTCTAAATCATCAAATGCTTCATCATATATTACTACACGTGGAGAGGTGACGAGAGCTGTAGCTATTAAAAGACGTCTCTTCTCGCCTCCAGAAAGAGTATCGGGAGAAGCATCCTTTAGCTTTTCTAGGCCCCAAAAAGAGAGACTTTGAGAAACTCTTTTTTTCATCTCTTCTTCATTTATACCTAAGTTTTCCAATGGGAAAGCAATCTCATCCTCGACTCTAGGTTGAATTATGTATTCATTTGTATTTTGAGGAACTAATGTAACGCTTTCTAAGCCTACATTTTCGCCATTGTACTTTACGCTCCCCATCTCTATGCCATCAAGTTTGATACCACTTAGGAGAAAAGAAAGCGTTGTTTTTCCACTCTCTGGAGGAGCTAAAATTAGGAGCTTTTCTCCATCTTTAAGACTAAATGATAAATCTGAAAATATAGAAACGCTCTTTTTTTCTGTATATTCAGAATATGAAAAGCTAAGAGAAGAGACTTCAAACACTTATAACTCCCACTCTCTTACTTTTTTGCATATTCTTTTAACAAACTCAAAATCTGTTTTTACACTTTTACCATTAACAGAACTTATTGACATTGCCCCCATACTCGTTGCAGAAATAAAGAGTGCATCGCAAGAATAGACGTCTTTATCTTTTATCGGTGTAAAGACAATATCGACACCCTCTTCTTTTAGTGCTCGAATAACGCTCATTCTTGTTATTCCATCGAGAACTAAATCATCTCCAGCAGTATATACTTTACCTTCTTTTAACGCATAGAAATTACTTCTACTTCCTTCAAGGATAGAATTGTTTCTATCGACTAAAAGAGCCTCAAAAGCACCATTTTCTTCTGCTGTTTTTCTTGCTAAATAGTTAACAAGGAGGTTACTTGTTTTGCATGTAGGTAAAAATCTCTCGCCAAAATAGAGCGTAGTTGCAACACCCTCTTCGTAGTAGCTATCTGGGTAAGTAAGAATTGTATGCCATGTGATGAAATATAGTGGCTCTTTTGTTCCGTATACAACAATTCTCATTGTTGCATCGCCTATATTATCTTTCTTAATAAGCTTATCTATTTCGCTTTGCCAATCTACAGACGGAATGCGTAGGCCAATTGTCTCTCCACTATGCTCAAGGCGCTTTATATGATCAGAAAGATGAACTACCTTTCCTCCAAGTACTCTTAGTGCTTCATAGACAGAATAATTGGAAATAATAGCTTGGTCTGTAATAGGAACTACAGCTTCATTTTCTTTTATTAATTCACCATTTTTAATTGCACTTCTCATCTTTTTGCCTCCTAGACACTATAGCCTTTCTTTCTTCTTAGCACAATTGACTACTCAATTAAGTAAACAGTATCCCAATCGGGAAGCGCCCTCGATTGTCTGAGTTTTATTGATGTATAGCTAGGGTTTATCTCTTTTACACTTCGTAGTAGTCGCCATAAATCATCTGCCTTATGGTAGACAGATAGAATTAATTTTGGCTTATCCTCTGCTATTATTTTTCTTGCGCCATCAAGAATATTCTCTTCTTCACCTTCTGTATCAAATTTGATTAGAGTAGGTTTATTAGAAAATGAAATATCATCAAGCTTTACTGTCTCTATCTCTTTTCCAGAGCTATTTTTTTTGCTACCTCTTCCGCTACCTTCTTGAAAAAAAGAAGTTCCAGAAAAAGAGGAAACAATTGCGTTAAAAAGCTTAATGTTTGGCCAGTCTCCATATTTAGCTTTAAGCTTATTAAAGTTTTTCTCATCTGGTTCAAAACCATAGATAGCACTATATTTTCCACCACTAAGTGATAAGAAACGCTCTACAGTGTCGCCATCATATGCCCCAAGATCAAGAAATGTTTCATCGCTATTAAACTTAAGATTACTCCATATTGCTTTGTCACTTTCAGCAACATCTAAGACATAGTTGATTCTACCTGAAATTCGAAATGAAATGATAGAAGACAAAATCTTCTTGCTTTTCTCATCAGAGAGAGCGCTCTCTACTTCTTCAATATCCTTCTCATGCTCTTTGTAGTAGGAGTAAGATGCAACTTCGCCTTTCTCATCTTTTAATAGCGATGGAGTATAGTAATCATTCTCGCTTGCAATTCTTTTTATTACGTTAAGTGTATATTCATCATGAGTCCCAAATGCCTGAATGACAGTCATCCTTCCCCATATTCTCTTTGCTTCCTCATATGGCAAAAGCCTGTATTGATGAAAGATCTTTTTATGAACACGCTCTGAAGAAGTAAAGACTCCACACACTCTTATTGATCTCTTCTCGCATTCTTCTAGTATTCTATCTGCACCATCTCCAATGCCATACAAAACAACAGGAAGAGAAGATTCTTTTATGTTAAGCCAAACGTCACAGTTTTTGTCTAACACCTTTAATCCTCCAAAAGCTTATTTTTATCAACTATTTTATAGCGTCCACGTTTAATCTTTTTTAAAGCGCCATTCTCTTCAAAAAAAGAAAACGTGAATAATAAATGACGATATGTACAGGCCATATATTCGCTTGTTGTTATATGGTTTTCACTATAAATATCATCTTTCGCCATTTTAATTATATACTCAGCTAATCTTTTTTTTAATGGCAATGAAATATTATCTGCCATCCTTTGATTAACTCTAAAAAGCTTAGTAGCAATATAGTTCAGTAAGCTTTTAAGAAATACGGGATCAGCCAAGATTCTTTCTTTGCAGCGAGCTAAATCAATTAAGTAGCCATAGCAATTAGTCTCAGCAATAACATTTGATGTGTATTTTTGAATTCCTAAAAGCTCCAATTCTCCATACAGCGAAGGAGAAGGTGCATAATCCAATAGGGATGTTGAGCCATCTGGGTAGATAGTTGAGCATTTAGAGTTGCCTTTATAGATATAAACTAGCTTATTTTCATCATCGCCTAAGCTAAATATGCTTTCGCCCTTCTTATACTCAACTTCTTTCGAATATGGAGTAATATCAAAAGAAAATAGCGAAAGAAATTTTTTATCCATTTTTTTCTCCAAATATGATATTTCTCATATTCTATTTATTAAAAAAGTATTAAATCAAGATTATGACACTTTATTCAATCTTTGTTCAGCTTATAGGTTTTATACCATCTTTAATGTCTATACTTTCCATTCAACTTAAAGATAGAAAAAAGTTGATTATCCTACAATTCTCCGCAGGAATAATGTGGGTAACACATTATTATCTACTTGGCGCATACACAGCTGTATTAACAAACTCAATTGGAATGTTTAGGTCTTTTCTTGCCTATTTTAATGACAAGAAATGGGCTAAAAGCATTTGGTGGCTATTTTTGATAATCGCCCTTTCTCTTTTCTCTTCTTTTATTACTTGGGATGGCTATATTTCTCTTCTACCAACTATTTCTCTTATATGCACAGCCACAGGATTATGGGTGCACAATCTCACAATAACAAGAATACTCTTTTTAATCTCATCTCCTTGTCTATTGGTTTACGACATTTTTACAGGAAGCTGGGGATGCACAATAATTGAAATAATTGCCTTTATCTCCTTCATTCTTGCTATTGTTAGATTAGATATCGTCCCATACTTTAAGAAGAAAAGAGAGAGAAAAGAGAATCAGTAGCGCTCTCGATTGATGACATATCAGAGCTAAGTTTATAGCCAAGGGAGACTAATCTTTCCTTAAGTTTAGCTCCCTCTGTTAGATATCTATTATCGTAAGAATAGATATCGCTTAATACTCCCTCGACCTTTACCTCTCCGTTTTCTAAGAGAATGCACTTATCGCTAAAAGAAGCAACATCTTCAACAGAGTGGGATGTATAGATAATTGTGACGCCATCGCTATTGAGCTTTCTTAAGAGTTCAAAAAGACTCTCTTTTGCCTTTCCGTCTAGCCCAGATACCATCTCATCTAAGACTAAGACATCTGGTCTCATTGCAATTACACCAGAGAGAGCAACTCGCCTCTTCTCACCACCAGAAAGAGCTAGTGGCGATTTATCCCACTTTGTTGAACTAACATCTAACAAAGCAAGCACTCTCTTAGCTTCTTCTATGCTCTCTTCTTTGCTATGCCCTTGGTTCATTGGGCCAAAAGCAACATCTTCAAGCACTGTCTGACTGAAGAGCTGATCCTCTGGATATTGAAAGACAAGACCAACTTTCTCTCTTAGTTTTTTCCTTGAATAAGATTTATACCAAATGTCAAAAGAAGAGGCTAAGACACGGCCACTATCTGGTTTATATAGTCCATTAAGTAGCTTTAATAGCGTGCTCTTTCCACTTCCTGATGGTCCCAAAAGAGCTGTAACCTTTCCTTCTGGAAATGATATATTTATATTCTTCAATATTGGCTTTTTTTCATTTTTATAGGAGAAAAAGACATTCTCTAGTTTTATATCCATAAAAACCTCTCCAAAGAAAAGTTAATCGCTAGAAAAGCAAAGATAGCCACATAACTAATATAGTCAGATCTTTTATATTTCAATGGATAAAGAGATGTTGTTTCTCCTTTGCTACTATAAGCTCTGTTATCCATAGCATATGCCAATTCGTCTGCTCTTTTATATGCAGAAACAAAGAGTGGCACTAATATTGAGAGAGAAAGATGAGCTTTAGTAAAGATGTTCTTCTCCTCGAAGTCTAACCCTCTGCTCTTTTGGGCCTCAATTATTCTATTAGCTTCATCACTCAAGATTGGAAGGAATCTAAAAGCTATCATAATAATTGTCGCAAATACATGAATGTTCTTTTTAAGAACTCCTTTTCCTAAAGCTTTTTCTATCCCTTCTGCTATCTTTTTGGGTCTTGTTGTAAGTGTTAAAAGAGTTGATGATAGTAGAACTAAGACCATTCTTACTATCATAAAAATTGCTTTTCTTTCGCCATTCTCTTCCGTCAATAAGATTAATAAGCCAAATATGGAGAAAAGTATGATAAGTTTCCCCGTGCCTCTGAAAAAATATGAAAGAGGTACTCGGGATAGAAGAATAAGAGAGAAAAGGAATACAGCAGATAACAATAGAGTTGAAATAGAATTAAAATAGAAAACATTTGCTATATAAAGAAGAAGGAATACAAGCTTAGTTCGAGGGTCTAGAGAGTGAATAATACTCTCTTTTTGGTAATACCTTCCAAGAGTAATGCTTTTCATTGTTTATGAGACCTCTTCTCTATTTCTTCAACAAGTTCGTCTTGAGTTAAGCACTCTTTTAACTTAAGTCTATGGGATAAATCTAAATAATAAGGAAGCGGAAGATTATGTTCCTTTAAAAGAGAATAAGTTAACGTTTCTCTGACATTACCATCTTTAATAATCTTTCCCTCATCGAAGACAAGAACTCTATCTGATGCTAATATTTCGTCTGTATGATGTGTAATATAAATAACAGTTCTGCCCTTCTCTTTTGCTTCTTTTATGGCAAGACTCAAAATAGACTTCCTATCATTTTCATCAAGCATGCTTGTTGCTTCATCAAATATAATGCATTCAGGCTCTAAAGCAAGAATAGAAGAAAGAGCTAAGCGTTGCTTCTCTCCTCCCGATAGGTTAAGAGGATTACACTCTCTTTTGTCATATAGTCGACATTCTTTCAGTGCTCTATCTACACGCTCTCTTATTTCATTTTGCCCGAGTGTAAGATTTTCAGGGCCAAAGGCAACGTCCTCTTCTACTGTTTCTCCAATTATTTGATTATCTGGATTTTGAAAGACAACTCGAATTTTATCTCGTCTAGAAAAAATATCACTCTTTCCATCAACGACAATAGAGCCACTGCTCTCTTTGATAAGGCCCGCAAGGATTAAGCTTAGTGTACTTTTGCCACTTCCATTTGGTCCTAAAATAGACAAAAACTCTCCTCTCTCTACCTTCAAGCTTATTCCATCAATAGATAAAAAAGAGGAGTTAGGATAAGAATAACTGATATTATCTACTTCAATAAAAGCCATTACTCTTCTTTGTTGCCCATAAGGTATTTCTTTGTTGCAAAGAGTCCTGCTATACAGAGAACACCGAGTAATAACTGCCAAACAGTCCACTCTTTAATTACAAGCTCACGTGTAAATGCAATCATTAATATTTCAATTACAGATTGCAAATTCTGCAAATTCAATACATGAATTAGCTCGATAACAATGATTATTAAAGCAACATAATCTATTAAGCTTCTGAGGCCAGATGAACCACCAGCAATAATAGAGCTATAGATAGATGGCAAATTAACACTAGAAAGAACAATACCAAGAAGTAATGCAATTGTTAAAACTATCTCTAAAATAGATGTAATAACATGGATTACCTTCTGAAAGCTTCCCATCTTACTATCTGTTTCAAAAAATTTAGGAGAAAAATCTCCACTTTCATTCTTTGTTATAATATCTTGTAAATCTTTTTTCATAATAAAGCCCTATGTAAAAATACTCTTTTTTCCTTTTTTATAAAACTACAATAGAATTATCTTCTTCCATTCGCTTTAAGACAATAGATGCTAAATAGCCAATTACAGCTCCTGTTACAACACCACTAATTAGCAAGAAAGGTATGTAATACAACAGTGCACTTGTTCCAATAACAAGAATTGCAACTAATAGCTGCGCTGTATTATGCATAACGCCCCCAACTATTGAAACAATCAGAGAAGAGAAGATTCCAGTTTTCTTCATAAGAGCCATTATAAAGAAACTGACAATAGCTCCAGAAAGAGAATATAGCAACGAAAGCACAGAACCAAACAATAGTGATGAAATAAAGACTCTTAGAATAGAAATAAAAAAGGCATCTTTATAGAAAAGCGTGTAGAGGGCAAAGACAATACAAACATTACTCAGTCCTAGCTTTATTCCAGGCACCATAAAAAATGATGGGATTTGACTCTCAACATAAGAAAGAATAAGAGAGAGTGCAACAAGAAGTCCCATCCTTGTTATTCTTTTTGTTTCCATAACTACAAAACTAAGTCCACTTCTCCATTTTCTTTTATAACTTCTATTACCAAGTGAGCGGGAAGACAAGTTATGCATTCGCCATTTTTGTTCTTCCAACCTTCCTTAACACAGATCTTATCTGGGCAAAGAGCGGTTTTCATCCTTACTTTTCCATTCTTTATTTCCATAGTGTTATATCCGTTATTTAGAGAATAAATTCCATCTTCACTAAGTGAATACTCTCCACTCACTATACCATCAATAAGCACCCTCGCCTTATCTCCAACTTCCTTTGGTTTAAAAAGGAAGAATGAAGAGATAATTATGAGGGCGATAATAAGTAGTACAATTAATCCACTTATAGTTTTTTTATTCATTAGAATGCAAATACTGTAAGAGAAATAATAGATAAAGCGACAAGAAGAATAGGTGCTCCTCTAAATGGAGAAGGAATATTCTTGTCTCTTATTTTTTCACTAACAGCACCGAGAGCTAAACTTGTTAATAGGTAGCCAATTGCAACTCCAACAGATGCAAAGATATTCTGTAGAATTGAATATTGAGCATTATTGAAGAATAATAGTGAACCAAGCACTGCAGAAGAGAGAGCAAGAGTTACAAATGAACTAAACTTTTTCTTCATAACAACAGATACAAGGGCAACAAAAAGCAATATAGCAAGGGTATAAACAACTAATCTTAGATAGCCAAGATTTGCTAAAACAAATTTTTCAAGTGGCCATAAAAGAAGAGAAGAAAGTAATAATACAACTAAGAGATATAAAGAAAAGATTAAATTTCCCTTAACACTTTCTTTATTGTTCTCTAATAAGCTCTCTGTTCCAAAGAAATGAACAAGAACATAGTTAGATGACAAAATGCATCCGACTAAGAGTAAGAATAATTCTTTAGCGTCCATTATTTATCCTCCTTAATACAGAGTGCGCTAAGTAAAGCAAGAATGACGGCATAAATAAAGAATGCTCCTGGTGCTTTAGCTAGTAGTGGTAATGGAGATTCCTTTATAAATGAAAGCTCTAAAGAGAAGAATGAACGAGAAGCAAAGACCTCTCTCACGACTCCTGTTAATACAAGTGAGCATCCATAGAGAAGGGAAATTTTTAGTCCACTAGATAGACTCTCCTTCAAACTCTTATCCTTTTCATCACTAATTGTGATTAGTAATAGACCACACAGGGCAAGAAGTGAGAAATATATGCCAAACGAATTATATATAGAGTGCATAAAGGCGTTGAGAAGCATGCTGAGAGCACTTACAAGCGTTACATTTACGATGATTATTAAAATCATTCTTGTTGCATTCTCACTCTTCTTTGTTAATGGAACGAGAATTAAGCGAGAAACAACTGATAGAACGATAACGCAAAGCGCAAAGTAAAGTGCTGTCAAAGCACTACTTGTTAATGCTAATGCAGGAACAACTCCCATTACTAGCACTGATAGAAAAGTATTTCTCTTATTCATTAGTTATTACCTCCTTTTAAAGAAGCATAAACAGCAAAACCATCGTTAAGCGCATCTCTAACAGCATCGCTAGAAAGTGTTGCTCCGCTAATTATTGCTTCATCTCCACTCCAAGATGAATCGAGACCAACGAATGTGTCATAGTAATCATCACGTAGTGTGTACTGAGAGAAGTAATCTGCTTCAATGATTAACTCCTTAACAGAGAATGAGTAGATCTTTCCATCTTCTGTAAGAACAAGGTACATAACCATAGTTTCGTTGCCAAATCCATAAGGACGGATACCAAAGCCATAATACTTCTTGCCACTATCTTCAATGAGATAAGCCGATGTAACATTTGTATCGATACCAGAGAGTGAAAGACGTGTTGATGTAGCAGAAGAGAATGCTTTTACAAGTCTCTTAAGGTCTTTCTTAGCATCATCCTTAATCTTACTCTTTGCTTCATCGTAGAGAGAAGAAGTAGTAGTAGAACTGAGAGAAGATGTCACCTTGCTATCCATATCGTAAACAGTAATTCCATCTACATTAGAAATAGCAACATAGTTCTCACCATTCTCTTCAACCCAGTATGCAACTGCTGCCTTATTATTTGCCAGGTATGCCTTCTGTACACCACCAATAGAAGAATCAAATTCAGTAGCCTGAACAAGTGACTTAGGATTGAGTGCTTCACCAAATACAACAGGTAGCATCTCTTCAACAATCTGCTTTGGTTCCTTCTTTGCTTCAGTAACAAGCTTATTGTCTGTTAATGCTTTGAAAGCATCAGCGACTGCGCCACGGAAAGCGGAAGAAGAATAAGTAACACCAGCAACAATTGTTGTACCACTAAGTGTTGAATCCTGACCAACGAATGTAAGAGGATAATCAGAACCGAAATCCTTTGTTTCTGGGTATGCATCTAGAGATATAGATATAACCTTACCATCTGTACTAATAGCAGATGTAAGCTCGATATCTTTACCTGTGAAGCCTTTATTTGTTGCACTTCTTACAACATAGCCCATACCACTTGTTTCCTTCCAAACACTCTTAACAGTTGAAGGAAGATTATCAAGCTCTAATTTCTCAAAGCCCTTAGCTCCATCCATTACTCTATATAGAGGCTCTAATTCTGCTCCCATTTGATTCTGTTCAATTATTGGAGCTGTAACGATATTGAGGAGTGAAAGCAAAACAATAGCCACAACTAATGTAATTAAAACAAGTAAAAACTGAGATAATTTCTTATTTTGCATTTGTACTACCTCCTAATGGAACAGTATGTGTTAGCTTCTCAATGTAAGGAGTAAAGATATTCATAATTAGAATTGAGAATGATACTCCTTCTGGAAGTGAACAGAAGCGTCTGATGATAAATGTAAGAATACCACAGAGAATACAGAATACGACCTTACCCTTATTTGTAATAGGTGTTGTAACATAATCTGTTGCCATAAAGATTGCACCTAAGAAAAGTCCGCCAGAGAGGATTTCTAAGAATGCATAGTATGGATCAAATGTTGCAAAGAAATAGAGAACAAATACAGTTAGAATGTAGGAAAGTGGAACATACCACTTAATTACTCCACGTACAGATAGATAAATCCAACCGATGACTAGAGCAATAATACATGTCTCACCAATTGTACCGCCATGTAAACCAAGTAGCATCTGTGCCATAGAAGGCATTGATGAAAGTTCATTCTGGCTAAGAATTACAAGTGGTGTTGCACTTGTAACAAGTTCTACTCCAATTGGATTAGAGAATGATGTAACTGTAGAATAAGAATCAAGAAGGAATACTCTTCCTGCAATTGCTGGGTTTGCAAAGTTCTTTCCAATTCCTCCAAAAAGCATCTTTACAACAACAATTGAGAACAATGTTCCAACTGCAGCTTGCCAAACCTTAACATCTGTTCCCAAATTGAGAGCAAGAAGAAGACCTGTTACGATACAAGACAAATCTCCAACAGTATTCTTTCTCTTAACAATTAAATTAAAGATCGTCTCAGATAAAACAGCTGTAAGAACACATACGCTGATTAAGCATAGAGCCTTTAAGCCGAAAATAACTAGAGCAGCAATTGTAGCTGGAAGAAGTGCAATTATTACATCCAACATTACTCTTGTTGTTGAGCTTTTATCATGAAAATGTGGAGAAGGAGGTGTGATAAGATTATATTTTCCCATTATTTTCTCCTTGATTTAAGGAAGGCTTTACCTTCTCTATTATGAAGAACAAGTGGTCTATGAGCAGGACAAACGAAAGCACAACAGCCACATTCCATACAAAGAGGAAGGTCCTCTCTCTTTAGTATTAGCTCTCTCTTATCCTCATTCTCTTCCTCTAAAGCATCAGAGAATTCAAATGGGTTAAGATTAAGAGGACATGCGTTAACACATCTACCACAGTGGATACATTGACTCTCTTCAGGAAGAGTTGCTTCTTTTTCATCCATTGCAACGATAGCTGATGTAGCTTTTTCAACAACAGTTTTGTCTGGATCGCTGATAGCTTTACCCATCATTGGACCGCCATCAATAATCTTCCTAGGCTCTGTCTTAAAGCCACCGCAAGCCTCAATACAATACTCAAAGCTTGTTCCAATAGGTACAATTATATTCTTTGGTTCTTTAATTGCTGTACCATCGACAGATACACACTTATCAACAAGAGGAAGTCCCGTCTCAAAGTACTGAGCCATCTTCGCAAGTGTTGTTACGTTAGTTATAATAACGCCAAGAGAAGCAAGACGCTGACCAGCCATAACAACCTTGCCTGTTGCATTATACAAAAGAACCTGCTTAGCTCCCTGAGGATATACACTCTTAAGTGTCATAACTTCAACTTGGTTATCTGAAGAGAAGACATCTGTAAGATGATTAATAGCCTCCATTTTATTGGCTTCAATACCAATAATGTACTTTGATGCCCCACTGAACTTCTTAAGAATCTCTATGCCCTTCTTAATATCGTCAGCATCCTCAACCATAGTACGGTTATCTGCTGTACAGTATGGTTCGCACTCAGCACCATTGATAAGAACAGTATCAATCTTGTTCTTTCTTAGTGCTTCCCACTTTCCATGTAGAGGATATGCTGCACCACCAAGTCCGACAATGCCGGAATGACGGCATCCATCTAGAAAGTCATCAAGAGTCTCTAGTTTTGGTGCTTTGAGCTGCGGGTCCTTCTCCATCTTGTCATCGCTCTTAATGGATACTAACTTCTCACTTACTGCTGTAACAGTTCCACTAATAGAAGCATAGATAGGGCTACTTACCCTTCCCTCTCCTTCTTTTGCAATTAGCTGGCCAATGTAAACATGGTCGCCAACAGCAACAACTGGAACTGCAGGAACCCCAGAATGCATCTGCATTGGAATTGTTACAGATTCAGGTGGAGTAATGCGTACAGAATGCATATCCTGTGTGGATTTGCAATGAGGTACGTGTACTGCTGATATCTTCTTTTTGAAAAGCATTTGCATGCCCCCTTATTAAAGTATTCTATCTAATAATCAGTTTTTCCAAACTAGGAGTATACTTCACTTCTCCTGAAGGGAAAACCCATAAACAATCAACTCCAGCTTTAAGTGCTGTGTTGTAACTATCGGTGTAATCCATTGAATATAATGCTGTACTTAGAGCATCTGCTAAAGCACTACTATCAGTGATAACTGTAAGAGAATCATAGTATGTACTAGGAAAAAGAGTGTCTTTATCAATAATGTGTGAATACTTCACACCATCAACAACAAAATATCTCTCATAATTTCCACTTGTTACACAACTAGTATCTTTCAAGTTTAGTGTAACAATAAAATCCCCTTCAGGATTTTTTGGATTCTTTATTCCAGTACGCCATCCACTTCCGTCAGGCTTTGTTCCAATTATCCTAATATTTCCACCAATATTTAACACATAGCTAGTAACACCTTTGGCTTTGAGAGCTTCTGCAGCCTTCTCTGTCGCATAGCCCTTTCCTAAAGCGCCACAATCTATGCTTGCTTTATCACTTAAAAGTTTAACTGTATTATTTTCGCTATTTATCTCAATGAAATCAAAGCCGACATACTTATTAGCCTCTTCAAGCAGACTTTTTTCAGGAAGATAAGGCTCATCTGAATACCTTGCATCATGCCAAAGAGAAAGAACAGAGCCCATCATAATGTCCATTTCGCCATTTGTTAGGTCATTCATTTTTTTTGCATACAATAAAAATTCAATTAAGGCACTATCAACTTCAATTTCCTTTAATGGATTTTTATTTATTGTGCAAAGATTATTTATTCCTTCATATTCATGATAAATATCGAAAAGTTGGTGGTACTTAAGAAGAGTATAGTAAGCCAAATCTGTATTCTCAATAAACTCTTCTTCACTATCACCACGGTAAGAGTAGATATATGAAACTGTATCAAAGAGGTCAAAATACACCTTTCCCTTACTTTTTACAGTTTGGTTAGACACACTCACACTCTCATTTGTGAGAGTATTGCTATTTGTTTTATTACAACTAATTATAGCAAGTATGCCGAGGAAAAGCATAATAGCTATCCCCGGCATATATTTCTTTTTTGTCATCTTTTAGTTAGCTTCTTTAGCTGCAGTTCCGATAACATACATGAAGTCTGTAATCTGAATTGAGCAAGATGCAAAGAGTGTTGAGTCTGTTGTTACAACGTATCCAGGATGTGGCTCGTCATTTCCTCTTACTCTTGTAGGAAGATTTAATACTTCATCTGCTGTCTTTCCTACACAGTATTCTTCAAATGCTCTTGCCTGCTGGAACCATTCATTTGTTGCTTCTGAGTACTTTACCATGTTGTAGTCATACTCAAGCTCTTTCTTTGTTCCGTTATATGAACTAGCTGTAATCTCTCCGTCAACATCTACTGTGAACTTTGGCTGAATTGCATCTGTAAGAGAAGCTAAAATCTTTCCATCTTCGCCTACTACTGCTGCTCCAAAGTTTGCATAGATATTAATTGATCCATCTTTATCATCTGTTGGTAATACTGATCCAGTTGCATTAGACTCAAGCTTTAGACCAACTGTGAATGACTTATCTGTTGTAAACTCTTCTGCCTTATCATCATTGCATGCCTTAACAACTGCTTCTTTGAATGAAACAATGTCAATTGAACATGATGCAAATAGTGCTTCGTCTGCTGCTACAACATAACCAGGATGTGGCTCATCGTTTCCTCTTACTCTTGTTGCAATTGCTTCAACTTCTGCTCCTGTCTTTCCTACACAGTAGTTCTCAAATGCTTCAACCTGCTGGAACCATTCGTTTGTTGCTTCTGAGTACTTTACCATGTTGTAGTCAAACTTTAGCTCTTTCTTGCTCTTGAACTCTTTGTTGAGATCAATTGCATCACCATTCATCTTGTTCTGAGCATCATCAATCTTTACTGATACAATCTTTCCACTCTCGTCTGTTACGACTGCTGCTACAATTGCATCATATGATACCTGCTCGTCTGTGTGGTTGTCTTCAAATACTACACCCATGCCAAACTTATAAGTAGAAGCAGAACTCTTTACGTTTTCTGGAGTTGCTTCTTTAGCTGCAGTTCCGATAACATACATGAAGTCTGTAATCTGAATTGAGCAAGATGCAAAGAGTGTTGAGTCTGTTGTTACAACGTATCCAGGATGTGGCTCGTCATTTCCTCTTACTCTTGTAGGAAGATTTAATACTTCATCTGCTGTCTTTCCTACACAGTATTCTTCAAATGCTCTTGCCTGCTGGAACCATTCATTTGTTGCTTCTGAGTACTTTACCATGTTGTAGTCATACTCAAGCTCTTTCTTTGTTCCGTTATATGAACTAGCTGTAATCTCTCCGTCAACATCTACTGTGAACTTTGGCTGAATTGCATCTGTAAGAGAAGCTAAAATCTTTCCATCTTCGCCTACTACTGCTGCTCCAAAGTTTGCATAGATATTAATTGATCCATCTTTATCATCTGTTGGTAATACTGATCCAGTTGCATTAGACTCAAGCTTTAGACCAACTGTGAATGACTTATCTGTTGTAAACTCTTCTGCCTTATCATCATTGCATGCCTTAACAACTGCTTCTTTGAATGAAACAATGTCAATTGAACATGATGCAAATAGTGCTTCGTCTGCTGCTACAACATAACCAGGATGTGGCTCATCGTTTCCTCTTACTCTTGTTGCAATTGCTTCAACTTCTGCTCCTGTCTTTCCTACACAGTAGTTCTCAAATGCTTCAACCTGCTGGAACCATTCGTTTGTTGCTTCTGAGTACTTTACCATGTTGTAGTCAAACTTTAGCTCTTTCTTGCTCTTGAACTCTTTGTTGAGATCAATTGCATCACCATTCATCTTGTTCTGAGCATCATCAATCTTTACTGATACAATCTTTCCACTCTCGTCTGTTACGACTGCTGCTACAATTGCATCATATGATACCTGCTCGTCTGTGTGGTTGTCTTCAAATACTACACCCATGCCAAACTTATAAGTCTGACTGCTCTTCTTTTCTTCAGCCTTAACAGCTGGTGTTGCTACAACAGTTTCCTGCTTTACTTCTTCTTTCTGTGGAGTAACTGTAGCTTCTTTAGTTTCGCTAGTAGCTTTTGTTGTGTTAGTTGTACTAGCAGTTGTAGTTGTTGTTGTGGTAGCACTTGTGCTTGATTTTGAACATGAAAAAACTGTAAAAACAAGACAAAGTGCAATAAGAATAGCAATTGCTTTTCTCATATTTTTCTCCCTTAAATCATATTGAATCGGTACTAGACCTTTTCTTCCAACTAATTCAAACATTTTCACTATTTATAGTCAATAATTATCTATATATATTTCCATATCGATTGTAAAATATTTAAAGGATTTTGTTTTTATAGAAACAAAATAGGATTTTACAATTTGTTTTCTTTTTGGATTTACCTTGACAAGCTAAAAGAAGAAGAATAATTTCTTTGAATAAAGAAACACATGTTGCGCTACAGATGTTTCTTTTAAGGAGTTTTATGCCTCGTCAATTTAGGTTTACAAAAGATGAAATAATAGATGCTTCTATAACAATTGTTAGAGAAAAAGGCTTTAAGGCTATAAGCGCTAGGGAGATAGGTAAAGCTTTAAAATCCTCCTCAAAGCCCATCTTTTCATTATTTGAAAATATGGAGGAAGTTAATAACGAAATAATTAAGAGAGCATACACGATCTATACCCAATATATAGAAAATGCAATGAAAGAAAATAAGTGGCCAAAGTATAAGGCATCTGGTATGGCTTATATCTCATTTGCAAAGGAAGAGAGAGAACTCTTTAAGCTTCTTTTTATGAGAGATAGGACAAATGAAGAAGTAGAAAAGTTAAACTTCTCCCCTTTTACAGAAATACTTGAAAAGCAATTAGGAATAACAAAAGAGGAAGCAGAGCTTTTTCATTTAGAAATGTGGATTTGTGTTCATGGTATTGCATCAATGATTGCCACTTCATTTTTAGATCTTGATGAAGAGACTATCAGCAATATTTTGTCAGATAATTTTTTAGGATTAAAAAATCGTTTTTTGGAGAAAAAAAATGAAAGCAATAAAGTGTGTTAACTTGACTAAGTGTTATAAGAATCTCACAGCTGTAGATAATTTAAACTTAGATGTAGAAAATGGGGAACTTTTTGCCCTTCTTGGTGTTAATGGAGCAGGAAAGACAACAACAATTAAAATGTTATCTACACTAACCCAACCAACAAGTGGAGAAGCCTTTTTAAATGGCTATTCTATAATAAAAGAGAAACAAAAAGTTAAAGAGATTATCGGAGTATCTCCTCAAGAGACAGCTATCGCTCCCAACTTAAGCGTTGAAGAGAATTTAGATTTCATTGCCTCTCTCTATGGTTTTAATAAAGAAAAAAGAAGAGAAAAGATTGAAGAGTTGACAAAAACATTTTCTCTCGAAAGCGTTTTAAAGAGAAAAGCAGGAAAGCTTTCTGGAGGATGGCAAAGAAGAGTAAGTATTGCGCTTAGTCTTATTAGTGAACTAGAGATTCTTTTCTTAGATGAGCCTACTCTTGGTTTAGATATAATAGCAAGAAATGAGCTATGGTCTTTTATTGAGTCTCTGAAAGGAAAGATTACTATAATCCTTACAACACACTATCTAGAAGAAGCAGAAGCTCTTTCTGATAGAGTTGCTATTATGAAAGATGGTAAGCTTATAGCACTAGGAAGTGCAAAGGAAATAAAAGAAAAAGAAGGAGAAGAAAGCTTTGAAAAAGCCTTTATAAAGTTAGTTGGAGGAAGAAAATAAATGAATGCAATAATTTTTTCTAAAAGAACAACAAAAGAGATTCTTAGGGACCCTCTAACACTATTTTTTGGTTTAGGTTTTCCTGTCATTCTTTTAATACTTCTGAGTGCAATACAAAAAAATGTTCCAGTCTCGCTATTTGAGATAACTAGCCTTGCGCCAGCAATGACAATATTCGGACTATCGTTTATGACACTCTTTGCTTCTCTTTTAATTTCAAAAGATAGAGAGAGTTCTCTGCTTCAGCGTCTCTACACTACTCCACTTAAGCCTGTAGACTTTATAATTGGCTACACTATTCCACTCCTTGTAATGGCTATACTACAAGCAACAATATGTCTATTTTTCTCGCTAATTTTAGGCTTAAAGCTAACTCTTGGTATTCTTTATGCAATTCTTGCAATAATTCCATCTAGCATTTTCTTTATTTCACTTGGTCTTCTTTTTGGTAGTATTCTCACTTCAAAGCAAGTTGGAGGAATATGTGGAGCACTACTAACAAACCTGACAGCATGGCTCAGTGGAATATGGTTTGATTTAGATTTAGTTGGAGGTCTATTTAAAAAAATAGCATTTATTCTTCCATTCTATCATGGAGTTGAAATAGAAAAGGCTCTCTATAGCCTAAATTTTAGTGGACTTACTACTCACTTTATTTTCGTTATCGGTTATGCACTAGTCTTTCTTTTATTATCTATTTTCTTTTTCTTAAGACAAATGAATAAAAATTGATTTCTCTTTTGACATATTTTTCATTTTTGGCGTTTAGATATATAAGGTTCAAAAATGAAAAAAATAAAAATACCCAAACGAGCGATTAAAGACAGCATC
>ERZ808266.43-NODE-43-length-51915-cov-136.098882_pt1 | contig 51915 bp, 69 predicted proteins | sample MGYA00521278_ERZ808266 | MGnify/ENA primary metagenome ERZ808266 (study PRJEB31516, sample SAMN03275591) | gut metagenome | biome: mammalia-associated habitat; material: feces | host: Papio cynocephalus | place: Kenya | collected 2012-08-02 ... | reverse complement strand
AGAGCACCAAGAGTCGGAGCAGCAGTGACTGTCACCGTAATCGTAGCGACAGTCTCAGATCCGTCCTTAGCGGTTGCTGTAACATCGGATGTTCCAGCCTTGACTCCAGTCACAACACCATTTTGATCAACAGTGGCAACTTCGGTGGTCTTCGAAGCCCAAGTCACAGCCTTATTGGCAGCGGTATCCGGCACCACTGTAGCTGTCAACCGAATAGTCTTTCCAGCCTCCACACTGGGGGTGCTAGGCCCAAGAGTGATGCCCGTCACCTTTACGTCAGTGGGAGGCGTCACGCTTTTGGGGCCTGGTCAACCATAATGAAGGACTTCGGAATCGTGATAGCACCAGACAGACGAGTCTCAAGCAGGTACTTATGCTGGTTGAAATCGATATCGAAGTCTTCGAAGGAAGAAATGTCTCCACCCTTGTTGGTGCCAACAGTGTAATCGCGCAGATTACCAATGATGGCCAGCAGGGTGTTCTTCTTATCGGTACCGGTCTTGAAGGATTCCAGAACTGGAACTTCAACGATGGCGGAAACGCCCATGGCCGCAGCAAGAGAAGCATCGGTGTCGTAAAGACGACGACCCATCTTATCACGCTGAACCATCAAGGTCGCATGAAGCGAAGGCGAAATGAAAGCCGTCGGGTTACCAGAACCCTGGTAACCGGTCTTGGCTGTACGAATCTCATCCACAATACCAGTGGCATCAGCATCATTCGCAACGGTCTTCTTGATAACGTAAAGGTCATCGTCGGAAACAATCGGGCGAATACGTTCGGTGTTTACATGCTCCGGAGAACTCACGTCACGACCATCACCGATGAGAATATCACGAGCGATTTCCTCATTCAGCATGATTCGCATTTCCTTCCACAGGAAGTTAACAACGCTAAAATCGGTGATATCGATCTCGTCATCACGATCAAGACGCTGCTTCTTGTAAATGGTCTGCGGAACGGTTTCACGCTTGTACACGGAGAAGACTTCATCAAGCTTACGATTGTTGCTGTTGCGGTCCAGAGTGTAACCCTTAGCACGAGCTTCATCCGGAGTCAGATCAGCATAAGTAGTCTTGATCTTAGCAAATGGAGTATGACGAGTGGAGCTCAAGACGGTCTGAACCCATTCAGTATCGCGCTTGTAAATATACGGTTCGCCACTATCGACAGCCTTGGCATCCGGGAACAGAGTATCGATGTTCGAAATGCCATAAGACTGAGAATGAGCCAGGGCCGCTTCGTTGTAATCTCGGAAAGAGCCAACCTGACGAGCCTGATTCAGGAATTCTTCCTGATCAGCATGAGAAAGCGTCTGCGTCTCATTGTCCTGGGACTCAAAGATGTTGTTGTGCATGATATAATCTCCTTCTGCCTCGGAGTGAGAGGCTTCATCATAAGTATCTTCTTCAGTATCTTCTTCAGTATCGTTTTCGTTGTCAGACTGACCAGTTTGTTCGGCCGCCATGCCCACCATGGCGTAAACAACCTGCTTCTTTTCATCAGACATGGCATCGAAAATATCTTGAACGGTCTGACCATCAGAGGATTCGCCCTCATTTTGATCGTCAATGTCAGCATGAGCAGCCGATGCATCGGCATCGCCATTCATGACTGCGCCAATCAATGCATAAACCACATTCTTTTCCTGATCGGTAAAGGTATTCCAGATTTCCTGGATAGTCTTTCCCGAACCACCTTCATCATTCGCCACTTTATCTTCCTTTTCATTAGAGTTACTAGAGTTAGTGGAGTTACTAGGGCTACTAGAAACAGAACTTTCTGCATCCTTGGTATCTTCCTTCTTATCAGCATGAGCCAATTCGATGGAAGTATCATCATCTGTAAATCGAATCACAGCTTCATCATCCAAAGGAAACATTTCATCGCCATGCTGAATCGTCACATTATCGATAAATGCTCCAGGATTAGCACCGGCGAGCACCAGACTCACTTCACGAATAGAACCATGAAGAACATTACCTCCTTGCTGTGTCAAATGATTAGCATAGATTGAAAGACCTTTGATATCACCATGCTTTACAAGCTCTTTCGCATTCTGCCCCTGAGGACTATTATTGAAAGAGCCATAGCAATAGACTCCATCATCACGGTTTTCGAGCTTCACATGTCCAAGAACATTATCGATCCCAGCGTGATCATGCATGTAAACCAATGGAACGATGGTTCCATTGTCATCCGCGAATGCATTTTGCATGATGGTACGTCCATCCGAACATTTGATATTATTTCGAGTGGCGTATCCACTAAAATCATACGTCATATGACCATGACCTCCTTTTCCATTAGTTACTTACATTGTCACCCGCTCCAACGTCATCGGTCTCATCGCCCGAGTTCAATAGATCGGCACCATTTTGACTGAAATCATCCGTTGGAGTTTCTTCCCCATTAGTGAATTGTGCATTTGAATCAGTCCCTAATGGGTTAATATTGGAATTACGTAGCTGATCAGCCTGAGGCTCATCCGAACGCTGCCATCCCAAAATACCTCTCGCCTCATTCGAAGAAATGATTTCATTCGATGTAAAGGCAGAGAAGATATTGGCCAACTGCGCCAATGGAACGAGCCTAAACGGATCACGGAAGAACTTAATGTCCTGTCCTTGAGTGCGAGCAGTTTTAGTCAAGAATGTAGACTTCAACGAATCACAGATCGCAGCAAGAATCGGTTCCAAAGTTCGATTATAATAGTTGAGCATTTCTGTTTCATTTGCCGTACCATTGACAATATTCTCAGAAACGCCTAACTGACCGTATAATTGAGTCCTCAAATCCTTGATCTGTTCAAGAAGATGATTCTCCAAAGGTCTATTCAGCTGCGTAATACGTTCGGTTCCATCAGTGTATCCGATACCAAATGTCGAATTAGATAGCTGATCTTCCAAATCCTGCCTACGTTTTTCGGCTTGACGCCTTCGTTCTTCGGACTTGATAACATACGGCAACTGAATAATCATGTTGAGTTTATTGGAAGCCGTTTGTTCATCAATCGCATCCAATTGATTCAGTTTACGAAGCAACCGTTGCAAAGTTGAATTCTGTTCATTCATAACCTGATAAAGAGGGTTCTGAATGATAGCGACTTGACTTAATGGCAAAACAATTTCTTCGCGTTTACCAACCAATGGGTCATCGTTGTAAACCGAAACAAGTACAGCACGAGGATACCATTCTTTAATTCGACCAACTCTCATGGTTTTAATATCATAAGAGTTCGATTGGAATGGATTAACATCCGTATCGATTGGAACAAGAGCCGCAGCGCCTTCATCCAGCATGGTTAAGACCGCATCCATGATGAAATCTCTACCATTTTGATTGACATTCGCTCTCAAATTCAAACAATCATTTAGCCCAGAAGGAACCGTCTCCAGATACTGTCGAGTGGTCTTATCGACCTTACAATGTCGAATCTCTATGGCAGCCACATCAATGGCGATTCTTGTATACAATCCTGCTACAAATGAGCGATCGTTTCCTCGTGTCAGAAAACGACGATTCACATTATAAGATCTCGTATACCCTAGTTCCGTCATAAACGTATCCGGAGATTTACGAAACGCATTCCATGCATGGGCGAGGACATCCATTGAAAAAGCCATTTGGATCTCCTATCTTTAATGATTCTTCAAAACAGTCGACCCAATAACGCCAAGAATCGCCAATCCAGCTTTCTTCCCCGCTGGGCCATACTTTTTAATTCCAGCACTTACGGCGCCAACAGAACCAAGAACAGCAGCTGCTGTTCCAAGAGCTTTTGTTCCACGATTGAACAAGCTTGGGTTCAATTGTTTGTATTGTTGCTCGGCTTGCATTCGACTGTTTAATTTCTTAAGTTCAGCGGTGGAAAGATTCTTAACGCCACGACGTTTCATTGCTCGTGATTCTGTATAATCCGAAGAATGCTTGGATTTACGTCGCACTCCCCATTTCATACCTTTGACACCGAAGTGCATTAATTCATCGGCATTCAACACACTACTCATTTGAAAAACCTCCTTCCCCTTGAACATTCAATCTCCATTCCAATTCTTTGATGTTGTTTTCTATAGCAGTTTCAACAAAAGAATTGGATGGTGGATCGAACTGAAGTCGGACTTTTTGTTGAATATATGGTTTAACACCAGAGATCAGAGACACGTCATCACTAAAATCAGACCAAAACTGATTTGCGGAATCGATTTGAAAACCATTTGATGGGCCAACACCAAGCTGTCTTAAATTAAAGAAAGTGCCGTTTATGAACATAATCAAATCGGGATCGAATGCTGTATAATCAGCATCAAAACCAATATATTTTTTACAACTATTCAGAATGCTTTCATCTAACATAGCCACCTCCTTACCATAATTTCGTATCCCCAGGCCTTCGATCGATGATCTTAGGCCCGGGAATCTCTCCTCCATAATGAATGGCATTATGCGTCATAATAGAACAGCTAATAAGATTATCTGGATCTAAAAGCAATCGATCGGAATGTCGAATGATGTCCGGAGTCAAGGACTCGATATGATGAACCATGATACGTCCAGAAATTGGATAATCGTGGCAACCTAGATCGAAACCTTTGTCGCGAGAAATCACGATATCTCGAACCTGTTTCCATTCGGAAGACATGTAGAACCTTTGATTCATCCATCTTTCAGAGCCAAAAGTTGGATGCCCCACAATACCATCTCTTTGTAAATAATGAAATCGGTCTTCAAATGTCGATAAGGTCATTAGCTCATGGTATGTTTTCATCATTTCTTCATCTTTAAGATCTCATTATAAGAAAGCTTAGATTTCGGATGCTCTTCGCGATACTCCTTAACGAAAATATCATTGCTATATGTCTTTTGAAGTTTATCCATACCAATTACAGACATTATTTGTGCGGCCGCGCCAGCAGTAAATCCGCCACCATACTTAATCATCATCTCAGTTGTAATTCGCGATAGGGCTTTTCTCTCATGACTTTTTATGAAATCATAACCAATTTCAGAAATTTTGTCCGTTGCAACTTTATCGCCATTAAAAATGATCAAAGGATCCTTTGATCCAAATCCCGAATAAAACCTGTCGTTTACATCCTGAACGGCATCATAACCTCGTTGCTTCATAAAGTTATAATATTCTTTGGGGACCGATGAATCTTTGTCAACTAAAGCAACGTTAAATGCGTGATAAGCTTTTTTGGTAAAATTACCCTTTTTATCGAACATTTGACCAGACATACCCCAGGTATTAGCTCCCCGCTGAATTTGATCCAAAACCGTCTGTTTATCTGAATCTGGCAAGTTTTTATACCAATCATTAAGACCCTTTTGAGCCGATTTTGGAGAAGCGATTTTCAAATTAGATCGAAGTGACATCGCCTTCTGATAAACCTTTTCTGATCTGGATTTATGATCATAAAGCGACTTCCCATACATTCCAAGATATTTATGCGCATCTTGTTTCTTATGAAAAGCATAAAAGGCGCGGTCCATTGGCTCGTTTTCGTTAATCGTCACACGTCCCATTTTTGAACCGGTTTTAAGAACCCTATCAGTTACCGATTGATAATGAGAATATCCGGCATAAGCAGCAACCGAAGCTAAGGTTATTCCTCCAGCAACTGCTAAAACTTTTTCAGTTTGAATTCGAGATTGAGCTCGAAGTTCGGCTTCTTTTTTGGTAAATCCTTTTGCCTGATACTTAGCTTCAAGATTCAAACGATGCTTGCTTTTTTCATTTTCCGGTGGAATTTTCTGACTTAGCTTGGCATCTCGAAGCTCTCGCTTAGCATATTCAATCTCTTGCTTCCGTTTTGTACTAAATAAACTTAACCTTTTAGCATCTTTGACATTTTGTTTCTTTTTACCTAAATCGGTTAAAGTTCCATCTTCATTTTGATAACGACGAACACCCCAATGCATTCCTTTGATGCCAAAATGCATGAGTTCATCGGCTGAGAGAATTTCAGTCATGGTGATCTCCTTACTCGAAAGCGTCAAGATTGTTCTTATAAGCAACCAAAGAATCCATCAAAGCAGCGACCGCATCGATCTTGTCTTCTCGTTTGGCCTTATACAGCTTCTTGTTATTATTGGTATCCTGAAGAACAATACAGTTACCCATTGTAAAAGACATCAATTCCTGATCAAATATCAGTCGACGATCCTCAGCCAACTTTTTGATTTCACCCAATGGAACCGATTCCGTCTTGGCGCCCTGAATAACTTTCTCAAGACCGAACTCACCATTCTCACGAGCCCAACGTTCTACGAAACCTTTTGCATTATATGGATCGTAACCAAATGAACGAACGTCGTATTCGGAATCAATAATATACTTATCCAAATCATCGAAAATATCATCCATGTTAAGCATGGTTCCATTCATGACATAGAGTGAGCCCTCTTTCATGAAGTCTTCATACTTCGTACGAGCAGCCATCGGAAGATGACTCATCGTATAACTTGAAATATAATTTCGAGTCTTGACGCCGTATGTATCATTGCCCAAAGGAAACAAAAACGTGAATGAACAGAAGTCATCACCCTGAGAAAGATCAGCTCCAAGAGAACAAGGCATTCCCCAAAAATCTTTATGACGATGAGGAAGCGTCTCCTCATACGTAAAGAAGTAAGTATAGCCTTCCATTGGAATACCGAATCGTTTCGCAAGAATATCATTGCGAGTTGCGGGAGCTTTCTCAGCTCTTTCAACATCCAATTGATATGTTTCGTATGTAACCGTCTTACCAAGATTCGGATTGGCTTTCAACCACATCTCTGGTTTGGCCACCTCATCAATGGAATCCAATTTGTAATACCAAATGGAGACGTGAGGATTCACGTAATCACCTTTTAGTATGTCCATCAGTTCCATTTTGATTGTATCTCCAACGGAATTTCGAACGGTGCCTTCCGATGATGTAGCAACAATCAAGTAGTCATCCAATTTGGATGCACCCTGTTCAATGGCGCCAATTACATCTTCTCTAGTATCACCAGAAAGCCATTCGTCAACTGTTGAGATCTTAGGACGAAGACCTTGTAACTTGTCGATTGACATCGGTCGAACTTCAAGAAGAGAATTGGTCATGAAATTTCGGATGCCAATTTTAGTTGAAGCCAACTTCGCTTGCTGAGCTTTTGGACCTGTGCCGGGAGCATTGCCGTCAGCTAGAACCTTGAATAGCGGTCCTGGCATTCTGGTTAATGCGGTTCTGAAAGGCGCCATGGTCTCTTCCGCCTGTTTCATGGTTGGGGCAACAATGATCTGAGAAGTTGTACTTTGATCCATAACCAAAAAATATGCTTGAATCATTTCAGCAAACATGGTCTTGGCGGCACCACGAGCAACGATCAGATACATCTTCTGGATCAAACGTTTCAGAATCTTTCGATTCTCATAATGCCCTGGTCCTCTTCCTTCTGGATTTGGAATATAAACAGAACGTTCAACATAGTAATACCAACCAAATATCTGTTCGGCCCAAAGTTTAAATGAATCCAAAAGATGAAGTTCGGAGCCATCGGTCAAAGTCAATTCGTTTTCGCAGAATGCAATAAACCCATCAACTTTTCGTTCATCATAGTAAACACCGGGATTGGCAATCAACTGATCAATTCTGTTCATTTCGAGTTCTATCTCATGACAAACAGGAATTTCACCATTCATGACTCTTTGTCGAAACTCACCATAATATTTTGGAACTGCTGTATTGGAAAGAGCCATAGGGGGTCACCTCTTCTCAGGCCTTCTTTACCTTCCGCACTGCCGACATCGTGCTAAGATCGAAACCTTCATTCTCAAGGCTATCGATTCGATCCAGGTACTGCTTAACCATGGCCTTGCCTTTCTTTCTGTCAGCCCAAGCTTCAGCGTTAGTCGTTGTGCTCTTTTGGAAATCATCCATTAGCTTGTTGACTTTATTCAAACCATCAGAAGACCACTTTTCCAATGCTGTGGTATACTTACGTTGCTCAGTCAGAAGCTGTTTTGCCGATTTACCAGTCTTTTTCAAAGTACTTGAATAGTTCTTTGCGACAAAATTTTCATCATAAGAATCCCATTTATCCTTCTGATCTTTATAGTAGCCATTCTCCAAAGCAGCGTTCAAAGCAGCACTTGCCGCACGGCCGGCGACCTTACTTTTGTTTTTCTTCAAACGTCGCCTTTGACCCCACTTCATACCTTTAACACCATAGTGCATGAGTTCATCAGCTTGTAGAATTTCAGTCATAGTAGTCTCCTTATTCATCTTCCATTACTGACTTGGGCCTCATTATCTTGATAAAGTTGGCCCAGATTGATTAAAGTAATGCGACCCAAGAATTGGATCACCATAAGAATTATTAACTTCTTGATTCAATGTGAAAAAACAGAGTTGCCCGATGGCCATTCCAGCTTTAATTCGAATTGGCAAAGTATTCTCGTTTTTGATCTCCAAAGTAATATCGCCACGAAAACCAGGATCGATGAATCCAGCCGTAACATGCGAGGCCAAGCCCAATCGTCCAATTGAAGATTTACCTTCATAGCGAGCAGCTAAATTCTTAGGAATACTTACGCCTTCAATCGTGGATCCAAGAACGAATTCGCCTGGATCAAGAATATAGCCTTCCGCTGGAATCTTCATCTCATGAACCGAATCCTTTGGATATGTTTTTGATTCAGCATCGATCACCGAACCACCAGAAAAACGAATCAGACGAGAATCCAAATGAACATCATAACTGCAAGGTTGAAGTGATCGCATCTCGAATGGAAATATCAAGCCACTGGTTTGAACCAACTTTTGAATCGCATTGTCGGAAAGCAGTGTCATGGTTTATCTCATTTTCTTAAGGAAGTTCGCAGCCATTCGAGCGCCACGTTGAATGGTAGATTTATGATAGTTCAACAAAGGCTTGGCCATCTTGATCATGTTATGAACAGCTTGTTTCGTACCAACGGGATCTTTCAAATAAGAATTAGCAAGCGCCAAACCACCACTGACAGCAGCGGTAGCAGTAACAGCGGCAGCACCCTTAGCCGCAGATCGAGCAGCACGTCCAGCCGCCTTGGCAACGGGAACAATCGTATCATTCCTTCGACGCTGCGCATGAGCGGACTTTCGATCTTTAGCCGCATCTCGTTTTGACAAAGCCTTATCGAATTCAGCTTTGTACGTTGCGTCCTTCGAACGTTCATTCACAATTCGATTGATTTCACGACGACGTACTCCAGCGCCTTTACCGTAATACATTTTAGATCTTGAATATTCTTTGGCGTCTTTCTTCGCAGCTCGTCGAACTCCCCACTTCATGCCTTTAACGCCAAAATGCATGAGTTCATCAGCTGAGAGAATTTCAGTCATGGTGGTCTCCTTATTCATCTTCCGTCACTGGCTTCTAATTCTGGATCGTAGCCAGAATACTTCTTGAAAGCCTCCATCATGTTATCCAGCAATTCGCTATTGGCGGAAGCGGAATTCAAGGATTCACGCTTTGCTTCAAGAACTGCGTTTTCTTTTCGTAGTTTTTCAAGTTCGACCTGTTCTCGAATGCTGCCCTGCTTTAGCCAATAGCAAATGACCTGAGCGGATGCAGTTCCAGACCGCATCTGTTGCTCAGCGGCATCATAGGCGAGAAGAGTCAATTGCTTTTCGCGTTCTTCCACTGAACGAGCCGGTGGAAATTGGCGGGACAGCGGTTCGATGGACTTCTTTCGACGTCCCATAAACGAATCGCCTCCAGTTTCTAAATGAATAAATATGGTTTTAATCAGTTCCGAGGACTTTACTAGGACCACCAACTGTTTCACCATGGGCCGAAAGGAGTTTCCACCCGCTTGTGGCAGCGATCATGAACCGTGGAAATTAAAAAAACCCACAGTTGGCAGTCCCAGTAAAGCCCTCGAACCAAAGCAAGAGGTAAAACGTCTCAGAAAAATCCCCTGCGGGGAAAAATCAAAGGGACAGGCGATGCCGGAGGGTGCTCAGTTTTCGCGACCCCTCCCCCCCGGTTTGAACCGAGAAAAGAAATCGCGAAAACTGAACCTATTTTATTGAAGCGACATTGGTGTTGGATCATTTTGTGCGATTTTTGCGTATTTATTCGTTATGTCGTACCGAATGATCTCATCAACTGCTTCGTCATACTCTTTGTTGTACTCTTCATCACTCAATTGATCACTTGTGCTCATCACTCTATCCAAGTAAGAGCATGTATGATAGCCTGCGATCTCATCGTATGCATACCATTGATCCCAATTGGTCCAAGGATTGTATGGGTTGTCGATAGTAGTAATCAAATAGTCTTCAGTGTTAGCCATCATCCATCACCTCACAGATTGTCATGCAATGTAGATGCCGAAACACCAAGTCTATCTGCTACTTCAGCATAGCTATAGCCACGAGCAAGCATAGACTTAGCTCTACTAATCATGGATGCAGTCATAGCCACAGTCTTCTTAGGCATTGCCAACTCTTTGATTCTATCGGAATTCGCATTGTCCAGAATAGTACTAAGTTTACTAGCAGAGATTGCACGATGTTGAATGGCTTCCCATTCATCATCAGTAATGTAGACCTGCTGTTTCTTAGCACCGACCATGGCACGTCCTTGAGAAAGGCAACGATTACGCAACTTCTTAAGATCATCAGCATCGTATTCTGGATGATCTTCTTTCTTTGCTTTGTACAACTGATTGGCAACCAATTGTGCTCGAGCCTCAAGCGGACTGTTCTTCAATGCCTCATTGAGCTTGGCATCTAGGGACTTCACCTGAGTGGCATACTTTTTATTAGCCTGGGGGTCATATTTGAAACCGGGGGTATTCAAATACGACAAGCGGGCTTTGTTTGCCAGAGCTTTCATGGAGTTGCCATAGTCAGCATATACGCTTTCCATTTCGCTGCCTGAAGATAGAGTACGTAAATCCTTGGCATCAAATCCCTTGGTGGTTACGGTTTGTTTTGGAACTTCCTTATAACCACCAGACTTCTTGGGAATATATGACTTGCGTCCTGTATATTCCCATTCACGTTCACCAGTCTCAGGATTTATAGGTCCACCATTTCTGGCGGATCTAGCCTTACGCTCAGGAACACGAAGGGTAGAAGTAGTTTTAGAAATAAGAGTGGATGCTCCACCATATTTTCCAGAAGGCTGCTTCTGCCATTTTTCTTTCAGGAGCTCAATCTGATTATCGATTTCAGATTGCTTCCAATTAAGTTCGTGTTTCTCAGCATCAATAACAACCATCGAATGTCGAACTGCCTTTTCAATATCCGACCACGGAGCACCTTTAATGGTCATGTCCGTAATCAAATTTGAAACGACACCCATTTCCTTACCCTTTTGCTTCTTTGTCATCTTCTTCATACCAGGATATGAAGGATACGCAGTCTTTGGATCGAAGTTCTTCAGACCAGCCAGAGAAGCATGTGTCTTGATTTCACCTTTCGGGTTTGGAATAACGAGAACATTATCACCATCGAAATCAGCACCAGATAATCGTTCAGCAACCTTGGAATTAATAGCGACGCAATCCTTAGCTTGCTTTGACAAAGCGGCAATTGCATCTTTGTTCTTGTTGTTGACTTTTAACTCTGGGATCTCAAATTTGCCACCATGAGGGAATCGTACCAAAATAACCTTTTCGCCATCACGGAAGTTCGGTGCAAATATCTCGTCGTCTTTCAATGAAGGGATTGGCAAAATAACCTGAGTCCTTTGACGAGGCATTGCGGCCGCTTTCATATGAACCGCAGCCGAATCGCACTCATCCGAAAATTCTTTAAGAAGTTTCTTTCTAACGACAGGGTTATTGTAAGCCATGATCTCATCATAGGTTCTTTGATTCTTATCAAGCTCGATGCCCAATTGGCGTTTAGCCAAAGAAACGTCTTGCTTGGATAAGAACTGAGAAGGAAGATTCTTAGACCACTTAGACCAATCGCCTTCCTCATTCACCTTATTAATAAGAGATTGCTTTTTCTTTCCAGTCTTGGGATCAATATAGTCATATTGACCAACGATCTCACCATTGACAGCTTTAATGGCTGCACCAAATGGGTTGTCCCAATCAATATCACCTTTTGTTCCATCTGCATTTTTAACCCTCTTCAATGGTTTCAATACAGATTGATCACCAGTACCTTCAAGAGGTGTTCCTTTTTTCTTGTTTGTGTAAAAGACAATATCTTTGCCAGCGGGAAAATCCTTAGGATCTCCATACATGGCCATGCCTTTCAAATAATGACTATCGTCCACGTTGATTCGAACCTGAGCGTATCTGGAATTCCCCAACTCGAGATCGGATGCGCCTGGACGAATAAGCATCGTTCCATCTCGTTCGGTTCCACCGTCTTCAGCATATACAACACCAAGACGCTTTGAATCTAAAGCTACTGGCTTTTTGAAACCAACACCATCAGCATGTGGTTCATCAAGACTCTGAGTTGGGAATTTAACCTTGTCGAAATTATTCAGAAATTCCTTATAGTCAGAACCAGGATATCCCAGAACCTTAACATCCGTCTTATGACCAGTTCCAAGCTGATCAATATATAGATGATGAACCTTATAGCCTTCATCTTCCAACATTGCGACAGCGACTTTAAGCTTATCCTGGGAAACGCCGAGATGCCGTTCGATATTTTTACCAATCTGAACAGCATTATCTTTGCCGATGGTCTTCTTCAGATTATCGGCAATGATGGTAGCGGTTTCTTGACGTGCTTTAGCAGATGGATCCAAAAGAGAACGAACCGATGATTCGTTAGGAAGGCCCATAATTTCAGCAATCTTGACATTGCTATATCCTTTTTGCTTCAATTCATAGGCTCGATGAGATTTAGCTGCTCGTTCCTGATTGATAGAAATAGCTCGCCTTGCTCGCATCTGAGCAATGGTCATTCCCAAAGCATCAGCAGCTTGCTTTTCAGTCATTCCAGATTTACGAAGTTCCTGAATACGTTCATGAAGAGGCGTGGAATTCTCGTCCTGATATGGATTCTCTCCAGACCCCCAAGGATATCGTCCGGAACGACGCTTGACGCCGTAATGCATCAACGAATCATCTTCGTTTACAATGTACGTCATGCTGGATTCCTTTCAAAAAATATGAATCACCAACGTTGCAGATCTTCGTTACGAGCTTGATTGATCAATTCATCAAAATGTTGAATTGTTTCCATAATGGCAACAATCTCTTCTTTGTCAAGCTCTTCCAAAATATCGGCATTCGGCTTCAACTTAATAAATTTAGCATCGGCATCGGTACAGATCTTGATCTGATCGTTCTGATAGAGCCGAAGATCGTATTGAATGGATCGAGGATCAATGTTGTATTCCAAACAGAACATCGCAGCATAGATCTTAACTTGATCAAAGTGCTTAATCTCACCAAAACCAGTCTTAAGGTCAAATATGCGAAGTAGCCTATGCTTTTCATCAAAGCAAATCAGATCAGCAGTTCCGAAACAGTTCGGTGAAAAATATAGAACGACCTCGGGCGACATTCGATAGGCTAGCCCATCATTAACAAAATCGTTAAGAGTCGTATGGGTTCTTGGAAGAGGAACTCGATGCTTGTTTAAACTGGCAGCCAAAGCATGAAGTTCCGTTCCTCGTTGAGACATCATGCTGGATCGCCACATGTCGATCAAGTGCTGATCGTCATAGCGAAGCCAAGTGTGCTTGCTTGCACTCAAAAATGAATGCATTCCTTCAAGTTTCGAATGATCATTGAAAGTTAGCATGGTGAATAAGCCCTTTCACGATTAGCACAAATATGATTCCATGTCGGCCAGTACTTCGTCTTCGGTGTCTGGCGATATGAACCGAGCAAAGCCCATCTTGCTCATCTTGGAAATATAGTAATCTTGGTTTGGACGGTGAGAAGCGTTACCACTTCGTTTTACTTCAAGCATCGCCCAACGTTGACCGTAAAAAACAGTAAGATCGGGAATGCCTTGAATATAATCAGGGTCGTTCTTAAGAACCAAGCAACCTGGGAAACGACTCTTGATCAATGGTATTAGCTTCTTGTTCTGATAATCTCTTTCAAGTTTTGCCACAATGAAACCTTTCTAAAAAATAAAGGGGATGAGATGCGTTCTTTAAAGTGCCACATCTCACCCCTGTCTCCGTTATAGTGCGTGATTTTCACGCGAGGTCAATCAAGGTCATGATAGGTAGGCTCTGGAATATGATCCACGAATTCCAAATGCCAGCCATGGAAGAATCCGTGATTATGCAGCAAGGCATTACGAATCTCATCTTGATTGATGTTGTAGAAATATGACATGTGACGAATGCTTGGGAAGACTTGGTCCTTCTCAATGATGCAAATCGGCTTATAGAGCTTTGTCCGCCTGTTTCGATTCCAACAAATATGAAGTCCGGCGATGTATCCGTTCTTGCTGCGCAGTGCGATCATCACATCTCCAATCTCAACTCTCAAAAATTTGGAAACTGATTCCGGAGAATCGAAGATCTCATTGCGTTCGTAAATATAGACTTCCTGATTAGTCATTGTAAAGCTCCTTTTCAAAAATAGGATCATCTGGATAGTAAAGGTGGGGACTACGAAATTTAGTGTCTGGATCGTAAGGGGTCGGATCATAGGTCTGATCTTCATAGCCATAACGATCACGATCCAAAATATCCGACATTCTCTCTTCCGTTGAATTCTTATCCTTGAGATCCATAACCCAAGGGATTCGACGATAGTCGCCTTTGCGATGACGATAGAATATGAAGTCACCGCCAATGAAACGGAACAAGACCAAGTTGTTTGGTCCCCATCGGTAATTGCTGCAAAACAGATTGTTGATGTCTCGAATATCCCAATGGCCGGAATTAGAGAACACATCCGTATTGGTCATGGCCACCAAAAATCGCGAAGATGGAATGACGTCTCTTGTATCCCAGCACCAAATGGGTTTGCTATAGACCATTGCGAAATGTCCGGTACTCAAAAAATGAGTGTAAGGTCCTTGATGCCGCCAAGGTATTGTATCGGAACCTTTGTCGACGCATAGTTCGTATGGATCGATCCGAGAATATGTTTGAATGGTGGTGAAACCACCAGCCTTCAATTCCGCTTTAGTTTGATCCAAGGTTTTATCTTGAGGCATCATCTGAAGATCATCCACCATGGTTTCCAGATCCGGATAGAGGGTTCGAGTGGTTTGCAAATATACCCAATCTGAAAACCTTCTTTGGTACTTTAATAGGAACGTCATGATTACTCCTTGTATGTGTGTAAATTTAATCACTTTTTGTGTGTAAATCTAATCATTGCAAAAAGTAAAAAAATTTTGCACATTTAGCTACGAGTTTAGTGTAAATCTAATCACCCTATGATTAAATTTACACTGCTTTATTAATTAATAGTAGGATTTTTTTTTTTTTTTCAAAGGGCCAAATGTGTGTAAATCTCATCAAAATGACCCCAAAATGGCCCTTTTTGATTAAATTTACACACATTTGGCCTCAAGTCGAAGTTCATGTGTGTAAATCTCATCACCGATTTTTCGCAAAAAATCGAAATTTTGGCACGCCAAAAATCGCAAAAATCGCCAAAATTCGGTGATTAAATTTACACACATTTGCCCAAAATCGCCAAAAATGTGTGTAAATCTCATCACTTTTTGTGTGTAAATCTCATCACTTTTAGCGCCAAAAATGTGTGTAAATTTCATCATGACCAGCCGTTTTTACGCCCAAAATCACGTTCATTGAACTTGCCTTTAAGCTTCAAAGCCCTTAAAATCGCAGTATCCAATGAAGAATATGAACGTAAAACGTAGTAATTGAGCATCTTGTATGGTGAGTTCAAGCGATCAATTCTACCGGCGGCCTGTTCCATGATCTTGTACGAATAGTTCAATGAGTAAAATATAACCGTGTCAGTGGTGATGCAGTTCCACGCAGCTGCCCCACTGGCATAGTTCACCAAATATACCCATTCACCATTCTTGTCTTCCGGTAAATCGTCATGCTTATGACCATTCCTTTCAAATATCTTTCTTCCCAGTCGCTCCCCAAGTGTCCGCAATTCTTCCAACTCATAGTCATAGTTGTAGAATATGATTACCCTCGGATGTTCGACACAGATCTGAAATGTCGTCTCCAACCTTGAAGGATCGGAGTTCACCAATTTACGCAAAGCAGCGCAGAACTGGCTGATGTTCTCCAAAGGCTCACCCGTCCATGGATCCCTCCTTTCCTTTCTCAAATGCTTCTCAGCTAATTTATCGAATTGAACGGGCTTGATCGTCGCCGGAGCGCGCTTTGGTCCCGCTTGAGAGCCATCCTCATTCCTTGGCCGATCCATAGGAACCATGATCTTTCTCCTCAAATATTCGAGCCTGTCCTTCCTGATCCATTCCTTGACTTTTGGAAATTTGGACCAACGATCATAGACGGCATGAAGCTGCATAAACTGGGTCTTGTTCTTATAAAAGCCATTGGCTACAAATATAGGAATCAGATCTTCATAAGTATCTGCAGGCGTGGCTGAAAGCAAGATCCATTTGTTCTGCGGTGCCATCTTAGTCATCTTATAAAATGACTTCACCCATGAACCGGATCCGCTGACGTGCTGTTCGTCAAATATGATCACGCCCTTGAAACTTTCGAAGTGTTTGATCATCTGCCATGACTGAACTGTGATCTCAATACCAGACGGTTTGTTCACGCCCTCATGTAGACCATATTTCACCAGCTCATCGCCCCATTCGGCTCTATCTCGTTTGATGGCTTCGGTGATGATGAGAAGATCAGGAGAGCCTTTCAAAGGCATGAGTGTCTCTCCTGAATCGGAATATCCTTTCCTGGTCTTACATTGTTTCAGATACCAGGCGATGGATACCAAAGACTTTCCCGTTCCCACGCCACCTGCCAAAATACAACCGGAGTGCAGTTGATTCAACGCCTCAATCTGAGGATCTCTTAGTTTGACCGCCATAAATATCCTATTCCCTTCTGTATTGCTTGATTTCACTATAACGAAGGTGAAAAATATGAGACATGATTCTACAAAAGCCTCTAGAATACCTCTAGAAGCCACGAAAAAGGCCTTTAGAGCGACTTTCGTGGTTTGTCCGAATAACTATTCATGTTTAAATATGATCGCTCTAAAGGCCTCTAGAATGCGTTTAAAACCTGTGTTTTCTGATCTGAATTTTTGGTTGAATATGGTATTTCGTGTTCTCTTTAATGGAGGTTTCACCACCTTTCATGCAATCTTGGCATTCTGCTGAAATATAAAGATTCCTGCCATCCGTCTCGACAGAGCTCTCATCAAGCCAGATGATTGGCTCGCGAGCGCCTCTGTCGGCGGGACAGTATTGGTCATGAACGAATGCCAGCTCTTTTCGAATGGCATCGAAGTTCGCATCCGTGACCTTCGTTCTATCGTCTTGCATAAATATCCTTTCAGATCCTCAATGTATTGATCAATGCGACATAAGCCGTGACAAATATGGCGCTAATCAGTAGAATTATCTTTACCACTTTCATGGTCATTGCCCTCTTTCTCTTCGTTTGGCATTTCAAGACTCTTATATGAGATCTTGTCTCGGTTCACATACATCTCAATATCATCATGACATTGAGTGCATACTGCTCTGTAATATGCGAATTTGGATGAGCCATAGCCGATTGGGTACGTAACGGCTATGAAATCGATCGGATGATCACAAATATCCGATTCGTAGATCAGATCCTCGTCGTCATAGTCTTCGACATCATTGTTGTCTTCAATCTGGTCACGAAGTAGCAATGCCTCCTGTGCCAGAATCTGAATATAGGCGAATGATGCCTCATCCAAGTATTTGGTTTCAGCCATCCAACTCCCCTTCCTCACTCAGAATATAGGTGTAGACTTTCATCCAGGCTCCATCGTGTCTGAATTCCTTACGGATTCTAAAGACTTCGTTTGTTGGCTTGTAATGAAACCAATACTCAACAAACGGTGTCTTTTTCTCCATGTTGTTTTTATACTTGGTTCGTTTGCCAATGAACTTCAACGAATGAAGATCAAAGTCATCTTCGAACCATAGCTTTAAATATTTACGGCCAAAGAACATCTGCGAGGCGATGAAACGATTCTCCGTATCGCTTACATGCCCTTTTCTTACGATGTGTTGCCAATCTTTATCATCTGCCAAAGGCCATAAATATAGTTCGTCATTCTCATCGGTACTCATTTGACCTTCCTATCTATAGTGAATCATCATGATCAATAGAACACCAACTACGCATCCGATTGCATAAATATAAAGGTATTCCATGATTAATAGCCATTCTCTTCAAATGCCTTGATCACATCAGCAGTGATTCCAGATCTGACAATGTCATCTTGTCCGAAACGTACCACATTGACTCCATTGACTGGGCTTAGGATCTTGGCCGCTCTTTCAAGACCGCTGTCCTTTGTATCCGACTGTTTGGAATCGCCACAAATAACCATCTTGCTCTTATGGCCTATACGAGAGCAAATAGCTTTGAACGTGCGTGTCTTGATGTTTTGGGCTTCATCGACAATGATGAAGGACTTATCAAAAGAATATCCACGGAAGAATGCCAACGGAATCATCTTGATCTGTCCTCCTTTCACCATGTCAGCGATCTTTTCGGATGAATAGAACTTGGAAAATACATCAAGCACTGGGCCAAGCCAAGGACCGAGTTTGTCCTCAGCGGTTCCAGGCATGAACCCCATGTCCAACCCATCCAAAGCCACTGGAGGCCTTGTAATGACAATGCTACGAATATCCTTGTCATGCAAGGCCTTCAGCGCACAAACCGTTGCAAGAAATGTCTTGGCCGTGCCTGCAGCGCCGATAGCAAATGTGATGATGTTGTCGTGAATACTATTGACGTAATCCGTCTGCTTCTGATTCATGGCGAAAATCTTTTGCTTGCCTAGACCAAATATAAGATTCTCATCTTGATAGATGCCAAGAGGCGTTTTGGATTGCATTAGAACGATCGTCAGATTCTCCTGTTCCACATAACCGATCTGATCAACCGAAGCGATCATCCAATCGACAACTCCTTTGAGACGCTCAACCTCTTTCTCTTCTCCAAATATGGAAAGCATGAAAGGCTCGTCATCGAATCCGCCGACCGTGGAGATCTTCGCATTCGTATCCTTTCGAAGTTGCTTTAGATTAATATCGTTTGGGCCGTAAAGAGCATTAAGGCCTATGCGATTTGGGATCGGAATATGAATGTTGACGTGATTCATCGTTCATCCTTTTTATGTCGAGCTTGTATCGTTCTTGAGAACAAAGGCAATAGTTGCCATTTGGCTTCATTTGGATCATGCGATTCGGAATATGATCGAATGACCTTTGCTATTTTGGGGTTTTCTTTGACTAATTCGGATAGATAAGACATTCCCTGAATATGTTTGAAGAACCAATGTTGGTCCTCTGTATATTTGTCCGACATGATAGTTCCTTCATTGTTTCCTTTCATCACTCATGCCAAATATATGGCATTTCGCGTTGGTCGTTGAAGTCGATGCTTTTGTATTCTCGCCTCGAGATTGGCATGATCTTACCTCGTCCGCATAAAGGACAAAATATAGCCAATCGGTGATCCGTTGGGTTAATGCGATAAGCATCTTCGATTGTTATACTATCATGAGGGCAGTTCAAATATGCGTGTGCCTTATCGATGATGTTCTGTGGAATCATGGATTCGATCCTTTGACGAAAAAAAAGAGGGCTGGTTTTGACGCAACCCTCTTTTGAACTAAAATATCAATTTAGTCGTTGGCGATGTTATCGGATTCGGTGGACTTGATGGAATCCTTGGTCGATTCAACATTGATGACTTCCTGCCCAGGCTTTGGAATGCGGAAATCTCGCGATACAAAGTTTAGGGGCTTATTGGGGATAGTCTTCAATGTCTTCTTCGGTTCTTTCTTCAAAGGCTTTTGAATCAAATCGAAGGCCTTCTTGCTTGCAACATAAGGCATTACCTGGTTGTGCCGAACCCAAGGCCAGAAACGATAAATATGCGTTTCTTGACTGTTGTCGACCGACAGGATTGCCAAATATCCATCGATGTTCGGTGCGGTAACGAAGTTGACCTCATAATGGCTTCCCTTTGGAATGCGAACAAACTTCAGGAAGATCTTCTTCAGGTTCGGGTTCGATTCGGTAGTCATCTATTACTCCTTACTTTTCTATTTGTTCTTTGGTGGCATTGGTGGGTTTAGAAATCTCGATTCGTCGATTTCACGAACTGGGATTTCAAGAATATCTTGAACATTACAATCACAGCATTGAAAAATAACCTTGATGATAAGATTCCCTTTCTCATCGGTGCTTCCCAAAATTTGATCTTCATCAATCCAAACGATCGGATACTTTAAACTCGGATCTATCTTAGTGGGATCCATTTTGTAAAACGCTCGGTAACGTTCCAAAATATGATCATGAGCCGCACACGTTTTTGCATGTTTCTTTCGAACAGCTGTTCGTATCGCCAGAAATTTTGCCGCTGTATCGCTCATCGATAGCCTCCAGAAAGCGTCTTAATGAACCACCAGATGAAATATAATCCTCCGGTCAGGATCGTATAGACGATGACCTTCAAAGGCCCTGGACGATTGGACTTTGCACGATAAGAACCCATGGTTACTCCTTAAAATATATCATTCTATGCTTTTTAGTAATGCCGTCAATTCGTTTGATTGCATTACCTTTTCAACTGAAATAAAGCCATTATGTTTGCTGGTTTGCCACTTGATTCCGTTTGGAACAACATCAACTTGCAACTCGTTTTTCAACTTGTTGTCGATTTTGAGATGCCTATCCAAAATATAGCAAAGAAAGACATCATCGAATTGAAAACCCAACGACATCAGTTTATCAGCGATGTCTTTTTTGGTATGTGGAGTCATTATTAATTCCTTTTAATGAATTCCATATTGAAAGAAAAAGGGATGCCTCGCCATTCGGTGGTAAAGCATCCCTAAAATATCATTCGTCAGTCATCAATCTCTTTGAAGTCGGGATCGATACGCTGGAATGTGATGGTGTTGGTTGCAGAATCAGGAACCTCGAAGAATTCTTCTTCAAACGGATCCTCATGGATCTGCGCGATCAGCATGTTCAGCCAAGCAGTCTTATGATCGGACTTGGGAGACTGATACGGATTGAACGAAAGCTTGACGTTCTCAATATCAGCCCAATCCAGAATATTGACATTGCTTGCATTCAGTTTCTGGTTTCCATGATTGTTCTTCAGCATGATCTTCGGATTACGGGAATCCTCCGGATCTTCCTTAAAACCAACGGAGACCTTCAGCAAATATAGCGGATCAGCGTTCTCGGTTTTAGGTTCGAGAATCCTAACACGGAATCCCTCATTGGTCAGAAAATCAGCATCGTCCTTATCCAGTTCGATGTTGAAATTGCGATTGCCTTTATCGTTGTACTGGCCTTCCTTTCCCTCAAAGTTGCAGAAACGAAGACGCGCGTCCTTGAAACGATAAGAAACGCGACCACGGGAATTAGTGTACTTTTCAACTGCCATTGTATTAACCTTTCTTGATTCTTAATATATAAAAGCTATGACCCATGTTTTCATGAGCCATAGCCGTTAGAGTGAAATATCACTTAGACGTGTAATGTTTTTCAGATCGAATTTCTCGGTTCTCGAATCCATCACCATTGATGTCTCGCCAGACTCGTTTCCAGAACTCCCTTCTACACATACCTTTCTCATGAACATGATGTTGGTAAAGCGTAACGAAGTCCCAGAATACGATGCCAGCAAGAAACGCCAAGGCAATGTATGCGAAGAACTGATAATCAACGAATGTAAAAGTCATCATTAATCCTTTCATGAAGTTATCACTTCATTATAAGGTATGACTTTGACGCGAATATCATCGAGCAGGCATCATTGCCGCCAAACGCATGACATCCATAGTGGCCTTGTCACGTCCTTTCTGATAGCAAATATAGCCAAAGAGGGCCAAACCACCAATGGCGATCTCAGGATGATCCACAATGAAATTCACAGCTGCGCGCTTTCCTTCATCGATCTTGTTATTGACATCGATGACGATTGGCTTCTGCTCTGCTTTGTTTTCCATTTTGGTTCCTTTCTTTTTACGTCCAAATTGAGGAATAAGCCTAAGGTTGATGTCCATGATTAATACTTTCTTCCTTTATTGACGGCTGTCATTAAAAGGGCGCAAATGCCTAACTTGACTATGGTTGTCATCATTAAAATATCAAAACGATTCATATGCTTTTTCATGATTGGCCTTTCTTTTTTTGGTTTGGTGAAAGAAAAAAAAGAGGGGGCTCTAACTTAAATGCACACCCGACAACGATTTGCAATTCTAATTAGAGTCCCCTCTTCATTATACGCTATGATTATGGCGCGAGTGGATTTACTTTTTGTCTTTATCCTTGATGCGACGATGTCTCTTCTTTTCAACATCATAGATATTGACAATGTAGGAATCGATTGAAATCTCCTTCCCGCATCCGGTGCAAATATAGTTTGTTGTCATCGTGGTGCCTCCTCTAAAATATGCATCAGAGCATACGATAGGTTCATCACATTGACATCCCATGAATTTATTGAGATCTTCAATTGTTACTGCCATTTTATTCCTTATTTCTTAATGATGTTATAAAGTCATTTGAGGCAGGATTTGGAGAAATATAAGGCTGATCCTCATCAACAAGCCAATCGTAAGAACCATACTCATTGATGGTCTCGATTGCTCCATTGACAAGCTCATCATAATATGATCTATCAACCTCGTCTTGCTTTCCACTGTCACGAAGAACCGAGGATTCCTTCCATCGATAACCTTTGGATCCCGCCAAAGCAGAATATGTGTAATCCATTGGATAATCCTCAATTTTATGACCGGGAGCTAGACGATTCTCTGGTGTTGACAATATAGTCAAACCAGCCGCTTTTGCTTCATCTCGCTTCTGCTTCCATTCGCTAGCTGTAAGGAAATCAGAATCCGGGATGATTGGCGTTTTCTCTTTTGATTGCCTGACCAATTCCCCACCTCCAAGACCTGGCTTTACTGGTGAAAATGCAGAGACCTTTCCAACAAATGAATAATTGTGTTGGCCTTCTGGTAAGTCTTCATTGAAGTCCAAGAATATAGAAGTGGTTGCCGACTTCGTTTCGCATAGATCCTCAAATTCAATCGGTTTGTGAGAAAATAACCTTTTGAACACATAAGGAACTGCGAATTGAGTACCGGTTGCTGCCCATCCACGATTGCTTGCTGCATCGTGACCGTCATCACCATAGCAATGATGAGCAATATAAATAGCCTTATTGACAATGCACATCTTATCATAGACGGCTTCTAGCTCAAACGTGTACCCGTATTTTTTACCAAACTCCATTACGAAATCAACAATGCTTTTATCAGCATCGGCAATCTTAATGGAATCGGTCTTAATATGGACGACTGTGTATCCTCGTTCCAATACCTCCTTCTTAAGGAGCATCATGAATAACGCCCCTCGCTTGGCTACTTGATTATCTGGATTTCTATTATTCTTGCCATTAGCTGCATCATTAAACTGAGTAGGAAATGATGCAGACGTCAATCCATAAACCGAATTGATCACGATTTTTAAGGCCTGAGCCAAGGCCTTCGAGTTCTCTTGGAGTGCATCATCGGGCAATGCATCTCCCATGATCTCTTTGGCCTTGGCGAAATCCTTGTGCTTGATTGCGACTCGAGCACCCTTAATCTGTGAGAACTTTTCAGTATATGGACCGAAGAAATCCATGGCTTCGATGCTTGAAGGATGCAATGATGCCACATCGAGTAGTGCGACATTGCCAAAGAAGCCACCAAGATGTTCTTCTGCCATTACTTGTTCTCCTCATCTTCTAAAATATCATTATCGCTTTTCGGTTTTGGTTGATTGAACAGACGGGCATGTTCATCCAAATCCGTAAGTTGAATCAGTGTAAATCCCGCTGCAAATAAGATCGCAACCGCGATGATTAAACACGTCATAGCTTGATCATAGGTCATGATTACTCCTTGTCCCATGGATGTTTCATATTCATGTAGTCGTATCCATATGTTCCGTCTTTCATGCCGTACACGAATACATATCCGCCTTCAGAAGGGTTTTCTCCAAGATATCTAGATTTTTGATCCTTGGGTGCGAACTTATCAAAGGTGTACCCAGGGAATGTCTTTGATAGATCCGTAAAATTAAACTCATTCTGAGGATGCTTATTCGAACCAAATATAATTTTGGCGGTGTGCGTATTGGTAGTGTCATTGACACTTAATCCGCTAAGACGGGCTAACATCTTACGTGCTGTGAAGTCCTCCTTGAGATGATCAAATACGGCTTTTGTGGCTCTAACATCGTCTTCGCAATATGATTGCACCAGTGGCCATTTACTTGGATCTACTGGCTGATCCCAAGGCATTCCCAATTCATGGTGATCGATACCAAGTTCGATTTCCCATTTCTTCAGGCTTTGCTTCTTGGCTGCGAAGTCGTAAATATCAGCATATGAAACATTGAATGCCTGTCCATATGATGCATCCCTTGAACCAGAAACGATCTTTTGAGATAGATGATACAGTTCTTCATTGTTCATACCCACAACGGCCCATGCCCATAGAATATGATTGTCATACTTCCTATTATTGAATCCGACAAGATTCTCATTCAGAAGCGTCATCACATCCTTTCTTGAAGGATTGATCCATGTCTTAACAACATCCGAATCGGATTTCATGAAACAGATCATGAACAGATTTGGAAATACTTCAGTATCGAAGAATGTTAAGACATCGGGATCTGACTGTTTGGTAATCTCTGAAGAATGAGGTTCTTCGCTTTGAAACTTCATATTGGCGACTAGTCCAACGCAATAGTCAGACCAATGTGTCGAATTCATTGCAAAGTTCAAAATATCATTCTTGAGATCCGATACATCATAAGGTTTACCCGATTCATACATCTCATCCATTAATTTCTTAATGAATTCGACTGAAGGTTTAGTGCCTGGTGTGTATTTCTTTTGAAGACATTTGGCGATGATCGCTCTTAGATGTTTTTCATCCTTGAGTTCATGATCGTTGATCATCGACTTTTCTCCTTTCAAAGGGAGGCCGCTTGAAATATGAGCAACATTGAGTGTATTGCACTTCGTCAGTTTCCTTCTCAAAGAAGAATTACCTTTGAAGACTTTAATCTCAATGTGTGTCGAATATAGATTCTTTAATCGGTTCACATCGCCATCGTAAATATAATGAAGGTGTAATCCATTGCCGCTCTTTGAAACCTCCGCATATGTCGGAGGAAACTTGGAAGCAGCTTCTATATTCTTTTCAAGCGACTTTTCTCCATCATCACCACGAATATCAAAGTCAAGAACAATGTGATTCTGAGGAACCATCACCCAATGCAGTTTGGATGTATCCAGATCCTTCAGTTTAGTCGTGCACTTAGACCATGAATATCGTGGTGCGCCCACATCATCATTCCGAGCATACTGCGCACTATATGTTGATGCTATCTTATCGAATTGCGACTGATTGGCATCGGATAAATTCAGCCATTCAGGTTTGTGCTGAATATGACCAGAACCGGCAACGATTCGAGATTCAAAGCGATCCTCTTTGAATCCAGAATATGCAACCGACTTGCCTTTGACACGATCGATCTTATTGAAATATGTTCCGATTTCATATGAGAATTCCGAACGTTTCATGCGTACATCAACATTGGACTCATCAGCCCACTCTTTGTATGCACGCCAAAGATCGGAAAGACCGATTCCTTCCGATTCCATAAGATCAATATTGTCTTGTACAAATGCGTAAATATCATTCGTACGTGCGATCATCTGCGTTGGCTTATACTTACTATAGTAATTCATGCCGAGTTTACGATACAGTTCTCGACAATGATATGCTATAGCGCCAAGTTCGAAGTTGATATGCTCCATGCAATTGAAATACACATCGGGAGGCAATGTATTACCTGTCGGATAAATATCAATCAATCGACGAACAATTCCCGACTTCGAATCGGTGATCTTCACTGGCTTGTTCGTTGCCATAAACAGCATAGTCTTAAGTGGGATTGTATATTGCTTAACCCCCTTCTCATTCACAATAATATCCTCATGAGCGGCTATTTGATTGAGAAGCGTGTTATCCCACATATGACTTAGATCGCCATCCATCTGTAGGCCAATGAGCGGCGAATTCTTAAATGCTGCTGTTGCGAACTGATACCCCTTTCCAAGATCTTCTGCATTGAATTGAGCACAATATGGACCGAACAGACGTTTGATGATTTCAAGAACCGTTGACTTTCCGGTTCCAGGATCACCATAGATGACAAACATCTTTTGGATCTTCTTAATATCTTTGCCATCTATCAGAGCACCAATACCCCATTCGAGTTTATCGCGTTCCTCTTTAGAATATATGGTGCTCATCAACTTGTCGTATGAAGATGTGTCACCCTGCTTGACCGAATAATCAAGTTTGTATGTGGCATAATCCTCACGTTTGGGCGTTTCGTCTGCAAATATCATCTTTTGGTTTAGAGCGACTTTGGAATCGTCCAAATACCTAAGACTATTGCAGTATTTGGTCCAACACCCATTACTTGTGCTATCCATATAGCGGATGATAACATGTGGATCTGCTGGATCAAGACCCCGACGATTTACTTCATCATGAATATCACGATCGATGAGCTCACTCAATCGTGATAGATCCTGACTCCATAAATTTGTGTCGGGATCGAAGACCGCATAGAAGGCACTACCTTTCACCAAAAGATCATGGAATCCTCTGGTTCTTGGATCGGCATAAACCGTCGTCTTCCCTTTGCCGTCAGATACGACTTTGATCTTTACCTGATCCATAACACCTCCTTACATGTCCGAAATATATTGTTCCTTGATCCAATGCTGCATTTGCCAGAAGAGATCGGCTTTGCACATATCATAGGCCTGATCTTTAATGACGAATAATCCGCCACCTGAACCGTTTCTTTTATACAAGTGATACATAGCAATATCGCACTGATTCTGAATATAAGAATCTGGTGCGGAATTGTATGAGAACCATTCGTCATCGCATTTGAGCAAATTCATGTTCTTTAGAAACATCTCGAAAATATCTTTCCTAGATGTTGTGCCAATGGTATCATTCACTCGAATGGCCATGCTGATTAAAAGTTCCAACATCGTTACCGATCTTGGAAGTTTATCCATCCATTCCTTTGATTCAGAATATACCCATCGAAGATCGTAGCAATCTTCGATTCGATCTTCATCGCTCATATACTCTGAAATATAAAGGATCGTATTGAGAACACTCATCAGCTGCTTGTATTCGGTTGAATCGAAATCGACCTGATCCAATAGCCATTTAAAATATAAATTACGACTGAGTCGTCTCATTCTCATCATCCTTATTCCAAATACGAGCATGATAGACTTCGTCTTCTGGAACCCCAATCACGTCATGCTGATATGATCCATCATGACGTGTGATTTCATAGTCAGTCGTAAGTCTTTCATTACGGCACCAAACGATGGTTTCCGACTTGTCTTGAAGTTTCTTTAGAATATGAGTGTCTATCAATGTATCCGGTTCTTCGACCATCATCAAGCCATCGGCAATGACATCATCTTCTATGTAATAATCATAGAATTCTTTCGTGAAGAACGAAGGCGGATCATTAAATTCGTCTTCCGTGATTTCATAAACCGCATGATTTGGATCGATTGACTCTCGGTATCGACGTTCTTTGATCACTTCTAGTACTGACTTCTGAACATCTTCATCTCCATTGGCGGCATCATATTGAGCTTGTTCATGCTCATTTAAGATTCCATTCCAACGAGGATCGTCATTGAGCTCAACCTTCTCTGGTCCAATATCAACCGGATCTTCATCGAGTTCATCATCCTGATCATTGCCAACAGATGAATCATTTGAATCATTTGAATCGCCGGAATATACAGCATAAGCTTGTGAGGCTTCATGAATATCATTCTGTCGTTTCAAATTATTCTTAGCGGCTTGCAATTCATCTTCGTAGAAAGTAATCTCTTTCTCATACCGCTCAACCGCATCCTCATGCTCCTTTCGGATCTTTGGATAACTGTCTTGGATCATTTCGATCTGTCGGCAAAGAGATGCTTTCTCGTGTTGAAGAGCTGCTACTTCTTTCTCAAGGTCTTTTAACGGAATATACTTTCGGATGATCCCAAAATATAAACCGGTGCCAGTCAAGGTTGATCCGAGAATGACACCGGCCGCAATAAGACCCAAGTCTTTATTGCTAATCTTCATTATCGGTTCCTTGCTCCTTATCGACATCGGCCTTTAAAATATCATAAGTATCCTGAACTTCTTGTGCCCTGTGAATGGTTCCAAGATCCTCAAGATATTTCTGAACGGCATAGAAAGAGAATCCAAGCGCCACAAGAATTGTGATAACGCCAATGATTGAAATATACTTCTTGTTCATTGTGATCATATCTCCATCCTTTGCAAGACCTTTGATCAATATCTCTAGCTCTTCTTTTGAAGAACTCCGCTCAATCGCTCGGATTGCTCCTTGAATATGCGACAGGCTTGTTGATCCAATGTCATTAATTTCCTGACGATGCTGAGCGATCATATCTGATGCGAATTCCTTAGCCATTTGAATCAAGCCTCCTTCTTGACTTCTTCGATGAATGCCTTGGTCAATTCCACCATGTGACGATCGTCAGAGAAATTGCCGCTCGCCACAGCATTCTTCAGCAAGTCAATGGAAATAGGAGCCCAGGAATCGTTAGCGTTCTGTTCGGAGCTGGTCTTAATCCAAGACTGCAGAATATCACTGACTTCCTTATCAGTAGCACCATTCCAAATGGCACCCTGAATCAAACTAGTGAATTCAGTCGTAGCGTGATATACGTTGTTGATCTGCTCAACAGCCAATTTGGCCATTTCCTTCTCATCAGCATTCTTAGCAGCAGCGAAAGCAACAAAGGAAAGTCCTGCAAGAGACAAGCTGGTGAAGCCCGTAATAGCTGCAATAGACACAACCTTGTACACGTGACGCTGAATATCATTCTGCATTTCAGTCGCCTTTTCATCGGATTCGATACCGTTGTTTTGTTCAACGTAGTTGACCTGGTCGACGCTTTCTTCGCCGAAAGCCTTGGCTTCCTTCAAGGAAATAACGCTTCCAACGACCGCTGCACCAACGGCGGCGATACCAAGAGCAACAGCACCAATCTTCAATACCTTTGCGGAGTTCATGATTATTCCTTTCAAAAGAATAAGAACCCATGAGCGATTTACTCATGGGTTCTTTAAATATAAATGTTTAATTCTATTTCAGATCTTGTCGTAGATGATTCCAGTAACGTTGAAGTCAAGCAGGATGCCGTTGTGACCATCCCAAACTTCATTCGTTGCCGGATCGATAATAGTATCAGAGTTCGGACCATAGACGCCAAAGTCCACGAAGGTGTTTTCGTGATCCGCGTCAAGGATCCAACCAAGAACCGCACCTTCCTTGGTATCGGAAATACCAAGCATACGATATACATCATTCAGGAACAAATGACCATCCGCATACAGACGATCATTTGCCTGATGAAGCACTGCACGAATCTGACTCGCATTCAAATCGTAATTGGTGTGATCCCAATATGGAGAGAACTCGTCAAAATATCGAGAGATTCCATTGTTGACGGTCTTGTCGTAGGAACGTTCTTCCTTCTTTTTACCCTTTTCATCCTTGACTTGTTCTGTCTTGATGCCGTGATAAATATCACGTTCCTTCTCTTCGCCAAATTCCTTCTTAACACGTTCGCGATATTCGTTGAACTGTTCGGAAACAGTTGCGAATGCAGCAGCTGCAGCCGTGTAACGCTTATCGAGAATATTGTGAGCGCAAAGAATCGACACGACGGATACGGAACTCAGAAGAATCGTCGGCAAATATAATCTTGCCAACATCGCTCCGGTTTCAACATAGACCAACGTCTTATTTCGTTGAATGGATTTCTCGTCAACGATATTATCATCAGCTTCTAGATGCTTCACTTCTTTCTGAATATGAATCATCTTATTCTGATGAATCTCAAGAATCTCATCTACTTTCAAAGTAGAATATACAGCAAAGCCAGTTGCGGCAAGACCAGATGCGATCCCGATTCCAGTCAGAATCTTTGGAGAATTCTTATCAATGACAAGAGAGGTTCGTTTTGCCGTTTTAATAATCTGTTCCTTGACAGACATCTTAGCACCTTTCGATTGAATTATGCTTAAATATAAATAATAAAAAGAATGGACTATGATTGGCTCCCGACTCTCATCTGTCTCCAGATGCTATACGGGATTAGTCCTTTCGAGACCAATCATAGTCCTTATCACTTCGCTCCCGACTCTCATCTGTCTCCAGATGCTATACGGGATTAGTCCTTTCGAGACGAAGTGCTCTTTATTACTTCATTATAGGGAATGATTTTCACGCGAGTTCAGTGACAATAGCAACATTACCGGCTCGATTCGTGGACATCTGATAATGACGTCCATACCAATCAAAACGCAGATATTGCTTACCATCTTTCGGATCTACCCAAAGTTCGAAATTGGAAGATTCGGGATATAGATTTGGAAAGAAGTCACACAACGTCTTTTTCAACCAAGAAAGCTTTGTTATGCCATCTGTTTCGGCACAAAGCTTTTGGTTTTTCGGGCTAGTTCCAAACATAAAATTCGAATTATAAAGTTCATTCACCATGACGATTCCTTTTATCCGATTCGTGATGCTTTTTTAATTCTTTGGCCTTTGCCTTTTTTGCTTTTTGGGCATCGACCAAACGACGCCAGATTGGATCATTATATAAATTTTCAACATCCTGACGTCGTTTGTTCGCATATGTCATCGTAGATCCTCCGTTCTTGGAAGGTTCAGAATATAACCCTCACGTACATGAGAGAATGAGGACTTGCGCAGATCCGTCCATCCCCAATTATAATCAGTGGCAGAAGGTGTCTTTCCGACCATGTAATATAAATCGGCAACCGTGCATTGACCGTAATCATCGATTCTTGATTGCATGGCCCTCAGAACATCTTCTGCATCTTCGCGACTTTGGATCACAATATCATCAAAGTCATCTCCTCTACGTGTCACAGGCCGAATTGGTTCGACTCTGCGATCACGAGAGGATTCATAATACTTTGAATATGATGTGATGGCTCCTGGACGTCGACGAGATCTATCCGAAACTGTTTCACCATAAATAAGGCGTTCGGTTCCTTGTGAAATGGTTTCATAGAGCATCTTCTGACCAGCTGGAATCAAGACATCTTTGATGACATAATTCGCAACATCCCGAATATCACCACCAAGAAATGTCTCAGTTACTTTCTGCAAACCGGACTTCTTCTTGACGGTTACATCCGCCTTTGTTACTCGCTTGGCTTGTTCTATGTTGGAAATATCCTTATCTTTATCCCCTGTATCCGGTCCAATGCCTAGGCTTGATCGTGATACATCAAATTTCTTTCCATCCACCTTGGCCATGATGCTCCTTTATCTAAATATAAATTGGCGATCAAATGTTATAAGAATTCGTGGTGTCATTGTTCCGCTTGGCGTTTGCCTTGCTTGCTTCAGCCAGCAAATCTTTAGGAAGAAGCTTGGTGACAAAATCATCAATGGTTCCACCGAACACCAGAGAAGTCATAAACGAATCATAAGCACCAGAGCTCTTAAAGAACTCCCATTCTTCATCCGTTCCCTTGACGAAAGTCGGAATATCATTCACAACTCGACGGAAGCCGTACGACTTGCGCAGAAGCATATCGATCACAGCTTTCTGATCTGCCAAAGTTGCATCGCTTCCAGACAGTTTATTGATCTTCTCCTGAAGTCCATTATCAAAGAGCGAGACGACATCATCAAAACTCAAATGAAAATATACATCCATCTCATGCTTGAATCCATCGATGTCTTCAAACTCAATGTGCTTCTTGGTCAACATAATATATTCCTTTCCATGGATTATGGTTATTTAAATGAAAGGGAATGACCTATGTTTCCATAGATCGTTCCCTTTCGAAAATATACTTATTCTTCGGAATCTTTCAATTCCGTCTGGATCTTCTCAACCTTTTCGTCGGCTGCTTTCTTGGCTTTGGCCAGCATAACTTCATTGACCTTGTTCTTGACCACGTTTTGGACGATGGTGTTAATTGCTGTTGTTGCGGCAACAACGCCAACTCCAACCATGATCTTTACAGGATCCATTTCATTAGCCTTGTCAATACCCTTGAAAGCTTGATCGGCAATAGTGGTTGCAAAGTTCTTAACGTTCATTTCATACTCCTTTAAATGAATATCACTTCATTATAGGGCATGATTATGACGCGAAATATCAATACGCACGAGTCGTATCTGCGGTCGGAGGCCTGTAGAAATCGATGACAAGGCAAGGCTCATTGTTTTCAGTCAAACGAGAACTGAATTTCAGTTCGATCTGACCATTCAAAACATGCCATCCCATATACTCACCGATATTAGCAGGCTCCAAACCAATACGATCATAGAACTCATTCAACGAAACCCAATCATTGGCCATCATCTCAAAGTTCATGTCGTTTACTGTCTTGCGAAGATATTCCGGTTCCGACTTGAAATATCGACTTGTCAAATTATCAAAGCAAAGGACCGTTCCATTGCCAACCAGAGTTACCTCGTTTGACTTTGGATGTTGCCTAAGCTTTTCTTCATCGACCTTCTGATCAATCTCCTTTGCCTTTTTCTCACCGACAACTTCCAGCACCTTGTCCTTATACTGACGTGCTGCCGATTGAGCGAGAGCATACGCAGAAGAATATGCAGCAACGCGTTCTGAATTGATATTGTGATTGCAAACAATTGCCGAAATCGTAGTTGCTGTAATCAAAGCCGTTGGAATATAGCAAGGAAGAATTCGACGAAGACGTTCTTTTTTATCATCGATCCCTTCGACATCCATTTGGCGAATTTGTTCTTGTGCCTCGATCGCATCCGTTGCTGCAAAATAAGCAGTTCCGAGCACACCAGCACAAGCAACTCCAGTAAGAATTGTATTCGAATTCTTTTTAAAGAAGTTCTGAACTTTCTGCAGATTCATTTTATCTTCTTTCAATTAATGGAATCAATCTTGATTTGATTTTGGTGGCATTCCAATTGGACGAGATTCAATTTTTCTACGAAGCTCCTTCATCTTCTTTGAATATAAATGGACAAATCCGCCACTGATAATCGTAGCGCCAATCAATCCACAAATGATGTTTTTCATGATTGCTCCTTAAACAAATATGAAGACCTATGTTTCCATAGATCTTCATATGCGATTTAGTTTTCAGTCAACTGTTTGATTGTACTGATTGACCATGTCGTCAACTGCTTTGAGTTGTTCATCTGTTGCAGACTGGGCGGGGAATGGATCATCTATCTTGGTGTTCATTGCGGCTCCGATTGTGATACCGATAGCTGCAACAGCAACACCTCCAAGGAGGATCTGTTCCTTATGGGTCTTAACAAAAGTCTTAATCTTAGCAATTTGTTCTTTCATGACAATTCCTTTCAATAAAGCAATTGAAGTTAACCACTTCATTATAAGGGATGTTTTCGACGCGAGAACAAATATGAAGACCTATGTTTCCATAGATCTTCATATGCGATTTAGTTTGAATCAATCATTTGAATTGATTTCTTCATTTTCAGAAACGGCAGTATCAACGAATTGAGGCTCTCCGTTTTCGTCGATCTCAATCGGAGGCTGGTTCTTGGACCAAATCGCTGCTCCGGCAATAAAGCCAATTGACGCAACAGTGATAGTACCAAGAATAATTTCGTTCTTGTGATCGTTAACGAAAGTCTTAATCTTCTTAATCTGTTCGTTCATGATAATTCCTTTCAATGAAACAATTGAAGTTAACTACTTCATTATAAGGGATGTTTTCGACGCGAATCCAATGTCCTTTAAAATGTATTGAACATCGGATGTCAAATCCTTAATCGTTTCATTAGCACTTGTGTAAATATGATAATCATAAACGCTGCTCCATGCCGTCTTGAAAATTTTAAAATCCTTCTTATCGGATTCAAGACGACGATGCACTTCATGAATATCATCGCCTCTTTGCATTAAGCGCCATTGTAGAACAGTATCATTGGCATCCATATAGATGCCATAGACATTATCGACTCTTGACCTCACTTCCAAATATGTGAATGGATCAATGATTGTCGCGGTTGAAATATCATTGTACATGTCTTCCCATGCGAGACCATACTTCCAAATACCTTTTTCTGTAATATATGATTTTACAGAAATGAAGAGATTATCAGCATAAGCATCGTTAAAATCTTCATTGGAAAGGAACTTATAGTCTTTCCCGTATACTTCTCCCATGCGAGCAGGTCTGGTGGTATAAGGAACGACCACTTCAAGGCCTGCTTTTTGAAGCATGTCAAGTAGTGTGCTCTTGCCTGAAGCGGATGGCCCTACAATAAAAATATGTTTGTTCATGTTAACTCCTTTATCGGTTCGAACCATAGTTCGTATTTTGGCGAATTATTAAATATCGATATTAAATGAAAATGGACGACGCATCCATTATCCAACATAACATTGATGTTATTTGAATTGAGTTTCAGACATTCACGTCGTCCTTTCCACCATTCAGGACACAATTGCGCAAAGACGTTAACGATATCGTAAATCGGAGGTGTCATGATCCCTCCTTAAACAAATATGAAGACCTATGTTTCCATAGATCTTCATATGTTTGATTGCTCAATCTCATTGATTGAATCATCTAAATATCAAATTTTCGGCTTTGGAATAAAACCGAGCGCCTTTGTTGTAATGACGCTATCTTGCTCAAATGCGCAAATCAGCCCAATAGACAAAAGCGTTCCGCCAACTGCGATCCCCTTTAGAATCATGTCGGTACGAGATTGGTTAAAAGTTTGTTTCGCTTCGACTAGAATCTTAAGGTTCTCGACGTTGGCTTTTGCGCTCTCATTATCAGATGCTGCATAAACATTCGCAAGAGTTGCATCAATATTGTCATCAAACGCTCGATTGGTATTCGCGTGTCGATTTTCGAACTTCATGATGTTTCCTTTCAAATATGATTTTCTCATCATTATATACAATGATTATGACGCGAAATATCAAACGGCTACTGGTGCTTTAATAGCCGGATGACACCGATAGTTCACTAATTCGAAATCGTCAAAATCATAACTGAAAATATCCTTAGCCTTTCTAATGTGCATTTCAGGCAAAGGATAAGGCTTCCTACTCAAAAGCTCTTGCGCCTGCTTGATATGATTGGTGTAAATATGGCAATCGCCTCCAACCCATACGAATTCTCCAGGCTTCAAACCAACTTGTTGGGCCATCATCATCGTCAAGAGCGAATATGATGCAAGATTGAATGGCACACCAAGAAACATATCAGCGGATCTCTGATAGAGACAGCAATCCAGATAATTATCATCTCTGACGTAGAATTGAAAAAGCACATGACATGGATATAAAGCCATCTCATCGAGTTGAGAAGGATTCCATGCACTAACTAAAATCCTTCTTGAAGACGGGTTTTCTTGAAGAATATCAATTGCATTCTGGATTTGATTTATGCCTTCTCCATTCCAATCAGTCCACTGTTTTCCATAAATAGGCCCTAAATCGCCATTCTCATCGGCCCATTCATCCCAAATATGACATTTATGGTCATGCAGAAATTTAATATTGGTATCGCCTTTAAGGAACCAAAGAAGTTCCGCAATGATGCCTTTCAAATATACTTTCTTTGTAGTGATTAAAGGAAACCCATCAGAGATGTTGTAGCGAATCATTTGACCGAATTTTGAATACGTTCCAACCCCGGTTCGATCGTCTTTCAGCTGTCCCGTCTGGTAAATATCACGCAATACATCTTCATATGTTTGATTCATGGTTGCTCCTTAACGACAAAAAAAAGAGTCTGCCATGTTTCCATAACAGACTCTTTTGATTTACTTATTCAATTCTTTATGATGTTCGACCAGAATGTTAGCGAACTTTAGAAGTTGGGCAGGAACTTCATCGTTGCAATTCTTCAAATCATCAGCAAGTCGGTCTAGTTCTTCTTCGGTTGGAACAAATGCGGCAACACCGTATTTTTCATGATACCAGACGTAATCGGACTTTCCAATTGCCATCTTAAAATCATCATATTTTGAAAGCCTATCTAGGTATTTAAGTCCACGATAAGCGTTCGCAATGTTTGATTTATTTGATGTATCGGAAAGCTTCCTATCCAGAATCAGCAATCCTACGGTTGATGCAATCATGCTCGATCCGAAAATGATTTCAGATTTGTGATCTTTGAAGAACTCAACGATTTGGTTCTTACGATCTTCAATAGTCTTCTTTTCCATTTTAATCTCCTATAATGAAGAAAGTGAATATTACTTCATTATAGGGCATGATTTTTACGCGAAAAAAAAAAAGAGATATGAAAATAAAACGAATATAAGGGCCTACATGTTACCACATAGGCCCTTATGCATTACTAGTTTCAATATCAAGATACAGTGATCCAACCGGAACGAGGGATGAACTAAATATCACTTAGTTTCTTCAGCCTTCGGAGCCTCAGTGGTCTCTTCGGCCTTCGAAGTCTCAGTGGTCTCTTCGGCCTGCTGAACCTTCTCAGCATTCATCTTAGCATAGACTTCCAAGGCAGCGGAACTGTAATTAGAAGTCTTATGCGCCTGAGCCGAATCAACGCCAAGAATCGCACCGATAAACACGCCAAGTGCTGTAATCACAGTCACAGTAGTGGAAGTGCCGCTCCAATTAGCAGATCCGCCAATAGTCTGGACTAGGACTGCCAAAGCAGGAAGCACGATCAACGCAACCCACTTTACAATATCATAAACTTTATCGGGAATAAGGTAGTTCAATTCGTTCTTGATATCAGTGTTGTCCGTCATATTTTTCTCCTTTGTTATTTAATCGATCTTTTTGAAAGGTAAACTTTTAACACGATCTATTATTTCTCCAGCAATCCCATTCGCGCCCATATCCAAATATGGGTCTGCTAGATACTTCTCGAAATCATCGAGTTCTTCTTTAGTGATCCATCCTCGATCTATAAATATCTGTCCGGTTTCTATGATCTTGAAATGAGCCAATCCCTTCAAGACCATTTCTTCATTTTTCTCACGGCTAAACCGTTTTGATATGAAGCCCCAAAGTCCACCGGATGCAAATATGGAACCGAAGATTGTGACTAACATTTCATAGAAATTCATATCAATCCATGTAACTCCTTTCTTATAAATTAAGAGATACGTCGCCAATAGTGAACCGTAATGTAAGGCTGTGTCATATCGAGCGTACCAAACACTTTACCACCATTGAACGTATGATAGCCGCCATTCCATTGAATGCCATTGCCTGATCCTTCAAAATAAGAACGCGATTCCCATTTGGCAGGTGAGGAAAAATTATTCCTATCATTCCATAGGAACCAGATACGAGCCTGGGCATCGATACTAAAAGAGGTGGCTAGATCCGTTTTATGTCCAATGTCGAGCGTCTTATTTCCACCGGTTTCGAGAAGAGTTTTGAATTTATCAGTGCTGGTAGTGTCGATGCCAACTAAAGTTTGACCGGCTCCAAATGTTTCCCATGATCCACCTAAATATGAAGCCGGAGACGTATCATTACTAGTCGCTAAGATGCTTCCAACTGGCCAGAACTTATCTCGGATTTGAGTAATAAGATATTTGACTCCATCGGAATTCAAATATGATACCATAATATACCTTTCATTCAAGGTAAAACCGGCGGATCAAAGACGCATAGTCATTGGCTTCCTCTTGGTTTGGAAGAAATAGCTAATGGCAGTCTTTCTGTGACGTGGACTCATCATAGCAGCGGTGGACTTCTTCGAAGAGCGATAAGTCCGGGTCATCATGACATATACGGTCCAGTGCTAAGATCTCCATCAAGTAATGGAACTGAAGAACGTTGCTATGAAGAAAAAGCTTTAATGCCTTATATTTCGGTCTATATATGGCGACGTATCGGTTAGGAAACTCTCCTCCAAATATAAACAGTAATGTATGGCGGCATTGCATTTGTTTTCTTTGTCTGTCCTTCAGATCGAAATATGGAAACGTTTCGAAGCGCCCATGTATCATTTTGAGTAATGGAGGTATACATCGGGGCATAGTTGACGGGAGGACTTGCGGTCGGACGTGCTTGATTACCGCTTGTGAGGTTGTAGTCAATAACGCCAGCTTGGTCGCCAGCTGATGAAATGTTTCTTAGGATCGTCATGCCATAATAATCACCAAATGTGACACCATATAAATGACTATGCGTCTTTGATCCGCCGGTTTTACCGAAAGTAAAATCGGAATCGGTGTCGGATGCAGAAACCATCACACATCCTTCGGCATATCTCTCCCATGTCCCACCGAAAAGACTAGCTGGAGAGGTATTGTTGGTGCTGTAATATAAAGAACCAACGGGTTGAATTCTATCAAGAATTTTCTTGACTAGATGTTCAACCCCCCCCATAATCAAGATAACTAACCATATTCAATACTCCTTAAATATCAGGCTTGCGTCCACTGCGTGATACCTGTAGCGCCCGGTTCCCAGACATTCGCATCAACGTTCGAGACCCAATGCTTGTCACTATGACTCACTTTGGCGTTCTTAGGATATGCATTTGTGGCATCAGTAGGTTGTACCCATTCAGGCCATTCATTTTCAGTCGGTGGATTTGTCGCTTCACCAGATCCAGCGATCTTCTTCCAGCCATATACCTCAGGCTTCCACACATTATAATTGATTTCCGATTCATAAACATCAGAATTGAATACGACTTTGTCGCCCTTCTTATATGCATCAGTGGCGCCAAGAGGTTGGGACCATGGATAGATCCCATCCTTATCGGGTTCTCCAATTCGTTTCCAAAGCGAGGTCGCCTTATCAGGAGTATACTCTGCTTTGGCATCAGAAGGCTTCACTTCCTGAAGCGCCCTCCATAATCCATTCGCGTATCGAACAACTTCACCGGCCTGATAAGATTCTTCATTGCTATAAGCGGGAATAATCGGAGAAATATCAATGATCTGAGCATCACTGAAATTAGTCACTGCGGAAGACAGCATTAGTTTGATGAAATTCTTTTCGGCCTCATCCACATTATTATTCTCAGCTGACTCGGCCTTGTCTTTCTGAATCTGATCGAGTTCTTCGGCTGTATATGGAGTATAGCGCTGAATGGCTTCTTGCTCGTCGTAGGCGTCTTTAGCCTCAACGCCAGGAGTATCGATGACGGTCTTGACGTCCTGACCGAAGATGACTGGATTGCCTTGAGCATCCTTTACTACTTCACCTTTTTCATCCTTTTCATAATAAGTATGAAGAACTTCGATGTGCGATTTTTCTTCAACAGCAGCTACGGCATCATGATGGACCGTGATGGTCTCATCAACCAGTTTTCCCTTATCCAGATCAACTTCATCAGAAGTGAGCTCCTTACCATTTTGATCAAGAATTCGCATGATCATCCTTTCGCTTAAATTGTAAACATTGAATCGATTTGGCTATCACTAATTGGAGTAAATGCGCTCGGCTCGGTTACAATCGTATCCTTCAGCAGTTGCTGATACTCATCTCGCCAACTGTCAATAAAAGCACTGGCGTCGATAGTTTCAAGCAAAGCAGATATAAACTGCGTTCCCGATTTATCAGTACCAACTGCGTATTCGATGTTGCTAGCAAGAATACTAGTCGCAGCTGCTGGAATTGTAATATATGCAATTGCATATTGATGCACTGTATCGGAATTCGTCAACTGAGGCTTTTCAACCTGATTGCCGGAGGTGCCTTCAATGACCTTGAAAGAATTAATTCGTGTTTCTTCGTTAATTTCCAAGACAATTGCATCGATTCGCATCAATGTAGGATCGCTCGATGATAAACTCAATGAAAGTGGAGTATCCAGAATAGACCAACGATGATTAAACCATGCCTTACCGGTTCCAACTGTCACAGACATTCCAGAGGATGCCGGAGAGACCTTGAACGCGTTTCCATATGTGGCGAATACGCCATTAGTGATAACTCCATCAAAGAATCTTCCAAAATCCAACGAATTATATTTTCGATCGCCATTTACTGAATCATAAAAACCATATTCCAAAGCCATAAGTCACTCCTTAAATAGGCTCGAGAGTTGGATATTCATTGTATCCAGAGCTAGAGTAACTGAAAATATACTCAGTCACTCTAGCTTGGAAATCCATACCATATGAATTAATAACTTCTACGATATCGCCTAGATTGTAATCGGTCCCATAAACATATCCGATTCCATCAGTGGAACAAGTGAATCCAGCAATGTTGGCCAATTCTTTAAGCTTCGAATCGCCCTGCCATTGAAGCTGTTTAACAACGTCCGAATCGGAAGTATTTTCATCGCCGATAACGGATTCTGATTGAAAGACTTCTTTACGATCCAAACCAGATGGCTCATTTGAATTATCCGAATATCTCCACGTTGTCACTTTATAGGTATGATTGTTCACGGTTCTTTCAGAACTCATAAATATGGTATTCTTATAATCGGAATTAGATTCAGTATATTGCATATCGGAAATTGGCATATACTTAGGCGAAAACACAATTCTCTGATTTTTAATCTGATTAGTTGATCGATCCAGACCGGTATATAGTTCGAAATAGAACTTATGATCCGAATTGATCTTTTTATCGCTTGTTCCAATCAATTTATAACCGATATCATTATCAGAACATAGATCGTTAAAAAGTTCGTAAACCGAGGTGCCGCCTTCGACTTTTTGATCGATATTTTTTGCGCTACCTGATTTATCTAGAGAATCTTTCCAAATAATCTGGTCGATTTTTCGTTTGGAAGCACTCGGCGATATAATATTCCAATTCAGTACATTGTGGATAACCGTATCGAGTTTACCAGTGATCTGAGAATCTCCGGTGATAACTCTTCGATCCAGAATGGACTCCAATGAGCGACCTGTGATTTTGTATTTATCCAGGCCGCCATCGGAGCCCTGCTCGTAGTCGAAATCCTCAACGATCATTAATCGTTCAGATCGTTCGAACCAAATATAATAGCCTGGCTGAACCAAACTATATATATCATATGACATGGGCACGACGATTTCAAAATCGCCAGATTCATTATATCTTTCGGTCCAAATAAATGACTCAAAATTATGAATAAAACGAACCAAATTTAAGTTGTTATCATACAGAGCGATCTTAAGAGGGGATCTACGATTTCGATCATTGTTGAATATAACCATCTAGACCCCCTCATACTGTGTAGTAAATTCGATAGACATCGAAACCTTATCTGAATTGTTCTTGATTGAATATACGAATTCATTATCGCCAGGCGTTAAGCATAACCAATCGCTCAAAGGATCGATGGCGTTTATAATGTCTACTTCTTTGCTGGATTCGGTTCCACTATTTGAGGTGTAATTAACAAACGTAGCAGTTCGAACATCATTAGTTCCATCAATTACGATTTCATCTAATGCGCCAATGTCCTCTCCAATTAAAGACTTAATCGTATCATATTTCAAAGTCATCGACTCATTCATGGTCAAATTATATATGGTTATATCATCTGTAATGGGACCGGAGAAAGACAATCGAATAATAGCATACGGGTTGCCTTCACCATCATATTCGATGGTCTTTCTCGTCAACATGGTGATAATACCAAATTGAAGCAGTTTTTCAGTTGTCGATTCATTCGAAAATGGGAATTCAAACGCATCATCAGTTGTGGTGAAATTCACGTATGTTGATCCCGAGGCTTCCAGCCAATAAGGATCGCCACACATAATCGAAATCGAACAACCTTCAACGTCATCTGCATTATCGGAAAAGATCGTTGGCTCATTTGATTCGACATAACCACTAATGATACAATATCGATAGTCCGTTAATATGCCAAATACAATCTGTCCCATAATGGGAAAATATCGATACGATTGATGGCGAAGCGCTTCAACATCAGATCCGACAAACAAAAGATCAAGAACGATATTCCTGGTCTCAGCCTTCGCCATGTTGAAGACTCCGCCATCACGAGTAGCGATATCTGAGAATGTCAAATTCGCTTTCATCGGTCCAAGGCCATCGATATTTTTGACTAAGAACCCAGAAGCCTGAGGGTTCGTCAATTCCATTGTGAGTACTTCATTTTTGGAATTGATCGCAAATATGGATTTTATCATCGTCTAAATCCTTCCTGGTTCTTAAGTCTCGACATCGCGCTCTTGGTCTGTCGATAAATATCAATAGCATCAAGAGCCTTTGGCGATGTATTATTCTGAGTAAACTCATAGTTATTGATGACCCTTTGCGCCGATCCGCTTTCTATCAAATCACTTAATCGATCGACAGCATTAATTACATCGCCATTTCCATAGACTCTAGATTGGATTCTACTATAGGAAGATGCTGCGGTATTAGCCCACATTCTGTTATTGGATGCCTTTGGATTTTCTTGATTTTGCATCAAAGCATTCATGGATTTAATACCATTTTGAATGTTATCGAGATCCATTACTGGCGTAATGGTCGGTGAGATGTTCAAGTCATCCAACGCCATACTCTGAACACTCGCAATGGCAGCCTTTGACATTTGTTTTGCAGCAGAAGCGGCTTTATCATCATTATTCGTTATGCCATTCGCAAAACCCTGAACGACGTAATCGCCAATTTTCATAAACACACGAGAAGGCGACTTAATCTTCAAATTCTCTTTAGCAGCAGATGAAGCACTTGCGGCCAATTCAGCGGCTGCGGACGCAGCTGATGAAATAGCACTACGAATACCAGCGGCGAATCCAGATGCAGAATACTGACCGGCCGAATAGAATTGCTGATAACCTCCACGTGCTGAATTTGCAGCATTATTCAAAGCATTGGTGAAAACTCCAGAGAATTTACCAGTATTGCTTCGAAGACCTTCCAGCAAAGCATTAGTCAAACTGGATCCTGCGGATCTAAACGAACCCGTTTTACCGCTAATGCTTGATGGAATCTGACTGATAGCCGAAACCACTCTGCTTTTACCGGAATTCACAGAAGAGGTCATGTTATTCATCGCAGTATTGACTGTTGATGAGATTCCAGAAAGAGATGCGGAAACTCCAGAACGAAGCGAACTGAAACCGCTAGTGATAGTCGAAGAACCAGCAGAAATAGTACTTGCCAATCTGGAAATAGATCCGGCCATTTGTCCAGCAAAAGACGATAGCTGTGTTGGAAGTGTTGAGGTCAAAGCTCCTGCTGCATTTACATTCGATACGAATGCTGAAATTTGAGCAGCCGCATTGCCAGGAGATGCCGAGATGACATTACGACAACCGGTAGCGAACTGACTCAAATATGGAGCCACAGATGAAAGACCCCAAGGATTTACTCCATTGAATCCATTAATGGCGGAACTCAATGTCTTTAATTGCGGACCGAGATCTGTTGGTACGGTAACAGTCGACCAAGCTCGAACCGCACCAGCCAATGAACGTAATGGAGCGGCGGCAGAACTCATGGCATCGGCACCGAAGCCGCCCAATGTAAACGACTTGACACCACTTGCCAAATTGCTTAACTGAGAACCGATATTGGCTGGAACTGTTACACCAGTCCAAGCTTTCACTGCTCCAGCAAGTGAGCGAACGGGATTGACGACGGTTGCCATCACATCCGCGCCAAATCCACCAAATGTAAACGACTTGACGCCACTCGCCAAGGATGAAAGCTGGGAACCAATATTGGCGGGGACAGTGATTGACCCCCATTTTGATACAGCTGTAGCCAGTTGACCTAATGGGGTCGGAATTTGTGCAAGAGTGCTTGCGCCCCAACCGCCAAGAGTAAACTTACCAACTCCTGAAGCCAATGATCCCAAAGCCGAGCCAAGACCAGACGGAACAGTAACATTCTGCCATTTCTTAACGGAATCGGCCAGTGTGCCCAAAGGACCAGCGTAGGTTGCGATCGTATTAGCACCAAAGCCGGAGAAAGTATTGAGCAAAGCGCCAAGACCCGCAGCGCCCATTGCTCCAACCATAGCAACGATACCGCGACCAATGGTGCCCCAATCCATAGCTCCGAATTTAGCAAGAGCGGATGCCAACTGATCCAATCCGCTAACGACAATGGAAATGGTTCCTGCGCCAAGGACTGCAGCCAATCCACCGATCATACCAATGGCGGTTGACATACCGCCAGCGACCAATAAAGCTCCTGCCATAGCAACGAGACCTTGACCGATAGTCGACCAACTCATGGCTCCAAAACGTTCCAAAGCGGCAGCCAACTGATCAAGAGTATTGGTAACGATGGCGATGGTTCCAGCACCAAGAATACCAGATAGGCCCGCAATCTTGCCAACTGCCGTGGACATACCACCAACAACCAGCAATGCTCCAGCCATAGCAGTTAAGCCGGTACCGATTGTACTCCAATCATAAGATCCGAATACACCAAGATCAATAGCCAGATCTTTCAATGAATCAGTAACGATGGAAATGGTTCCAGCGCCAAGAATACCAGAAAGACCAGCGAATTTACCAAGAGCACCACTGACGATTCCAATTTCACTTAAAGCACCGCCCATGGCAACAAGACCATGACCAATCGTGCTCCAGTCATATGTACCAAAGGTGCCGAATGACTTCGCAATCTTTGAGAGTCCTTGAGCCACAATATAAATGGAACCTGAAGCAAAGAGTCCGGATATACCAGCGAATTTACCAAGAGCGCCAGTTACGATTCCAATCTCACTTAAAGCACCACCCATGGCGACAAGTCCATGACCGATTGTACTCCAATCATAAGATCCGAAAGTACCAAGAGCGGTTCCAATCTTCGAAAGACCTTGAGCTGTAATAAATATAGCACCTGAAGCGAACAAACTCGAAGCGCCAGCGAATTTACCAAGAGCGCCAGTCACGACTCCAATTTCGCTTAAAGCACCGCCCATGGCGACAAGACCATGAGCAATTTGATCCCATGAATATACAGCGAATTCGCCCAATGCCTTAGCGATGCTACTAAGAGACTTGGAAATAACCAGAATCGAGGCAGCAGTCTTGATTGAGAATTTAACTCCGGATAGACCACGCGTTACAACGATAAGTTCGGCCATTGCGCCGCCCATACCGGTCAATCCTCTTGCAATTTCACTCCAAGACAACTTGCCGATCGTGGTCATGGCATCGGCTAAAATATCAATGGCCTTGGCGAAGACCAACATAGCTGCGCCGCTCTTAAGGATGCCCTTGGTATCCATCTTATTAAGGGTTTTGCTGATGGATTTGAAAGACAAATTCAATTCCGTCATAAGAGCACCGATGGTGGTGATGCCCTTAGCAATATCAGTTGCATCCAATTCAGCAATTGTCTTCATAGAATGAACCAGGACAGCAATTGACGCTGCGATTTCAACCAACGTGAATGCTTTTACAGAACCAGTAAAAGATTCCAATGCGCCAGAAAGATTTTCAAGAGCATTTTTAAGAGAATCGGACCATTTCTTAACCGATCCTGCATCCTTGCCACCCTTGCCAAAAAGACCATCTATTTTCTCTTTAATGGTATCAAAAGTCGATCCGATCTTTTTGGCTGCAATGAATAGGCCGCCGCCAGCCAAGCCTGCAAATAGATCACCAGCTGAGAAATTATCACCAATAAAGCTAACAAGTTCTTTTGCCTTATTAACAATCCAATCAAAGGCTTTACCTAAGCCGTTGGTCATACTGGAAGCCACATTGGATATGGCACTTCCAAAACTAGAAAGATTTGAAACACCAGATCCGAGAACGTTAATGACTGATCCAAGAGCATTACCAACGGTCTTAGCAGCGCCATCGAACAATCCAAATTTCTTAATGGATTGATCCAAATTAAATAAGAAATCGCCTAATTTCGCAGCCCAACTTAGAAGTGTAAATCCTAGAGTTCCATCTCCTTTACCAAACGCCGTTGAAATGGCTGTACCAATAGCTTTAATGACCGATATACCGATTGAGAATACAGAAAAAACGCCACGAGCAATGCTTTTAATACTACCGAGTTGAGCCGTGACATGAAATAATACCTTCGTGGCTAGAAATTTAAAACCATTGGTGATGCTCATCAATTGAGCTGCTGTTGTTGGAGGAAATACTTCTTGAAATGCTTGTTTTACTGTAGATAGAACTTTTCCAAGAGTGACAAATATTTTCTTCAGTCCATCAAGTAAAGCAGTTCTTCCGCCCATGTCTTTCCAAGATTGCAACATCTTGTTTCGTGCTTGAGCTGAATCATTAACAGCCTTGCTAATAACATCTGAAACACCGGTCCAAAGCTCTTTGGCTTCCTCAAAATTACCAATGAGAATTTCAAATGTATTTGTCCAACCAGAACCAATGGCCTCTTTTGTTGTATCGATAAGCTGCGAGAATGTCTTAACTTTGGTAGCTGCATCCTCACCGTTTTTCGCCAACTGAAGAATTTGTTCTGCTTGATCGGAAGTATATCCCTGAGCAAGAAGATCTTCCTTCGTATATGCGCCTGAAATTTGCTTCAGCGTCTCATTAAGAACATCAGCAGTCAGCCATTGACCTTCAGTCAAAGAATCACGGAATGAACCATATTTATTAATTGCCTCGTCAACACCAGTTCCCATCTGGCGCGAAGTTCGTTTCAAAGCCTCCTGAAATACTTCGCCACCCATACCGGCGTTAACAACCGAATTCCAATCCTGCAAACTGACTTTACCAGTCGCCAAAGCCTGAGAAAGCTGATACATGGCGCTAGATGCCTGCTGAGAAGAAGATCCAGAAATAGCTGCAAGATTTGCGATACCTTTAATGGCCTTAGTCGATGTATCCAAATCGACACCAGCTGCCGTAAAGGTACCGATATTGCGAGTCATTTCCGTAAAGTTATAAATCGTCTTATCGGCGTAGGTGTTTAGATCATCGAGAGCACCATTGACATCTTCCAGTGTCGAACCCTTGGAAGCGGTATTGGATAAAATTGTCTGAACGGCATTCATCTGCGTTTCGTATTCAGCAAAACCATCACGAATGCCAGAAGTCAAAGTACTTGATAAAGATCTAGCGGTGTCAATGACAGCATTCGTCAAACGCTGCATTACTGAAAAACCAATGGATCCAAGTGCATTAAATGCATTACCAGCAGCATTCGCTCCTGCTGAAATCGGATTAAAGTTTATACTTTTAACCGCTGAATCAAGTTCTGAAAAAGATTTGGTCGAACCCTTTAGATTCAATGATTGCTTCAATTTACTAAGCAAACCAGAAGTCTTTGATACCCCAGCCTCAAACTGGTTGGTGTCCATACGCAATTTCACAACGCGTTCATCAATGCTAGCCATTGGTAATCACCTTCCATGCTTCATCAGCCATCCGTTGAAATATTGTCAAAGTCGCCGGATTAATATAATCTTGACCTTGGACATATCCGCCAGTTCCTGTGCCATGTCCGTATTGCAAAATTATCGCGATATTAACACCATTGTTAATATTCGAATTAGTCCAATTAATAATATAACTTCCATTTCCTTTTGAAATTTCATAATTCCAAGAGCTGGCCGTTTTACCGGAATCAACAGGAGTCGCTGCGCTTAATGCATCCACGCCAGCTTGACCATATTTGTCAAGTATTTTTATGTAGTCTTTGTTCTTCATGCGATTAATGAAGTTTTCAATCTTCTTAGTATCGCCAGAGACTTCAAACGTTACTCCCATTTTGATTCCCTCCCTTTTACTCTAACCTTTTGATCCGTACTTAGCGCGTCTCTGCGCATTGAGATCGCGATACCTTTGAGCAAGCTCACTTCGAGACATTTTCTTTTTTGGCGAATTTTGAATGCCAAAAACCTCAATCAATGTCAATAAACGAGACAGATGCCAATGCTCACATGGCTCAGCTGGAATACCGGCTGTAAACATCCAATAATAAATAAGTTCGGAAGTGATGATTTGACGATTCGGTATTGGCGCATTGCGATGTTTAATCGTTGTAGCTGTCTGTGAAGACTGAATGTAATCAGAAATTTGATCGAAATAATTATTCATAATGGTTAGCAATTCCAATTCAGAAATTTCATCAATGGCCATTATGCGAACGTAATCGATTGTTTCTTCGGTTGTTTTGTCTTCATTGGAAAGAAAAGGCTTTCTCCATTTGCTTTCCCAAATAGACAACGTATGAAGTGAATGCTCGAACCGAACAATCTTCGGTCCGACTTTAATGAAATGATTACTCTTTTCATCAAAGAATTCACCTTGAATCTTCAGTTCGAGCATTTTAATCCCCTATAAATCAATAATAGAGCACTTCTCCAGGATAGATCACATTCGGATTACCGGAACGATATCCATGGATCTGAGTGTAGCTGACACCAAGACGAGATGCGATCTTACTCAAAGTATCTCCACTACGAACGGTCACACGTCGACTACTCGAATTAGAAGAAGTTGAATAGCTTCCTCCACCATAAGTGACGACCTGACCGACATATATTCGATTAATATTCCCAGAAGGAACCTTCCAAGCAGAAAGCGGATATTTACCATAACGAGCAGCAATGCTGCTAATGGTTTCACCACGCTGAACTCGATGAGAAATTCCAGAATAATTACCACCATTTTGATTGGTAGAGCCGCTAACGTTATAGCGACTATTGATGATGGCCTGCACCTTATCGTAGGTTCCTGAGCCATAAGCCGTATCGAGATTCGTCCTTCGTTGCGGAAGATTTCCAAACTCGCCGCGAAGCGTTCGTGTTGCGAGATTGTTGTAATCAATTCCGCTAGGCTTAGGAGTCGGAGCAGGAGTTGGCACAGTAGCTGTAGATCCGGAAGGATTAGCATACTTGCGCCAAGCAGTCCTATCGCCAGCGAAAATATTCAAATCCAATCGACCCGAATATCCCGGCAGAACGCCGTTAGAAGTATACTGCCGCATGGCTTCACTATACGCTCCATACTTCCAAGGATTGGACTGGTATCCGGTTGGACTCATAGATGCATACTGGGCAACCCAAAGGCCAGCTCCAGCGTTACGAGCACCCTGGACCTGCCAAACGGCAGAAGCCTGAACATATACCATCGGAATCACACCAGTGCGAGCTTTCACTCGATTAACAAATCGAGTGGCCCAATCGGTATTACCCCAAGACGCATTCTCGTCCGCTTCCCAGTCAAGCACCAGAACGGCTTTTCGAATATAACCAGCGGAATTATTAATAAAGAAATCGGCTTCAGCTTCGGGATTGCCACCGCCAGCATAGTGATAAATACCGATTTCCTTCCCAGTAGCCTGAGCATTGGCAATCTGAGCATTGGCATTGGGATTGACATAGTTCGTACCCTGAGTGGTCTTCACAATAGCGAAATCAGCAGCTACTCGAGCCGTAACGTCACTAGTCTGATGAGAACTGACATCAATACCATTCAAATCGGCTAAAGCAATCGCTGGCATTGTAAAACCGAGAATCGCCAAAACCGAAGCGATGGTCATTGATAATCGTTTCTTATACTGTTTGTTCATCATTACCTCCTTAGGTCATTTGAATAAACCTCCTATTAAATTATAAACCTGGTTCATGATGAACTCCTTTTCAATTCAGGAATAAATTAAACACCATTTTGATGGGATAAAAGAGGAACGCCCGAGCTCGAATTGAAGCCCGGGTATTCCTCGATTCTCAATTTCGCTTACGCACTAGCGGTAACGGTCACCGTAGCAGTCGTCGTAATATTCGTGTTGCTCTTCGAAGTCACAACGATCTGAACGGTTCCAGCCTTGACACCAGTCACAAGACCGGTGTCAGAAACGGTTGCGACGGCTTCATTCTTAGAAGTATACGTTACGGACTTATCGAACGCATCATTCGGCTGAACATTAACAGACAACTGTAAAGTTTTACCGGCAACTACAGACAAATTCGTATTAGTTACTGTAATTGCCGTCACGCTTTTGGGAAGGCACTGAGAACCTCAGCCGGAGTCGGCAGCTTTGGCTCGGCGTCCTCAGTGCCATACAGAATATCCTCAAACGCGGCAAGCTTTGCGGAATCGACCTTGGTGGAATCGATGGTAATCAAAGAAACGGGATTGAGCTCAGGATGTCCTTCGATTGCAACCGGATCGGTTGTGAACTCCCAAGAGAAAGTAATACCTTCAGGAGAGTCATTCCGGGTCTCATAGCCACGCTCGGAAGGAGAAGCAGTAGCGCCATAGACCAGATGCAGCTTGTAGCCAGCAGTATCGGTCACATCGTTGCCGATCTTGGTACGGTATGCAAGACCGAACTTGTTACGAGTCTGCTGGCCGAAAATAACTCCAGCTCCCGCAGGGGCGATGGATCCATCACACTGATTCCATTCATCCGGGTACATATAAGCTTCAATCGTGCCGCCAAAGGTCTCAGCGGAACGTACAGAAGCATACTTAATGTTATCGGCGTACATGTCGTTAGCCTCAGCACCATCAGGCGTTTCGGTAACGGCAGTAAGACCATTCCAAGCGACGCCCTTCTGATAAGCGCCAGCGGTGTCGCATGGGTAGAGAACACCATGATCGGTACCAAGCTCATAGAAACGAGAACCAGTACCATCCCAAGTAAGAGCAGTCATAATTAATCTCCTTAGAAATAATGACTAAAAATAAAGATTATAGGAATCATGATTCAGATTATCGGATACATAATGTCGATCAAAAGAGATGCCGCTAATCTGTTCGACTTTATCCAAAATAACACTATCAGGATTTTTATCGATAACCGTAATCTGATACCTACGATTAACAGTATACGGAATATCATCCGCGTGAGAAATATTACCCGAATTTCGTTGATAAACGATACAAGGGTATTTCATTCGAATATTCGACGGGGGCTGAAAATATACATGTTCTGTAGCATATTCGGGATCAACCTCAGTCATGAGTTTCACAAGAATATCATGTAGTTGAAGTCGTGTTCCCATTATATATACTCCCTAGTGTTAATTTCAACCTCGGACGATTAACTTCGACCGTACTTACAATCCAACGCGTTCCCATCCACCAAATATACTTGATGTTGAAAAAGTTGTCATAAGCATACGCATCGGCCAAAATTGAAATCTCATTACTGGTGATGAGATTCTGATTGATCTGGTCTGAACCTTCAAGACGTCGATAATTACGCGTGACATCGCCATAATAAGGACGCTCGGTAATTTGTTCGGTCCAAACGCCAGGAGCACTTTCGATCTGACTAATATAACCGACTTTACCAAAGAATCGCACTGTGAGCTCCAATCAACAAAGAGAACATCATCAAATGAAAAAATAAGGGATGCCCGACGAAAGATTTGATCATCTTTTTGTTGAGCATCCCTTATTTTTTTTTTTAGAAATCAAGCCTAAGCGGTCGGAGCCGGCAAAGTCGCAGTTCCAACCTTCCTGGCGTAAGCACCCTGATTTGTCAGTTCCACGACAGTGATGACCTGATTCTCATTTCCAACCACCTCGCCATTAGACGGGAAGTCGAGCCATCCATCCTTAGACACGCAAGCGGTGTTATATGCGATAGTCGGCTTGGCATCAGCATCGGTGATCTTATAGCGACGAAGATCATTGCCTTCAACTGATTCCGTTACCGTTACCTTCTGGCCACCTTTACGTGCTGCAGCGGCTACAGTAAGAGCACCAAGAGTCGGAGCAGCAGTGACTGTCACCGTAATCGTAGCGACAGTCT
>ERZ808266.41-NODE-41-length-52746-cov-35.955704_pt1 | contig 52746 bp, 47 predicted proteins | sample MGYA00521278_ERZ808266 | MGnify/ENA primary metagenome ERZ808266 (study PRJEB31516, sample SAMN03275591) | gut metagenome | biome: mammalia-associated habitat; material: feces | host: Papio cynocephalus | place: Kenya | collected 2012-08-02 ... | reverse complement strand
GAGACCATCGGCGGCAGCACCGTCGCGCTGGACATCGTCTCCCGCGCGTTAAAGGCGGGCAAGCACGTCGTCACAGCCAACAAGCAGCTCATCGCTGAGCACGGTCTGGAGCTGTTCGATCTGGCGAAGGAAAACTGCGTCAACCTTCTTTTTGAAGCGTCCGTCGCGGGCGGCATCCCGATTCTGAACCCCCTCACCCGCTGCCTGGGCGCGAACGAAATTTCCGAGGTCTCCGGCATCTTAAACGGCACGACCAATTATATTTTAACGCAGATGCTGGAAAACGGCGAAAGCTATCAGGACGCGCTCTCGAACGCGCAGCGTCTGGGCTACGCGGAGGCCGATCCCACCGCGGACGTCGAGGGTATCGACGCGGCGAGAAAAAGCTGCATTCTGTCCGGCCTCGCCTTCGGTAAAAACGTCAGCCCCGACGATATCCACGTCGAAGGCATCTCGAAGGTCGACGCGCTCGACGCACAGTTTGCCGAAGCCGGCGGCATGAAGATCAAGCTCCTTGGCCGGACGCTCGTGCAGAACGGAAAACGCTTCTGCTTCGTCAACCCGCACGTTATCGAGGCTTCTGCGCTGCTTGCCGGTGTGAACGGTGTGTTCAACGCCGTCTGCGTCAGGGGCAGTGAGGTCGGCGAGGTCTTGTTCGCGGGCCCCGGTGCAGGGCGCTACCCCACAGCCAGCGCCGTTGTCGGCGATATCATCGACATTGTGAAAAATCCGGGCCGCGCGCAGCCGTGCGGATGGGCGCCGTGTCAGGATGCGCCTGCGGCTTATGAGCAGTTCTGCTCCCGCTTCTACGTCCGCATTCGCGAAGAGGATAAGCCGGACGCTGAGAAAGCGCTTGGCGCGATCCGCTGGCTTCCGGCGCGCTCCGGCTGCCTGGCAGGCTTCACCGAGCCCATGGCGTTCCGCAAAATTGCAGCCAGCGGTGTGACGGTTCTGGCCGCATGGCCCATATTTGAGTAAAGGCAGCGCCGCGCAATTGCGTCTTCGCGCTTCCTAGATTTCCAGGAGGGAAAACATGGCACGTATTGTACAGAAATTCGGCGGAAGCTCGGTGGCAAACGCTGAGCGCATCTTCCGCGTGGCAAAAATCATCACGGACGCGTATGCAAAGGGCAACGAGCTGTGCGTGGTGCTCTCGGCGCAGGGCGATACCACGGACGATCTGATCGCCAAGGCAGAAGAAATTAACCCCAACGCCTCGAAGCGCGAGATGGATATGCTTCTGGCCTGCGGCGAGCAGATGTCGATCGCGCTGATGGCGATGGCGATCGAAAAGCTGGGCTACCCGGTCGTGTCGCTTTGCGGCTGGCAGGTCGGCATGAACACATCGTCGACGCATTCGTTTGCACGCATCAAAAAGGTCACGTGCGAGCGCGTGCGTGAAGAGCTCGACAAAAAGCGCATCGTCCTTGTCGCGGGCTTCCAGGGCATCGACAAGTATGGCGATGTGACGACGCTGGGCCGCGGCGGCTCGGATACGACGGCGGTCGCGATGGCAGTGGCTTTGCAGGCCGATCTCTGCCAGATCTTCACGGATGTCGACGGCGTCTACACCTGCGACCCGCGCATCGTCCCGGAGGCAAAAAAGCTTCCCGAAATTACGTATAACGAAATGCTGGAGCTGGCGTCTCTCGGCGCGCAGGTCCTCAACAACCGCTCGGTCGAGCTCGCCAAGAGCTACGGCGTGCAGCTGGAGGTTCTGTCCAGCTTCTCCGGAAACCCCGGTACCATTGTCAAGGAGGTAGTCAAGAACGTGGAAAAGACTTATATCGCCGGTGTGGCGCAGGATAAAAAGATCGCGCGGATCGCGCTGGCCGCAATGCCGGATGTGCCGGGCGTGGCCTACAAGGTATTCAGCCTGCTTGCCAAAGAGAAGATCAACGTCGACATGATCCTGCAATCCTACGGCCACGACGAGTGCAAGGACATCGTCTTCACCGTCGCCGACAAGGACGTTTCGCGCTGCGAGGAAGTGCTGAACGCGAACCGCGACACGCTGAAGTTCGATCACCTCGACATCAACACCGACGTGGCGAAGGTCTCCGTCGTGGGCGCGGGTATGCAGGGCAACCCCGGTGTGGCCGCGAAGATGTTTGAAGCGCTCTATGCCGCGCACATCAACATTCACATGATCTCTACGAGCGAGATCAAGCTCTCGGTGCTCATCGACAAGGAAGACTCCGAACGCGCCATGCGGGCCGTCCACGCGCAGTTCTTCCAATAACATTCCGCGGCTCCGGTATATTTTTCCCCTCCTGCCAGTATTGTATTGGTGGGAGGGGATGTTTATGAAGGGGCGCTGGTTTCTCGCGTTTATGCTCACGGCGCTGGCAGGCACGGCGCTGCACTTTGGGTACGATCTGTGCCCATCGCCGCTGGTGGGGCTCATCTGTCCGGTGTCGGAGAGCGTGTGGGAGCATCTGAAGCTTCTGTACTGGCCGTTTCTGGCGGCGGGATTTGTTCTGAACCGGAAGGAGGATGCCGCGCAGGCGGCGTGGAGCGGGACGCTGGCGGGGCTTCTTTTTATGCCCGCGTTTTTGCTCGGGGTGTACTACACGCTTGAGTCGGGCTTCGCGTTTACTGCCGGGTGGCTCAATATTTCGCTTTACGTGTTGTCTCTGGCGCTGGGCTTTTTCCTTGCGGCGAAGCTCTCGAAGACCGGGGCGCTTTCGTGGCTGTGCGGCGTTTTTGTGATCTTGGCGGGGCTCTACGGCGCGGCGCTGATTTTGTTTACGATGGCCCCGCCAGCGCTTCCGATCTTTTTGTCGTGAGCAAAGATAGAATTTTTCCGTGCCCTGTAAAATGAATTGCAAGAAAAGGTTTTAAGCCTTTCTTGCAATTCTTTTTTTATGCGCAGAAATGTGAGACAGGAGGTGCAGAGCATGGAAAGCAAGGCAAATGTCCGGCGAGGCGCAAAGGATTTGCAGTTGTTTGAGCGCAAGCGCATTGAGCAGATGCACAGCGCGGGGCACAGCGCGGAAGAGATCGCCGTCGAGATCGGCGTGTGTTACGTCACGATCTACCGCGAGCTGAAGCGCGGCGACACCGGCGAGATGGACGAGCTGGGTCGGAGAGTCTATGACGCGGAACTGGCGCAGCGCAAGGCCGCCCTTGCCCGGCGGAACAAGGGTTCCAAGAATCCGGAGAACGACGGGAGGTGCAGGCGGCGTGGCAAGAACGCAGGCGGCGAGGCTCGCCAGGATTCCGGGCAACCGGTATGAGACGTGCATCGGATGCGGGCTGGATTGGAACGTAAGCCTCTTCGCCCCGAAGGGCTGGTACATTTGCCCACAATGTGAGTATCGAATGAGAAAGGAACGACGGTATGAACAAGTTCAGACGCAAGAATCTGCGGGAGATCACAGACCAGCTTGAAATGCTGCAGGAATTGCTCCAGGAACTGCAGGAACAGGAGGAAGAGTACCGGGACAATATGCCGGAGAACCTTCAGGGCAGCGAGAAATATGAGCGGGCCGACGAAGCCTGCAGCAACCTGTCGGACGCCTACGACAGCCTGCAGGACGCCATCGACAACATCGCGACGGCGATCGAAAGCTAGGAGGAAAACATGGAAAGATACGTCATCATCATTAAGACCGACGGAGCTTGCGCTCTGCTGCACTGCTACCCCGGAGACTGCTTGAGTCTGGAAGAGATGCAGAAGATCGTAGAAGGCCACATCGAGGCAGTGCCGACAGCGCTGGCACAGGGATGGAGCCAGGAACCCGGCGTCGGCCTCGCACTCATCGTCAACGAGGAAGGCAAGCTGCAGAACCTGCCGGTCAATCAGACGGCGACAGATCTGTCGGCTTCCTGCAATGACGTCATCGTTGGCAACGCCATTCTCATGGGTACGACGGACGAGGACTTTATCGGGCTGACGGAGCGGGCTGCACAAAACATTATGAAGAAGTGGGAGCTGGGCGTATGCTGAACAACTGCGTCATCATGGGGCGGCTGACAGCAGACCCAGAGCTGCGGCACACAAACTCCGGTGTCGCCTGCTGCAGCTTCACACTGGCAGTAGAACGGGACGGAAAACCGAACGAGCAGACTGGACAGCGAACTGCTGATTTTATCGACTGCACAGCCTGGCGGAACACGGCGGAGTTTATCTGCAAGTGGTTCTCCAAAGGACGCATGGCCGTGGCTGCGGGCCGGATGCAGACCAGAACGTGGAAAGACCGGCACGATCAGAGCCGGAAGAGCACAGAGCTTCAGGTCGAAAATATGTATTTTGCGGACAGCCGGAAGGACGCAGCCGCAGACACGCCGCTTGTAGACGACGATCTGCCGGATGCGTGGACAGAGCTGAGCGGCAGCGAGCCGCTGCCATTCTTATAAAGAGAGAGGATTGTGGAAGATGGAGCAGAAGATCATTGTGCTGCGTGAAGGAACGCGGCGAACACGGCACCGCAGCCGGAAGGATGTGCGGGCAAGACGGGGAATTTGCGGCGTGCTGGCGGCACTTTGTTTTCTGCTTCTGCTGGGCGTCATCGGTGGGATGGAGAACGGAACCATGGCGCTTGGCATCGGAACGGTGCGCGTGATGGGAACCGGCACGGCTGGTGTGCTGCTCACCTGGGCGGCGGGAGGATTCCGGTATGCAGCAAGGCCATAGACGAAGGTACTCCCGGAGACGGCGGAGAAGAATCCGCCAACTGCAGCTGCTGGTAGCGGTTTGCATCCTGGCCACCGGCGTGGTGCTTGCCTGCACTGCACGGCACCGCAGCAAGCAGGAACAGAAGGAAGCGGCCGCAGCCGCAGCTGCGCAGACGGTGGCACAGGAGCTGGAGTTGGACGAGCCGCCCGCTCAGAATCCGGAGCCGGAAGAAGAACCGGAGCCGGAGCAGGACTGGGACGAAGAGGCCCGGTACATGGCGCAGGCGTGCTTCGGCGAGGGGTGGATTTGCCAGTCGAAGACAGAGTGGGCCGCAATCTACTGGAACATCCTGAACCGCGTAGACAGCGACGACCCGTATTATCCGGACAACATCATCGGCGTCGTCACGCAGAGCGCACAGTATCACGGGTACGACCCGACGAACCCCGTGCTGCCGGTACTCAAAGAACTGGCACTGGACGTCATCGACAGATGGCAGCGGGAAAAGCATGGCGATACCGACGTGGGCCGTGTGCTGCCACGGGACTATCTCTTCTTCGGCGGCAACGGGAAGCACAACACGTTCAGAACCGAGTGGGACGGCGGCGAATACTGGGACTGGAGCTGGCCGTCTCCATACGAAAGTTAGGGAGGAAAGACCATGATGTATCGGGTGCGCCGCGTGCAGATCGGAAACAGCGGCGAGATTGCGTGGGAGTCGAAGCGGGTGGAGATCATGCCGTGGCCAGTGGAGCTGACGGTCGGCGGGCTGTATGCGCTGCGCAGCGGCAGGCTGTACCGCGTGGAAGGGAGAGAAGATCGTGGAGCAGAAGGTTGACCCGTATATGCGGGAGGCGCCATGGGTGTGCTGCCCGATGTGCGACGAGGATGTCTGCGTGGGGCGGTTCGACTGCCCGGAGATTGCGGAGTGGTGCAGAGAAAAACGGGAGAAGGACGCGGCGGAAGGAGTTGCGCGGGTATGAAAGAGAACGTGTTGGAGCGAAACGCGCGGATGGACACAGACCGCAAGATCGCAGATTTCCGCATAAAGCAGCAGATGGATTATGCCTTCAAGGTGAAATACGCGAGAATCCGTGCGTGGGAGTTCTACAACCACCCTGATGTCGAAGGGAACTGCTATGTTGCAGTCGGAGGTCTGGACTCCATTACGCTGCTTTTATTCCTGCGCAGCATCGGGATTGATGTGCCTGCGGTTTCGGTTTCATCGCTGGAAGACAAGTCCATCCAGAAGGTGCACAAGCAGCTCGGCGTGCAGCCGCTGAAGCCGCTGAAGAGTAAGGTCGAAGTGCTGCGGGAATACGGCTGGCCGGTTATCTCTAAAGAGGTCGCCGGGAAAATCTCGCTGCTTCAGAATCCAAGTGAGAAAAACGCGACGGTTCGCCATGCAATCATCACCGGAGAGACCGGGGCCTACGGCGGATACCGGACGGGGACACGAATGAAGCTGGCGCAGAAGTGGCTGGAGCTGTTCGGCGGATACGAAAACGAAAGCGAGGGCGTCAACTACAAAACGCCAGACTTCCTTGTATCGGATAAATGCTGCTACTACCTGAAAGAAAAACCGTGCAATGACTATGCCAGGGAAACCGGGTGTTTTCCGTACATGGGGCTGATGGCGTCTGAAGGAGGGCGTAGGCAGAAGGCTTTGATGATGCACGGGTGCAACTACATATCAGCAGGTACAAAGCGCAGCTGCCCATTCGCAATTTTTTCGAGACAAGACCTGCTGCAGCTCGCGTTAGATTTGCAGGTGCCGGTTCCGGAAATTTACGGCGAGATTGCGCGAGACGCAGACGGAACGCTGCGGACAACGAAAGCGCAGAGAACTGGGTGCAGTATGTGCGGCTTTGGCATACACATGGAGAAACGTCCGCATCGGTTCGACCGGCTCTGGGAGCGGAACCCGAAAGAATGGGAAATGTGGATGAACCATGTCATGCAGGACGATCGCGGGAACTGGTACGGCTGGGGTCGCGTGCTGGATTATATCGGCGTCGAGTGGCGAGACCCGGAAGTGGCCCTGATAAATGCAGCAGAACAAATCACGATGGACGACGCGATCAGATACCTAGCCGCCAAAGCGGCGGAATAAATACAAGGAGGATGCACATGGAAAAAGGAAAAGCCCACCATGACGGCGGGCAGGAGATCATGGTTCAGCTGGTGTACCGTCCAGCGCTTTGCGAAGCTGGCGCAGCAGATGATTGCAGGCTCGCTGCGTTTCTAAAGCGGTTGGCCGGTCGGCGTCGGTCAAAGGCATTTCATCGAGACTGTCAGAGACAGCCGCACGCAGATCACGCAGGGCGGCCATAAGCACCAGAACATCCGGAAGGGTCAACGCAGGAGGCGTTTTCCGGTAGTGCTTCAGCTTCCGCGCCGTGGACTGCGCGAGGGAAATATCCTCTCGGTTGCCGGAAGCGTCATCCTGAAGACCATCCAGATACTGCGCGACGGCCTCGCGCATCAGCATAAATTCATAACCCCCGAAGGTCAAGTTCATAAATACAGCTCCTTTCCGGAACATTGTACACCGGCGGAGCGGAAATAACAAGGAGATTGAAACGATGAGCGATATTAAGATCACCAAGGAGAGAATCGACGCGCTGCTCAGCGAAGCGGACATCCGCACACTGACGCTGTTCGGGAAATGCACGGTGGTAACGGCGAAGCTGAAGAACGGGTTCGTTCTGACGGCCGACAGCGCGTGCGTTGACCCGGCGAACTACGACAAGCGCACGGGCGAGCGCATCTGCCTGGAGCATATTGCAAACAAGCTCTGGGAGATGGAAGGATACCGGCTGCAGTGGGACGTCTTCAACAAGGCGAACCGCAAAGGCACGGCGCCGGGCATGGACGATGAAGCACTGGATGAGATGCGAACGCTCTGCAACAGGGCGCTGCAGGCCTGGGGCGCAGAGATGCAGAGCGTCGTGGCAGCAGAGGAACTTTCTGAACTGCAGAAGGAGCTTTGCAAAAGCGTGCGCGGAGAGGACAACGCAGACGCCATTGCCGAAGAGATTGCGGACGTGCAGATCATGCTGGAGCAGATGATGCTGCTGCACGACTGCCGGGACGCCGTGGACGAGTGGCGCAGACGGAAGCTGGAACGGCTGGAGCAGCGGCTGCCGAAGGTTGCAGACCGGAGCCAGTGCAACCACGCGTGGGTTCTGGAACGGACAGACGGCAGCACGCGGCATTACTACTGCGAAAAATGCGGGGCGCACCACAAGCAGGTTGTGCCGCAGAAGGCGGATGCGGCGTGGGAGTGACGGAATGAAGACGATGACGGCAGAGCGCTGCAGCGGCATCAAGAGCGGGTACTGGAGCGCGGAGAAGAAAGAAAATCTCGTGCAGCAGCTGGGGCTGTATGAGCATCAGATTCTCGGCCCGGCGAAGATCGAACGGTTTCAGAAGCTGCGCACGCGCCTGAAGGGGGCCAGGGAGATCGTAGAGCTGGCGAACGAATGTGGGCGGCGGGTCTGCGACGAGGCCTGCCACTTCGCCTGCCCGTTCGGAGACGAAAGCATGGAAGACTGCGCCCTGCGGCTGGAGGCAAAGTACGATGAGACCATCGGACTGCTGCTCGATCTGGCAGAGATGATGGGCTGACGGACAGATTCAGGAGGAAAAGCTATGTTTGACATCACAAAAAGAACGACGATCACGACGGACTGGGCGCAGCTGAAGACCGTGCAGGAGCGAGGAAACCTGGCAGAAGTTCTGGAGGTCGGCAGCGAGTTCCCACTCTCTCTTGAGGCGGACACAGACAATGAGAACGATGTGTTTGAGCAGCTGACGGTGCAGGCGGTGCATGTCACAAAGGAAGGCCGCGTGATGGTCGTAGTGAGGGACTGCATGGAGAAGATGCACGCGATGAACGACTACGCGACAAACAAGGGCGGCTGGAAGGACAGCGCAATGCGCAAGTATCTGAACGAAGATGTGCTTCCCCGGCTTCCGAAAGAGCTGCAGGCGATGATCGTGCCGCGCACCATCCGGCAGAAGATCGACGGCGAAGAAGTGCAGACGCAGGACAAGCTGTGGCTGCCATCCTTCACTGAGATGTTCGGCACAGAAAAAGCGGCTGAGTGGGTGCCCCGCGATCTTGGAGACGAGCAGTTTGAACTGTTTGACTCGGAACGCAGCCGCGTGAAGGAAGTTCCGGAAAGAGGAACATGGTGGTACTGGCTCCGCTCGCCGTATGCCAGCTACTCCACGGCTTTCTGCCTGGTCGACAGCAACGGCATCGCGAACGGTGGCAACGCCAGCGTTGCCTCTGGCGTGGCCTTCGGCTTCTGCCTTTAATCCGGAATCCGTCTATGATCTGCACGCCTGTGCGCGTGCAGATCGGCTCAGAAAGGAGCGCACGATGCAGAAACGCGTCAGAAGACACTCGCTGCGTTCCGCTTCCGCCAGAAGGCGAAAGCTGCACATCCGCTCCTGCCTTCTTCCTTTCCGGATGACACCCGCTGCGCTGGGCTGTCATCCGGTTTGGAGGCAGCGTAAGAAGGCAGAGAAGCTGGGGCCAGCGTGACGAGGAAACAGGGATGCAGCGGCTGCGCACGGGCCTTCCGCGAAGAGCAGCCGGGCGGGATGACGGCGCTTCGCTGCGGATACCGCGCAGGCGCAGCGGAGCAGACACCTCCGAGGCCGGACGGAATCCGGGTGCTGCAGCCGAGCGTCTGCTATGGAAGGATTACCCAGCTATTTCCGACGGGAATGGACGGCTGCGCAGACGGAAGGCCGCCAGCCTGGTGCCGAGGATATTTCATTCAGAAAGAACACTAGCCGAAACAGGGCGCAGCCGCGCCCTGTCAGCCCAGCGCAAAAGGAAAGGCGCCGGGCAGACAGGGTGTGAACATACCCTGTCTGCCGGGGACAGCCTCCCGGCACTGACGATGGCAGGCTGCGTCAGAAGACGCTCGCTGCGTTCCGCTTCCGCCGGAAGGCGAAAGCTGCACATCCGCTCCCGCCTTCTTCCTTTTCGTCCGGCACCCGCTGCGCTGAGCTGCCGGACGAGGATGACGGGGGACGCGCGGTTTGCGGGGAACTTCATATACATTATATATTCGCGCGCACGCGCGAATTAAGGCTTGTAAGCAATCTTAACCCAGCAACCATTCTCTGAAGGAGGACACAGGGCCATGTATCAGGGGCGCACCTTCATCCGCGAAAGCGTATATGTCTGCGGCAATTACATGGACGCGGACATATATCCGGTATTTCAGAAGCCAGGCCGCAGGCGCAGCCGCTGCAAGCCGACGAGCGAGATTCAGAAAAGGCTCAACCAGAAGAACGCGGAGAAGAGACTCACGCGCCTGGTACATACGAACTTCACAGAAGACGACATCGCTCTGCATCTTACCTACCGGTCGGGAGAAGAGCCAGAGACAAAAGAAGGTGCCCAGCGCGATCTGCAGAATTACATCCGCCGTCTGAAGCGGAGATATACAAAGCTCGGCAAGGAGTTCAAGTATATCAGCTGCACGGAATACGGAAAGAAGACAAACCGCATCCACCACCATCTCATCATCAGCGGAGGACTTGACCGCGACGAGATCGAGAAGCTGTGGGGACGCGGCTATGCCAACAGCATCCGCCTGCAGTTTGGGCCGGACGGCGTGACGGGTCTTGCGCACTACATTGCGAAGGACAAGCTGTTCTTCCGCCACTGGAACCAGAGCCGGAACCTGGTGCAGCCGGAGCCTGCACAGTACGATGGGAAGATCACGATGGACGAGGTGGGAAGCCTGGTAGACGCCATCGAGGAAAAGAACGCATGGGTGCAGCTGGAGCAGCGGTATCCGGAGTATCAGCTGACGTCCATCAGCTATGTCCGCAACGCCGTCAACAAGGGCGTTTATATTCACTTCGAGATGAGACGGAGGTGGGGGCAATAGGCATACGGCTGGAAGACCTGCCGCTGCGTGCGCAGCAGCAGGCACTCGCTCAGCTCAAAACAGCGCAGATACAGAAGGCCAGGAAGTACCGGAACGAGCCGGAGACGGCAGAGGGTATCCGCTTTGACAGCAAGAAGGAAGTCAGAAGGTTTCGGGAACTGCAAGCCATGCTGCAGGCAGGACTCATCCGCGAGCTTCGGCTGCAGCAGGACTTCACGCTGCAGGAAGCATATACCACGCCAGACGGCAGGCGCATCCGCGCCATCCGGTACTGTGCGGACTTCTGCTATGAGCGGAAGACGCAGAACGGCTGGGAGAAGATCGTTGAGGACGTGAAGAGCCGGGCGACGCGGACGCAGAAATATATCATCAAGCGGAAGATGATGCAGGACAGATTTGGAATCGAGATCAAGGAGATATGAACATGAAGATCGGAGACATCGTACAGAGAATCCCGGAGACATTCGGGGAGACAGAGACCATGAAGGTGAAAGACGGAAAGCGGCCGAAGAAGACGGAGCGCAAGCCGTTCACGGGGACAGTGACGTACATCCATCCATTGGGAAGATACCACGTCGTCAGCTTCCGGGTGCGCGGCGGCATCATTCGAGAGAGCTTCGCAGGCGCATGAGACGGCCGACGGCATAAGAGAAAGGGCGTGAGGGAATGTTCCGTTTCAAATCTGGCGTGAAGGTAGACTACAACCGGCAGGGGTATATCTATTTCACCTCACGCCTTTACAAAGACCTGCCGGAAGAAGATCAGCGGATTATCCTGAACCTGTGCCTGGAGCATGGCGGGGAAAGCTACCAGGCGCTATTCGAGTTCGTGACAACAGACGCGACGGCAACGGCGGTGTGCATGAAGCACTGCCTGAGCAAGTCCACACTGCACCGGATGGTGCGCAGATACTACGAGGATTTCCCCCAAAAGCTATAATTCGGACAGCGAAAAGCGGGACTGCAGGTGTGCAGCCCTGCTTTTTTGTGCAAGGTGACGAAAAAGTTGACACTTCGTGACGTGACTTTTCCAGTATCATGGCATCGTGACGGGGCGTGCACTTGATATTGCAGCAAGACCCTGCGGGAGGGCGCCGCGTTTTAGGCGGGATTTGAGCGGTGCGGAGAAGATATTTGAATTTTTCCCCACGACAAGCGCACGCATACGGGCGCACACGCGCGGGAACCTTAGAGCGCCGGGACAGGAGGTGGCGCGGATGGCGGCAGGAAGACCCAAAAAATACACCAGAAAGAAGCTGCGGGAAGAAACAGAACGGTATTTCCGCAGCATTTCGCGCACGATTCCGGCCAGAGATGACACGGGCGGCATCATCCGGAACGATGATGGAGACGAGATCATGCTGCTGCAATACGTTGTGCCGCCGTCGATCGCGGGACTGTGTCTGCAGCTGGGCATTGACCGCAGCACATGGCAGAACTACGCAGACCCTGCACTGCATCCGGAGCTGGCAGACGTGGCAGCTGAAGCCAGAGCGCGGATTGAAGCGTATCTGGAGCAGGAGCTTTTGACGCGGGAGAAGGGGCTGCAGGGCATCATCTTCAATCTGCAGAATAACTACGGCTGGCGGCAGAAGCAGGAAGTTGAGCTGGGCGAAAAGACACGCAGTTCGATGGGCGCCGGTGAGCTGCGCATTGCAGACAAGCTGGCGCTGCTGGCTGAGGAACGCGACGCGCTGCTGGAGACGGAGCGTGAAGACGATGGCGAAGAAGCAGACGCAGAAGGAACTTGACCTGAAGGTCGAGTGTGCGCTGTGGTTCCGGAACCTCCGGGAGACGAACAACCGCACGTTCCTGCCGCTGTTCTGGGACGAGCACAGATACCTGGTTTTGAAGGGCGGCGGCGGCTCCGGAAAGTCGATCTTCGCGGGACGAAAGATTCTGGAGCGAGCCATCACGGAGCCGGGACACCGGTTCCTGGTTTGCCGGAAGGTCGCCAGGACGCTGCGGGAGAGCTGCTTCAAGCAGCTGCTCGGACAGCTGGCAGACTTCTATCCGGACAGCGGCTACAAAGCCAACAAATCAGACCTCGCCATTTCGTTCCGAAACGGAAGCGAGATCATCTTCGCAGGCCTGGACGACGTCGAGAAGCTGAAGTCGATCTACAACATCACGGGCATCTGGATTGAAGAAGCAAGCGAGCTGCTGGAGGGAGACTTCAACCAGCTGGACATCCGACTGCGCGGCCGGACGCGCGAGTATCAGCAGATCATCCTCACCTTCAACCCGATCAGCATCAAACACTGGCTGAAGAAACGGTTCTTCGACCGGAAAGACCCACGGGCGCGGGTACATGAGTCCACCTACAAGGACAACCGTTTTCTGGACGACGCGGCCATTCGGACGCTGGAGAGCTTCCAGGAGACGGACGAGTATTACTACCAGGTCTATTGCCTGGGAATGTGGGGCGTGACCGGCAAGACGGTCTTCGACGGAAAAGCCGTGGCTGCAAGGCTGCAGGCCATCCGGCCGCCGAAGCGCACGGGCATTTTTGAGTATGACGACGACGGCGTGAAGCTGTCTTCAATCAGCTGGACAGACGACAAGACCGGCTGCATCCGCATCTACCGCGAGCCGGAGCCAGGCGTGCCGTATGTTATCGGCGGAGATACCGCCGGAGAAGGCAGCGACAGCTTTGTGGCGCAGGTACTGGACAACAGAACCGGCGTGCAGGTGGCACAGCTTCGCGGGAAATTCGACGAGGACGTCTTTGCCCGGCAGGTTTACTGCCTGGGCCTGCACTACAACATGGCACTCATCGGCCTGGAGACGAACTTTTCCACCTACCCTGTCATGGAACTGGAGCGGCTGCGGTATCCGCGCCAGTATGTGCGGGAGACCATCGACGACTACACGCATAAAGTCCGGCAGTCGTTCGGCTTTCTTACGAATACGAAGACGCGGCCGGTCATACTTGCAGAACTCATCAAAGCCGTGCGGGACGACATCGAGATCGTGAACGACGAGACGACGTTGGAAGAGATGCTGTCGTTCGTGCGCAATCCGGAGACCCTGAAGCCGGAAGCGGAGCCGGGCGCACATGATGACTGCGTGCTGTCGCTGGCCATTGCGCACCACATTCGGCCGCAGCAGAGCTATCTGCTGCAGGAGCCGAGGGCGCAGGGCGTGAAGTGGTCGCGCAGCCAGTGGGAGGACTACGAAAACGCATCGCCTGCGGAGCGGGAGATACTGAAGAAGAAATGGGGAACCCCGGCCACCTGACAGGCGGCCGACAGCATAGGAGTGAAGACCATGACGAAACGAGCGAACAACGACAGGCTCCGGCTCTGGCAGGACAGGCTGTCTCGAAACGAGAGCGCCTATGAATCCGAGGCCAGCCGGATGGATGAGCGGGAGGCACTGTATGCAGGCACAAATCAGCTGCGGGCCATCGTCCGGGGCGAGCGGAAGACACAGACGCCGCACGTCCGGAACATCTGCGCGGAGCTGATCGAGGCACAGACGGACAGCAACATCCCGCAGCCGAAGGTCACGGCCCGGCGGAAGAAGGACGAGATGAAGGCCAAGCTCATCGAGGATATGCTCCGCAACGAGCTGGACAGGATGCCGTTTGAACAGCTGAACGACATGATGGAACGCACAGTGCCCATCCAGGGCGGCGCTGCGTTTTTGGTCGAGTGGGACAACACGCAGCGGACGCACTTCACGATCGGTGAGCTGGCCGTGTCTACGCTGCACCCGAAGCAGATCGTGCCGCAGGACGGCGTCTACACGGGCGTGGAGGACATGGACTATATCATCCTCAAAATCCCGCAGACGAAGGAATACATCCGCCGGAAGTACGGCGTGAGTGTGGCAGACGAGTCGGAGCGCGAGCCGGATGTCAAGGGAACCGGGAACGCATCTACGGCGGATGATCTGGTCACGCAGTACATCGCCTATTACCGCAACGACAAGGGCGGCATCGGCCTTTACAGCTGGGTGAACGATACGGAGCTGGAAGACCTGGACGACTACCAGGCGCGGAAGCTCCGCCGGTGCGTCCAGTGCGGCGCCATTGAGCCGCTGGCGGCAGAACCGATGGACGAGCCGAGCATGGACGGAACACCGCCGCAGCCGATCTTGCAGCCGCAGGCACCGGAAGCGGCCATTCAGGAAGCAGCGAACGAGCTGGAGCGGGAAACCAGACCGGCGGTGCAGCGCGGCGGACGCAAGGCCTGCCCGTACTGCGGCGGGACGAAGTGGGCGGAGTCTACCGAGGAATACGAGGAAGTCTACTTCCCGATTCAGCGCACAGACGGGAGCGTCATTCCAGGCGTCGTTCCGAAGCAGACCGCCAGCGAGACACAGACGGACGAGATGGGCCTGCCGGTCGTCACGATCACAGAAGAGCCGACGCGCATCCCGTTCTACAAACCGGATATCTTCCCTGTCATTTTGCAGAAGAACGTGAGCGTGTACGGCCGGTTCCTGGGCGACAGCGACATCGACAAGATTGCAGATCAGCAGAACACCACCAACCGCGTTGAGGCCAAGATCATCGACAAGCTGCTCAAATCCGGCAGCTACATCACACTGCCGGACGAGGCCAGCATCCGCGTGGACGCGGACGACATGAAGGTCATCCGGCCGGGCAACGCCGCGACGAAGGCGCTCATCGACGTCTACGATCTGCAGGGAAACGTGCAGCAAGACCTCACCTATCTGGCACAGGTCTACGAAGAGGCGCGGCAGGTCATCGGCATTACGGATTCCTTCCAGGGCAGGACAGACCACACCGCCACGAGCGGCAAAGCCAAGGAGTTCGCAGCAGCGCAGTCGGCCGGGCGCCTGGAATCCAAGCGCGTGATGAAAGATGCAGCATACGCTGCGCTCTTCGAGGCAATGTTCAAATTCAAGCTGGCGTACACGGACGAGCCGCGGCCGGTCGTGTCGTCGGACATCCACGGAAACGCACAGTATGAGACCTTCAACCGGTACGATTTTCTGGAGCAGGACGACGCCGGGGAATGGTGCTGGAACGATCAGTTCCTTTTCTCGTGCGACACGTCCGCGCCGCTGGCATCGAACCGCGAGGCCATGTGGCAGGAAACGCGTATGAACCTGCAGACCGGCGCCTTCGGAGACCCGGCGCAGCTGCCGACGCTCATTCTGTTCTGGACGAAGATGGAGATGCTGCACTATCCGGGCGCCAGCGAGACGCGCGGGTATCTTGAAGAAGAGCTGAAGAAACAGCAGGCACAGCAGCAGATGGCCATGCAGATTCAGATGGCACAGCAGCGCGTCGAAGCGGCAGCTTACCGCTCCGCTTCCGCCGGGGCGGCGAAAGCTGCGCCGGACGCAGCCGCTTCTCCTTTCCAGAACGCAAACGCTGACGCTGGTTTGCGTTCTGGTGGGACGGAGGATGCAGCCGCAGTGCAGGCGGTCATCCAGAAAGCGCAGCAGGATGCAGCGCGAGACGCAGCCGCAGCGAGACAGCAGCCCCAGGGGGCGCCCCCTGTTTGATTCTTTTGACCGTTTCTTTTATCCGGGTATTGCCCGGCCTCCTAAAGCGGCAGGCTGCGCGGGATTGGGGCACCCGCGCAGCTGGCCGTGACACAGGAGTATCCAAAAAGAAAGGAGGACGAACACATGGCAGACAACAAGAGACCCGGCTACGCTGGCAGCATCCAGAACACCGGCGCACAGAAGGTCAACGCGCCTTTCTCGCAGAACGTGAAGAAGGGCAACGGCCAGGTGAAGACCGGCAACGATCTTCGCACCGGCAGTTCCGGCAGCGGCAAGAGTGGTAAGTGATGCCACTCGCCGCCAGCCCCGACACTTCGCAGCAAGAGCGTAAAAATGCAAGGCCCGGACTGCGGGCCTAGGAGAGACACATGAACGAGATCGACTACGGCGCACTGTTTGGCATCGACGAAGGCGGAAAAGAGCAGGAGACCGCCGAACCTGCACGCGTCGAAGAAGCAGCTTACCGCTCCGCTTCCGCCGGGGCGACGAAAGCTGCGCCGGACGCAGCTTCTTCTCCTTTCCAGAACGCAAACGCTGACGCTGGTTTGCGTTCTGGTGGGAGAACGACGAGTGCGCAAGGCGGAGAAGCGCAGGAGATCGCCGCCCCTGCCGAAGAAGACCAGGACGAAACACAGCAGGAAACCGGTGCAGACGACCAGGTGTCTGAGGAAGACGCAGGCGGCGAGCAGCCGGAGAGCAATACAGAAACGGACAGCGAAGGTGCACGGGATGCAAATGCCCGCAATGCACAGTTTGCAGCGGCACGCCGGAAGGCGGAAGCGGAGCGGGATGCAGCAATCGCAAAGGCCAGAGAGGACGCCAGAGCCGAAGCGCAGCGGTTTATCGACGAGGCGTTTGCAAGCAGCGGCATGACGAACCCGTACACCAAGAAGCCCATCACCTCGAAGGCGGAGTATGAAGAGTACCGGGAGCGCTTCGAGGAAGAGAAGAAGTCTCATCTGCTCCGTAAGAGCGGGATGAGCGACGAAGAGTTCAACCAATTTGTGCAGAATCTGCCGGAGGTGCGCGAGGCGCGGGAGGCAAAGCTGGCAGCAGAGAAGGCCAGACAGGATGCTCAGGAGGCGCAGGCCAAGGTGCAGGTGGACGAGCAGCTGAAGAAGATCAGCGAGCTTGACCCGAACATCCGCGAGCTGCAAGACCTGGCGAAGATGCCGAACTATCCGCAGTTCTATGAGCTGGTGAAGAAGGGCAACAGTCTGCTCGACGCTTTTAAGCTGGCGAACTTCGAGACGCTTTCACAGGGCACAGCGGCCAGGGCGCGGCAGGCGGCCATCAATGCCGCACAGTCGAAGCAGCATCTGGCGCAGACACAGACAAGGGGCAAGGGCGCCGTGCCGGTTCCTTCGGACGTGAAGGAGCTGTACCGCACCATGAACCCCGGCGTCACCGACGCGGAGATTCAGGCACACTACAGCCGGACACACAAGGGCTGAGAAAGGAGCATTTCACATGAGTTTCAAAATTCACAGCATCGATGACAACCGGATTTCGGGCATCGAGTATCTGCCGTGCAGCGCCATCACGCCGAAGGTCGGCATGGCGCTCATCCAGTCGGGCGGGAACCTCGCGCTGGCAACTGGCACGAACGCGCCGACGTACATCTCCATGTGCGAGAAGGACAGCCCGTGCACGGCGGGCGACATCATCCCCGTGATTCGGGTAAATAAGGACATGATCTTCGAGACCACGTTTGCGGCGGCAGCGACCAGCGTAAAGCTGGGCAGCAAGGTTACGCTGCACACCGACGGTCTGCAGGTCACGGGCACGACCGCGAGCGGCGTGGCTGAAGTCGTCTATATGGACGGCACGGCGGCGGGCGATATGTGCCGCGTCCGCTTCTGATACCAGGAAAGGAGACATGAGCAATGGGTAACATTACCTTTACCGAAGGCTCCGGCCTTCAGGACAGCATTTTCGGCAAGAGCCAGGAACCGATCAAGATGTTCCTGGAGAAGCGCGGCGAGGCTTTTGAGCAGGCCAGTATGCTGCCGGAGCTGTTCAACATCTCCCCCAGCAACCACTGGGGCGAGAAGTTCACGACCATGACCGCGATGGAGGGCTTCCAGCCGGTCGGCGAGAACGGCGACTATCCCGTGGATGGTATGCAGGAAGGCTTCAGCAAGTTCCTGGAGCACATGACCTGGAAGAACAGCTTCTCGCTGTCGCGCGAGATCGTGGAAGACGGCAAGCTGATGGATCTCAAGAAGCAGCCTGCGGGCTTCATCACGTCGTATTACCGCACGCGTGAGAAGTTCGGCGCGGCGCTGCTTGGCGCAGCCATCACCGGCGCAACAAGCACGAAGTTCTACGGCAAGACCTTCTCCACGCTGGGCGCGGACGGCAAGTGCCTGTTTGCCAAGGAGCACCCGTCGGCGCTGGGCAAGAAGAAGCAGTCGAACCTCTTTGCCGACGGCTTCTCCAGCGACGCGCTGGCCGCAGCGGAATCCGCCATGCAGGACTTCCGGGGCGACAACGAGGAAGTTCTGGACGTTGCACCGACGACCATCCTCATCCCGAACGAGTACACGCTCAAGCGGGATGTCTTCGCCGCGATCGGCGCGGACAAAGACCCGAACACCGCCAACAACGGCTTCAACTTCAACTTCGGCCGCTGGAACGTCATCGTCTGGCCGTACCTCAACCAGTTCATCACCGCAGGCACGAAGCCGTGGGTGCTGCTGGACAGCAAGTACAACGAGGAATACGGCGGTGCCGTGTGGCTTGACCGTGTGGCGCTGGAGGTTCGCAGCGAGCTGGCGGGCAACGACGCCAACGTCTGGAAGGGCTATGCGCGTTTCATCGCGGGCTTCAACGACTGGCGGGCGTTCTGCGTCGGCGGCGTGACCGGCGGCACACAGCTGGTCGGCGACTGACAGGAGGGCTTCAGGATGGGAAAGTACACAAGGTTCACGAACCTGGAAGTGACCGATGAACTGAAGCTCGGCAGCATGAAGGCGTCCACGTCCAAGGTAACGGCTGCGGATGCGGCCGCCGCCGCAGGCTCGGCACCGACGAAGGCGGAGTTTGACGCTGTCGTCACGCTGGCAAACGAGCTGAAGGCGAAATATAACGCGCTGGCCACGAAGCTGAGCGCGACAACCTGACACACAGAACCGGGACGGCGGCGGCGTCAGAAGACGCTCGCTGCGTTCCGCTTCCGCCGGAAGGCGAAAGCTGCACATTCGCTTCCGCCTTCTTCCTTTCCGGATGACACCCGCGTGCGCTGGGCTGTCATCCGGGGACGAGGGATGAAGAGACAGGCGCACAAACGCCGGGCAGCAGCGCCAGCTGCCGCCCGGTTTTTCATTTCGACGAAAGGAGGTGCCGGGCATGGCAACCTTGAAGAGCGTCATCGACATGGTGGACGAGATCAAGCCGAACGCCTTCTCCAACGAGGCAAAAACGCAGTGGCTCAACGAGTGCGAGGGGCTGGTGCAGACGGAGGTTCTGCTTTTTGCAAGCGAGGAGATCATCACCTACCACTATGACGCGGATAAGGATAAGGAGCTGCTGGCGCAGCCGCCGCACGACAAAATCTACTGGGCCTATTTGACGGCCATGATCGACTTTGCAAACGGCGAGTACAACAAGTACCAGAACACGATGCAGGTATTCAACAGCTTTTTCAGCGAGTTCATGCGCTGGTTTGCGCTCAACTACCATCCGGCAGACACCCACATGGAGGTGTATGTATGAGCTACACGAAGATCGGAACCGAGTGGCGCGGGTATTACATCACGGCGTATGGCATCGCCGTGAAGCACGGCTTCATCGGAACCGAGGAAGAGTGGCTGGCCAGCCTGAAGGGCGACGGCGGTGAGCCGGTCGTCATCCGGTACAGCGAGACCGACGGGCAGCTGCAGTGGAAGTATGAAAACGAAGACGACAGCGCGTGGCGGGAGATTCTGACGCTTGCGGATTTGCAGGGAGACCTGGTCTCTGCGACGATCTCACAGGCGCAGGCAGCGAAGGCTGCGGCTGAAGCGGCGAAGACAGCTGCGCAGTCGGCAGCATCGAGCGCCCAGGCAGACGCCAGCACCGCACAGACGGCGGCAGCAACCGCCAGCACGAAGGCGGCAGCGGCAGCCGCTTCCGAGCAGACAGCTTCCGAAGCAGCAGACACGGCGCAGGAGGCCGCCACAAAGGCGGAGAACGCGCAGAAGGCCACGACGACGAATGCCACGCAGGCGGCGCAGTCGGCCACGGACGCCCGCACGGCGAAGGCGGGCGCAGAGTCGGCAGCCAGCAATGCGGCAGCCTCTGAGGCGGCAGCAAAGGCGGCAGAGACGAACGCGAAGAAAAGCGAGGCAACCGTCGCAGCAGATAGCGCGGCAGCGACGAAAGCGGCCGGAGAGGCAGCAGACGCGCAGACGGCTGCGGAAGCGGCAAGAGATGAGGCTGTCGGCAGCAAGACGGCAGCAGCTGCATCCGCTGCAAGCGCAGGGCAGGACAAGCAGGCGGCGCAGGCAGCCAAGGCTGCGGCAGAGACTGCGAAGACGGAGGCCCAGGCGGCGGCCACGGATGCACAGGAAAGCGCAGAGCTTGCGCAGAGCAGCGCACAGGGCGTGGAGGCAAACGCGAAGGCAGCTGAGAGCTGGGCCGTAGGCGGCACAGGAACGCGCGAGGGCGAGAACACCAACAACGCGAAGTATTGGTGCGACAGTGCACAGGCCATTGCGGGCGGCGGCGTGACGAGCTTCAACGGACGCGGCGGCGCAGTTGTTCCGAAGGCAGGCGACTACACTGCAGAGATGGTGGGCGCAGACGCGGCGGGAACCGCTGAGGCCAAGGCAGGCAACGTGCAGGGCAACCTGGACGACCACGAGGCCGACACCACGAAGCACGTCACAGCGGCGGAGCGCACCAAGTGGAACGGCAAGCAGGACGCCTTGACTATCGACGCATCCCCGACGGCGAACAGCACGAATCCCGTGGCCAGCGGCGGCGTGAAGGCGGAGCTTGACAAGAAGGCAAACACCACAAGCCTGGGCGCACACACTGGGAACACGGATAACCCGCACCAGGTAACGGCAGCGCAGGCAGGCGCAGACCCGGCAGGAACCGGCAAGTCGGAAGCGGCAAGCGCGGTGTCGGCGCACAACAGCTCAAACACGGCGCACAGCGACATCCGCACCGCGCTTGCAGGCAAGGAGACGGCAGGCGCTGCGGCAGCCGTGCAGGGTAATCTGGATGACCACGAGGCAGATACCACAAAGCACGTCACGGCAGCGGAGCGGACGGCCTGGAACGCAAAGAGCGGGAAGGCGGTATCCTTCACCGTGACGCTGACGGCGGCGGGATGGAGCGGCAACGCGCAGACCGCGAGCAACAGTAAGTTCCTCACGAGCGGGTACGCCTACACGGTGTGCCCTGCGGGAGACAGCTTTGCAGGATATGCAGAGGCAGTGATCTACGCCGACGATGTGACCACGGCGGGTAAGATGACCTTCCACTGCAACGAAGCACCCACGGAGAATCTGACTGTGAACATTCTGAGAACGGAGGCAACGGCATGAGTTTGGTATTCAACATGGTGGGCGGCGGAGGCGGCGGCATCAAGCTGACCGGCATTGCCATCACGACACCGCCCACAAAGACCACCTACACGCAGGGCGAGACTTTTGACCCGGCGGGCATGGTGGTGACGGCAACCTACTCCAACGGCGCGACGCTGAAATGCACAGGCTACAGCTACGAGCCGGACACGGCGCTGGCGGACGGCACCACGAAGGTGACCATCCGCTACACGGAGGGCGGCGTGACGAAGACGGCGGAGCAGGCCATCACGGTCATCCACCGGCTGACGAAGATCGAGATCACGGCGCAGCCGACGAAGACCACCTACGAGTACGGCGACAGCTTCCAGAGCGCGGGAATGACGGTGAAGGCCACCTACTCCGACGGAGCCACTGCCAATGTGACGGGCTACAGCTGCAGCCCCACAACGCTCAACACCGTGGGCACGCAGACGATCACGGTGAGCTACACGGAGCGGAGCGTGACCAAGACGGCCACGACGAGCGTGACGGTGAACCGGAAGACGATCTCCACGGTGCCGAGCCAGAGCGGGACGCTGACCTACACGGGAAGCAGCCAGTCCCCTTCGTGGAGCAACTACAGCACGACGCAGCTGACCATCGGCGGCACGACCTCCGGCACGAACGCGGGAAGCTACACGGCGACCTTCACGCCGAAGAGCAACTACCGCTGGAGCGACGGCACGACGACGGCGAAGAGCGTGAGCTGGAGTATCGGGAAGGCGGCGGGCAGTCTCACCATCTCCCCCACCAGCATGACGCTGGACACCACGACGAAGAGCAAGACCATCACGGTGACGCGCAGCGGCGACGGCACGATCAGCGCCACGAGCAGCAACACGTCGGCGGCGACGGTGAGCGTATCGGGCACGACGGTGACGGTGACGGGCAAGGCCAACGGCAGCGCGACGATCACCATCAGCGTGGCGGCAGGGACGAACTACACCGCGCCCGCGAGCAAGACCTGCGCGGTGACGGTGAGCTTCCTGAAGGACAATTTCGCAGACAATGACTGGTCTGCCATCATTGCGGCGTGCCATTCGGGCAGCGTGCCCAGCACATGGGTGGTGGGCAACAGCAAGACGATGACCATCAACGGCACGAGCTATCAGGTGGACATCATCGGCAAGAACCACGACACCTACACCGCAGGCGGGAAGGCACCGCTGACCTTCCAGCTGCATGACTGCTACGCGGACACGAAGAAAATGAACAGCTCGAACACCAACAGCGGCGGCTGGACGAGCTGCGCCATGCGGCAGACGCACCTGCCTGCTATTCTCGCCCTCATGCCGACGGAGGTGCAGAACGGCATCCGGGAGGTGAACAAGCTGACCTCGGCGGGCAACCAGAGCAGCACCATCAACACCACGGCGGACAAGCTGTTCCTGCTGAGCGAGATCGAGATTTTCGGCAGCGTCAGCTATTCCAAGAGCGGCGAGGGCACGCAGTACGACTACTACAAGGCGGGCAACAGCAAGGTGAAAAACCGAAACGGCAGCGCGGACTTCTGGTGGGAGCGCTCTCCGTATGGCAGCTACTCCACGAATTTCTGCATTGTCGACAGCTCCGGCGACGCCTACTACAACAACGCGAGCTTTGCGATTGGCGTGGCCTTCGGCTTCTGCTTTTAATCCAGAATCCGGAAAGCCGAGATTCCAAAACGAAGAAAGCCCGGCCTCCGGCCAGCAGCCTGTGCGCTGCGGGCAGGAGGCGGCAAGAAAGGACGAGACGGTATGGCAGTCTACAAATCCAAACGGAGCGAAAGCAGTATGCAGTTCGTGGACACGGCGAAAAAGCTGGAAGCGTTCACGCTCAGCTGCTGCATGAAGGCACCGAAACGGTACACGTTTTTCCTCACGTCGCGCATTATGCAGCTGACGAGCGACGTGCATGAGCACGCAGCAGCGGCCAACAACATCTGGCCGACGAATCAGCACGAGGCGCAGATGCGCCGGGACGAGCTGACGCGGGCAAACATTGCGCTGCAGAATCTCGACCCGAAGCTGCAGCTACTGTACGAGGCGGCCCGGCAGAACCCGGAAGGGTGCAAATGGATTGGGAAAGCCATGGAACAGTGGGGCACGATGATCGCGGAGGAAGCGAAGCTGCTGGCAGCTGTCCGGAAGAAAGACCGGCAGCGGTACAAGGATTTGCCGGACGGGCCTGCCGGGGCTTCGGAAGAATAGACAACATGGGTTAAGCTCTGTTTTTGTTGCCGTCGGCTCTGCAGCCAACTGGTGGGAGCGCTCGCCGAATGCCAGCAACTCCACGAATTTCTGCCTGGTCAACAGCAACGGCAACGCGAACAATAACAACGCCAGCAATGCCAATGGCGTGGCCTTCGGATTCTGCACAGCACGGTCTGACGCAGTAACCGCCGGAAGGCGGCGAAGCAGTACCTATGCAGAAGGAGAGCTTATTCCCGGTGCAAACCAAAACAATCCGCCGGTGCAGACGGCTGGACGCTGCTTGCATGGCAGGCCGATGTGCGCGGGCCTGTTTCATAGCCGGGCTGCCACGAGGGTAGAACGCGCACCCGACAATCATCCCTTACGGCGGGTGCCCGAACGGGCAAGGAGACGAAACACACATGACAAGCGAAGAGCGAAAAGAGGGCCGGTATCAAAGACGCTGCGCCAAGCGGGAAGCAAAACGCCGGGCCAGGAGCGAAGCGTGCGGCAGCTTTGAGCAGGTCTTCAGCTATGAGAACCTATACAAAGCAGGGCTGGCGTGCTGCAAGGGCGTGCGCTGGAAGTGCTCGACGCAGCGGTATCTGGCGAGTCTGTCTGAGAACACGGCCAGGACGCGGAAGGCGCTGATGGACGGGACGTGGAAGACAATGGGCTTCCATGAGTTTGACATCATGGAGCGCGGAAAGCTGCGGCACATCCGGAGCGTCCACATTTCGGAGCGCGTGGTGCAGCGGTGCTTATGCGACAATGCGCTGGTGCCGCTGTTCTCATCGGCCTTCATATACGACAACGCAGCGAGTCTGAAGGGCAAGGGCATTGACTTTGCCATGGACAGAATGAACCGGCACCTGCAGCGGCATTACCGGAAGCACGGGATGCAGGGCGGCATCCTGGTGTTCGACTTCACGGACTATTTCAACTCCGCGCCGCAGGAACCGATTCATCGGGAGAACCGGCGCAGGCTCTACGATGAGCGCGTCCGGGCACGGGCAGAGAGCTTTATGGCAGACTTCGGCGAGCGAGGCTTCGGCCTTGGCAGCCAGGTGAGCCAGATCGACGCGCTGATGCTGGCAAACGGACTCGACCATTTCATCAAAGAGCAGCTGCACATCCGGGGCTACGGCCGGTATATGGACGACGGGTATCTCATCTGCGAGGATGTCCGGTATCTGGAGGAATGTGCCGCACGCATCCGGCAATACTGCGCCGATGTCGGGCTGCAACTGAGCGAAAAGAAAACGCGCATCCTGCCGCTCAGGCAGGGCGTGCGGTTTCTGAAGACAAAGTTCAAGCTGACGCAGACCGGCGGCGTCATCCGGAAGGTGCAGCGCAAGAGCACCAGAAAGATGCGGCAGAAGCTGCGGAAGTTCCGGCGGTGGGTAGATGACGGACGCATGACGGAAGAAGACGTGCGCACGTCCTATGAAAGTTGGAAGGGTCATATGCGCCGGGGCAACAGCTGGAAGGTGCTGCGGAAGACGGACAAGCTGTATCGAAAGCTGTTCGGGGGAAAGGAGATCATCAATGTACGAAATTCGGAAGGACGGGGGCGTGATTGCGCTGACGGAAGCCCCTGATTATATCCGCAGGCATCCGGACGGGTTCTGGCTGCTGTGCGGGAAGGATGAAGCCGAAGGCGTGGCCGTGGGCGGAACGCCTATGCTGCTGTCGGAGATCATCCTGGTAGAGCGTGACACTGGGACATTCCTGCAGGAAAGCCAGGCGGCAAGCGCCATTGCGTTTGTCACGCTGGCCGAGAACGGAAGCATCGACGGTGTGACGGCGGGAGAGCACGCAGAGCTGTTCAGCCCGTGGGAATACCCGGTGGCCTACACCGCAGGGCAGATCAGGAAGCGAGGCGGAAAGCTCTACAAATGCCTGCAGGCACACACATCACAGGAAAGCTGGACGCCGGAGGATAGCCCGTCACTGTGGGTCTGCATCTCTGACCCGGCGGAGGAATGGCCGGAGTGGAGCCAACCAGCGGGCAGCACGGATGCCTACGGCAAGGGCGCGAAAGTGAGCCACAACGGAAAGCACTGGACGAGCGATCTGGACGCCAACGTGTGGGAGCCGGGCGTGGCGAACTGGACGGAGGCGACGGGCGGATGACGGAAGCAATCGTTGTGGCGCTGCTGGGCTTTGCTGGTACGCTCATCGGGACATACATGGCAAACCGGAAAAGCGCGTACAGCCACGCAGACCACCGGCGGGCATGGGACAACGAAGAATAACACACGCCAGAGGACGAGAAAGGAGAAACATATGGACGACGGAATTCAGGCGCAGATCGCTGCTCTGGACGCGCGGTGTAAATCCAACACGCACAGGATTGATGATCTGGAAGCGGACAACAAGGCGCTGCACCAGCTGGCGACCTCTGTGGAGGTGCTGGCGACGAAGCAGGAGACGATCGAGGAAAACGTGAACGAGATCAAGACCGACGTGAAAAGCCTCAAGGCGCTCCCTGCAAGCCGCTGGGAAGGCTTGATCAAAGCCATCGTGACGGCCATCGTCGCTGGCCTCGTCGGCTGGGCGCTGGCGCAGATCAGGTTGGGCGCATGACGTACAACAAGCGCTGGCTGACGCGGCTGACCTTAGTGGCGCTTGTGCTCATCATCCTCTGTGCGTTCGGCCTCCCGCTGACGGAAGTCACGATTGCATGGATCGGCCTTTTGACGGCAGCGTGGGGGCTTTACGCGTGGAAGTCGAAAAACGAGAACCGCGCCAAATACGCACAGGCATTTATGGACAAATGGGCTAGAGAATATGGCCCGGAAGCAGCGGCACGCATCGCAGAGATCGTACTAAAGGATTGAAGGGAGAAGTACATATGAATGAAATTTTACAGATTTTGATCAAACGAGTTGGTAATCTTTTCAGCGTGAAAAGTATTGTCACGATCAGCCTCACCATTGTCTTTGCTATTCTTTCTCTTCGTGGTGTGATCGAAGGCAAGGACTTTCTGACGATCTTCTTCTCTATCATTGCGTTCTATTTCGGTTCGCAGAATGCAAAGGGGAATACGAATGAAACTACAGATTAACGAGAGCCTGCGGGCGTCTAAAATCGGTGGTAAAAGACCACTTTCATCCATCAAGGCCATCGTGTTCCACTACACGGCAAACAAAGGAACGACGGCTTCCGCTCTGGGCAACGCCCGGTACTTCGCCAACGGAAGCGAGGGAAGAGCGGCGTCCGCCCACTACTGCGTGGACGAAAAGAACATCGTCTACGAGTGCGTGCCGCTGGACACCGTCGCCTGGGCTGTGGGAGACGGCCAGAGCGGCAAATATGGCAAGCTGGTGAACAACTACAATTCCGTTTCCATCGAGATGGTGAGCCACACAGACGCCTCTGGGGCCTATTACATCCCGAAGGCGACGCAGGAAAACGCCGCGCGGCTGTATCAGATGCTTTTGAAAAAGCTTCCCAATGTGCAGTACGCCATCCGGCACTACGACGTTTCCGGCAAGCTCTGCCCGCTGCCGATGATCGCGGAAGACAAGTGGGACGATTTTAAGAAACTTTTGAAAGAGGTGGACGAAGTGGTAGAAAAATCGAAAATGATCATCGACGGCAAGGAAGTGCCTGTCGACAGAATCCTCAAGGACGGCACAAACTATGTCAAGGTCAGAGACATCGCCGCCGCCCTCGATCTGGAAGTCAGCAATAAGGGCAATATCGCGGTGCTTGCGCACAAGTAAGGGTCTGCCGCGAAACGCGCGGGGAGGGGCCGGAGACGGCCCTTCCCCAGAACGCTATAAGGAGGCGATACGGTGCCATCCAATATTTTGAGCGCGGACACGGGGTTTCCGCAGTTCACAAAGGAGACCTCAGACAAGGACAAGATCGAGCAGATCACGAGCTACCTCTATATGCTGCTGGAGCAGCTGCGGTATTCGTTCTGTAATCTGGACAAAGACAACTTCAACGAGACCGGCTTTGATGAGATCGTGAACATCATCACGGAGCCGGTATATGTGCAGCTGGAAAATGACAAGAAGCAGATTCTTGCGCTGCAGGTCACGGCAGAGGGACTGGGCGCGAGACTGGAAGATGCAGAGGGAAACATCACCTCCCTGACGGCGACGGCAAACAGCCTGACAACGCGCATCACGAACGCAGAAGGAGATGTTTCGTCGCTGCAGCAGACGGCGACGGCGCTGCAGAGCAGAATCACGACGCTGGACGGCAGCGTATCGTCTCTGACACAGACGGTCAACAGCATCACGCTGTCGGTCTCCAACGGAGAAAGCAGCAGCACGATCAGGCTCATGCGTGACGGTGTGGTGGTGTCCAGCAAGTCAATCAGCTTCAGCGGCATGGTCACGTTCTCGGACCTGTCTACCGCAGGACAGACGACGATCAACGGCAGCAACATCACGACCGGCACGATTGACGCCATCGACATCTACGGCTGCACCATCGAGGGCAGCACCTTCCGAAGCATCTTGGAGTCAAACGGCATCTGGGGCGGCGAGATCGAGTTCTGCTATATGAACAGCAACTACACCGCAGGCGGTATCCGGCTGGACGCCAACGGAGCGGGCAGCCAGTATGAAAACCAGTACAGAATGTTCATCTACACGAACTACATTCGCGGCGTGTCGTTCGCCATGAAGCTGCAGTCGGCAGGCGGCATCTCCATCGAGGCGGACGAAAATATTTACATCTACGGCGACAGCGGCGTGACGATCTCGTCCGGCGGGAATATCAAATTCTACGGCACGGTCTACATCAATGACTCGCCGCTGAGCACAAGCTGAAAGGAGCGCAGCATGAAAACAACACTCATCCGATGCGTCAACGCCTGCATGGCGGTGAACTATCTTTCCCAGATGGAATGGGACTACAAGACAGCTTTCACGCTGGCAAGACTTCGGCGGGCCTTGCAGCCGTCGGTGGACTTCTACGTCCGCGAAGAGAATAAGCTGACGCAGGAGTTCGGGCAGCTCGACGAGAAAGGCAACGTCGCCTTCACAGAGCGCGGGACGTTCCTTTTCAAAGACCCGGCAGACGCACCGGCGTACAACACGCGAAGGTCTGAGCTGGCCAATGTTGAGACGGAGATCGACTGGAAACTGGCAGCGCTTCCGGAACCGCAGAAGATCAAGCCCATCCATCTGGAGGCGCTGGAGGGTTTTATCCAGTTTGGAGGTGACGGCGCATGATCGGTCTGCCGCCAATGGCAAACCAGGACGGTATCCAGAAATACAAGCAGACAAAGTTCGGCGGGTACAACCACACGCTCGGCGCAGACAACGGCGACATCTGGGACATGAAGAACATGACGAGCGACTTCTATCCCCTGCTCGCACCCAGGCGCCCGCGCTGGAAGGTACGCACGCTTGCAAAGCCGAACGGGTTCTACGCACATGACGGGCTGTTCTGGGTAGACGGAACGGGGTTCTATGCAGACGGAACACTCAAGGGAACGGTCACGAACGGGAGAAAGAAGTTCGCGAGCCTGGGCGCGTACATCATCATCCTGCCGGACAAGAAGTATTACAACCGCCTGACAGACGAGTTCGGCACGATGGAGGCGAACTTCACCGGCAGCGCAAAGATTCAGGACGGAACCTACGCAGGCGAGGACGCAAAGGCCAACACGATCTATGCGTCCGGCGCGGCGTGGGACTCCATCTTCAAGGTCGGAGACGCGGTGACGATCTCTGGTGCAACGAAGCATGAGAGCAACAACAAAACGCCGATCATCCGGGAAATCGACGGCGACTACCTCCGTTTCTACGAAAACACCTTCACGATCGAAGACGGCGGGGACAGCGAAACTTTGACCATTACGCGCAGCGTGCCGGACATGGACTTTGTGTGCGAGAACGAGAACCGGCTCTGGGGCTGCAAGGAAGACACGATCTATGCCAGCAAGCTCGGAGACATCTTCAACTGGAACGTATTTGACGGCGTGGCCACAGACAGCTACAGCGTAAATGTCGGCAGCGCGGGAGACTTCACGGCGTGCTGCAGCTACCTGGGCTATCCGTGCTTTTTCAAAGAAGAGCACATCTACAAGGTCTACGGAGACAAGCCGTCGAACTTTCAGGTAATGGGCAGCGCCTCTTTGGGCGTGGAGGCTGGCAGCGACGCATCCGTCGCCATTGCCGGAGAGACGCTTTTCTATCTGGCCCGCACGGGCATTGTTGCCTACTCCGGCGGTATCCCGCAGCAGGTGGGCGCGGCGTTCGGCACGCAGCGGTTTCGGAACGCCGTGGGCGGCAGCGACGGGACGAAGTATTACGTCTCAATGAAGGACACGGCGGGCGCCTGGCACCTTTTTGTGTATGACACGCTGCGGGGCCTGTGGCACCGGGAAGATGCGCTGGAGGTTGTAGGATGGGGCTGGAACGAGGAACTGTATTTTCTGGCTGCAGACGGAAGGCTCTTACTGAACGGCAACGCCAGGACGGCACCTGCCACGGCGGTTCGGGAAACAGAAGTCCCCTGGATGACGGAGTGGGCGGACTTCTACGAGTACACAACGTATTCCTCGGCGTCGGTGCCGATTCCACAGAAGAAGGGCATCGGAAAGCTGCTGGTGCGGCTGGAGCTGGACGAAGGGGCCAGCGTGAAGATCGAGATGCAGTTCGACTCTGACGGTGTGTGGCGCGAGGTGAAGACGCTGCAGGCAGAAAAGAAACGCAGCTTCTATCTGCCGATCGTGCCGCGCCGGTGCGATCACTTCCGCATCCGGATGACGGGCAGCGGCGGGTGCAGGCTGTATTCGCTGGTGCGCGAGGTCTACACGGGGAGCGAACTGTAACCATGAAAGGAGACGACAATGGCACAGAGATTTACATACGATGAGTTTCAACGGGAGCTGACGAACTCTGGACTTGGCAGCGAGTTCTCGGCGGCCGATCTGAAGCTGGCACAGCAGAATCCGGATGCGGGAATGAGCATCCTGAAATACAAGCGGGACTACCACAACGCCACGACACCGGAGCAGCGGGCACTGGCAAACCTGGGCGCGGAAGGCATCCGCAGCAGCTACGGAAACTACACCGGCGGCGGAGCGGGTTCACAGTTTTACCTTGACCCACTTTCCCCGAACAGCTTCCAGCAGGATGCAAAGCCGACGTACTCTTCGAGCCGCACGGGGCTGGTGGATGATCTTCTGAACAAGCAGCTGAACTACGGCAGCTATTCGTATGACGTAGCGCAGCCGGAATACACGAACCGGTACGACGAAACCATTCAGGATTTGCTGAAGCAGATTTTGAACCGCGAAGAGTTCAGCTATGACCCGGAGACAGATCAGCTCTACAGCCAGTACCGCAAGCAGTACACCCGTGAAGGAGACCGTGCACAGCAGAACGCCATCGGCGCGGCGGCAGCAGCGTCCGGCGGCATCCCATCGAGCTACGCGGCAACGGCAGCGGCGCAGGCCGGAGACTACTACGCGGCGCAGATGACAGACAAGATTCCAGAGCTGTATCAGCTGGCCTACAACAAGTACATGAACGACTACAACATGAAGCTCAGCGATCTGGGCGCCGTGCAGGGTGCAGAGCAGTCGGACTATGACAAATATCTCAACGAGCTGCAGCAGTACAACACGAACCGGAATTTCGATTACCAGACATGGGCAGATGCTTACAGCCGGATTGCGAACGACGTGCAGACGGCGAGCGCACTGGAACAGCTGGATTACACAAAGTATCTGAATGAGCTGAACCAGTACAACACAGACCGCAGCTTCAACTACCAGAATCTGCTCGACGAGATCAATCAGCAGACGGGACTTCGCGGCGAGGCACTGGAGAAGGCGCAGCTGGCTGCGCAGTACGGCGACTATTCGTATCTCCGGAAGCTGGGCATCGACACGTCCGCATACGAGGCAGCGCTGGCAGCCAAGGGCGCGAGAAGCGGCGGCGGCTCCGGCAGCTCCGGCTCCGGAAGCTCCAGCAGTTCGAAGATCAACGGAGGCGGCAGCTACAGCGGCAACGTGGCCATGGCAAGAGATTCGTATAAGGGCGTGAACCGGACGATCTCGACGCTGCTCGGCCAGGGCAACTATGACCGGGCCTACGATGTGGCAGTCGGCGCACGCGGGCAGATGTCGAAGCAGCAGTGGGCTGACACAGCAAAGCTCATTTACGAGATCACGGGGCAGAAGATCGACGACTCCGTGAAGTACAAGTAAGGAGGAAAGTATGAGTGTCATTTCCAAGAAATCTTTCCTGAACAAAGCGGACAAGCAGCAGAGCAACTGGGAACAGACCACCGGCCAGGAGGCCGGTGGCGTCCTCAATAAGCAGGACTTCATCCGCCAGGCACAGAGCGCCGCGCAGCAGCGCCGCCAGGCGCAGGAACAGAAGACACCGCAGCGAGAGAGAAACGGATTCGACCGGACGGCAACGCCCGCCAGCATTGCAGGACTCGGCGCACCGGCACCGACTTCTCAGCGGCAGAAGGAACGATACAACCAGGAGATCGGCCAGTATGGCGTCGGCAACATCGACCTTTACAACCGGCCGCAGTATCGGAACGCCGACGGCAGCGTCTCGACCGTGGACAGCACGAGCTTCAACATCCAGGGCAAGGAGGTGCTGCTTCCGTCGGTCTGGATGAAAGACGGGAAGGCATACCGCAGCAGCGACGGAGACGAAATCCTGCAGCACTTCTACGATACCGGAGAGTTTCTGGGCGTATTCGACACGGTAGATGCAGCGAACAGTTACGCGGAAAAGCTGCATGATGCGCAGGATTATTACTACACCACGCAGCGCGAGAAGGCACTGGACGAAACGGTGGCGCACGATCAGCTGCAGGGCATGAAACGGACGCTCGCCATCCTGGAGAGCCAGAAGAAGCAGGAACAGGCGCAGCAGCCTGGCATCCTTTCTATGCTGGGCAAGGCAAGCGACTCGACGCTGCCAACCTTCCAGGCGGAGTCTGCGCAGAGCGAAACAGACCGACGCATCCAGGAACTGCAGGACGAGATCGACCGCCAGGAAAGCGAGAGCCAGATGCAGGGCACGAAGCGCCCGGAGACATACACCGCGAAAAATGTGGGACGATACAAAGACCGCCTCATCGCACTGGCCAGTGTGCCGGGAGTCTGGACGAAACGCCAGAAGCAGGAGGCAGAAGAGATCATCGGCACGCAGAGCGGATTCGGCGGGCTTCTCGGCTATGAGCAGAATGTGACGGCATTTGCGCCGTACCAGGAAGCAATGCGCAAAGGCGACACGGAGGCGGCCAAGCAGTGGCAGCAGATTTACGATGTACTTTACACGAGGCTGTACTCCAAACAGACAGCGGTTGCGAGCGGGCTGCAGGAGGGGCTGGGCGTGACATCGGCTGCGGCTGCGGTCGGAAAGCTGCTCGGCGCGAACGAGGACGAGTATCATCGGCAGATGGAAAACGCGCAGCGGGCGCAGGCGGAGCATCCGGTGCTCGCGGGCGGCGCGAAGATCGCAGGAAGCCTGGCACTCATGTCCGGAATCGGAGAAGCGGCGGGCGCCGGGCTTGCGGCAGCAGGAATGAACACCGGCGGCCTCGGCTTCAAGGTGGCGGCGGGGGCGCTGAGCTTTGCCGGAGCAGACGCCGTACACAATGCAGGCGCAGCCGCCATGGGCGACATGAGCACGGGCGACTACCTCAAGCACATTGCCATCAGCGGCGCACAGGGCATGGCAGGCAACCTGGCAGGCGGCCTGGTAGGAACGGGTCTCGCCAACGTGCTGCGCGACACACATAAGATGACGCCGTTCATGGAGTTTCTGCGGCAGACGGCAAGCGGCGTGACGAACGCGAGCGTCAACCAGGCAGTCGGTTATCTTGCAGCAGATGAAAAGCCGACGAAAGAAGAGATCGCTACGAACCTTGTGACGGCTTTTGCGTTCTCTGTACTCAACGGCGCCATCAACAGCTACCAGACGACGCAGCAGCAGAAGGCACAGATGAATCAGGCGTACCAGGCCATCGAGCAGGGATACCGCGCGATGACGGCTGGAACGGAAAATATGACGCCGGAAGCGAAGGCGCAGCGGGCGCAGTTCATCATGCAGCAGACGCAGAGCCTGCGCGAAAGCGTCAACAGCTATTACATTGCAGGCCAGCAGAAGGCCGTGGACAATCTGAATGAAACGCTCGACCTCATTGATGAGGCGATGCGGGCGTATGTCAATGGGTACACCGCAGCGTCCAGTGCCATGCAGACACCAAACGTCATGCTGCCGGGCGGTGGAAGCACAGGGCAGCTGCCGACGGCGGCAGGCCTGCCAACGACACCGACAGACCCGCAGATGCAGAAGCAGGTGGAGCAGGAGCTTCAGACCGCAATCCAGCAGGGGCTGCAGCAGGCACAGGCCGGAACGCAGAATACACCGCAGCCGGAGAGCGGGCAGGCTCTGCAAAATGGGAACGCAGCGGCAGCTGCCGCACAGGCAGTATCCGGACAAACAAAAACCGCCTCCGGGATGGAGACGGGCACAGGGCTTGTACCTATGACGCAGCAGGCGGCAGATGGGCTTGCAGGCGGGAAAAACAACATCATCGCAAAAACGAAGAATGACATCGTCAAGTTTGTACGGCAGGCGCTGGGAAAGAAGGGAGGCCCGGAACGGCTCTACATGGGTACGATTCCGGATACGGCCGCAGCCAAAGTCCTGGACGCAACCGGCGTTGATGTGACAGGCTATACGGCAATTTTGCCGGGAGATTCCGTGCAGCACATTTTCAAGCAGCATGGAAACGAAGCGGCAGAAGCGGCGCGGGGACAGGCCGCAGTATCGGAAGCGGATGTCGCGCTTATCCCGGACGTTCTGTCAAATCCGGACAACGTTACGCTTTCAGAGAAGCGCGACGCGCTGGGACGGCCGGTGCTGCTGTTTTCCAAGCAAATTGGAAACGAATATGTGACGGCGCAGGCGGTTACGGACGGCCGCCACGCACTGACTACAAATTCCCTATGGAAAAAAAGCGGGAAGAACCCGCCGGCAATCCGCAATGCCGGTGAAACCGGCCCTGAGGACAACGTCCGAAACGCACTGCTGCAAGGTTCTTCCCTTGATACAAGGGTAGCACAGAAGAGTGATCCTGTCAAGCCGGGCGGCGTGGTGCTGCCGACGGCGGAAGAGGGCACGGTGGAACTGCAGACAGCGCAGACCGAACAGATCACCACGCCGCTGGAACGGTTGGAGGCCATGGGCGTAAGCGGAAAACACGCACAGTCAATGGCACGCGGCATTGAGGCGTTCTATCGCGGGCAGATCACAGACGGCGAAGTTCTCAGCAAGCTGCTCTCTTTCCCGGAAGTGCAAAACGTCATGCGGCAGATGACGGACGCGGACATCGAAGCGGTTGTATCCGGAAACGTGCAGCCGCAGAATCAGCAGCCGGTCAATAGCGCCGCACAGCAGACGCTGAACACGCAGCCGACGGTGCAGCAGGCGCTTGACAGCCAGGCACCGGGCGTGCAGAATGGAACCACAACATCTGAAGGAGGAATGAACAATGGCACAGAACAGCTTCCAGCCGGGCAGCAGCCAGGCGCAGAACAGCAGGGGCAGCAGCTACCTGATGGAGACGGCGGACGGGTTCTCGGTGAGAGTACCGGCGGACAGAGTGGAATCCTGGCAGAAGGCAGACCACAACGCGCCTTTAACCAGGTCGGAGCAGCTGCTGAAAGAAAGAATCTTGGACGAACTCTACGGCTCGAAAAAGTAAGCAGCCAGAGCCTGGGCCTGCCGAACGGAACGGAAGAGCGCGAGATTCAGATCATGCCGGAATCTCACTGGGATGCGCAGATGCAGCAGACGGCGCAGCGCATTTCCTATGAGACCGGGAAGCCGGTGACGTATGTGCTCGGCTCCATCCGCATCCGGCAGGCAGACGGCTCGGTGAGCACGGCACGCGGCGTCTATACGGAGAACGGCATCATCATTCAGGCAGACCACCTCCGGCTGAACATTGACCAGATCGCAGACCACGAGGCTTTCCACGACTATGCCGCCAACAATCCGGGGCTTGTGCGGCAGATCGAGCAGGCCATCGTAGAGCGATACGGCCGGGAAGAGTTCGACGCGATCATGGACAAGTACCTCAAGAACCTGCGCGGCGTGTACGATCTGCCGGAACACGCATCCGGGCAGGAAGTGGCAGAGGCTTACGGCATCGTCAAAGAAGAAATCTGCGCGGACGCTTACGCAGGAATCAACTTCTTCGGCGCAAACGCCGACAAGTACCGCAGCGAGGCGCAGGCGGTTCTGCGGGAGCGGAAGATCACGACGCCAGGCAGCGAGACGGAAGAAGCTGTAGCCCGCAGGACGGGGCCGCCAGAGCGCTACAGCTACGGCGGCGTGAACGCAAACACAGCCGATCAGAAGACGCTTGCCCGCGCACAGGAGCTTCAGATGCAGGGCGAAGACGACGAGCGCGTGCGAAAGGAAACTGGCTGGCACACCGGGATGGAAGGCAAGCTGCGCTTCGAGATCGACGACAGCAAGATGAAGTACCATCGCGGCGGAGATGCAGCCTTCAGCCGGAATCATCCGGACTATGCAGAATACCAGAAGCTCGTGGACAAGATGCTCACCGGTTCTGCAGAAGCGTGGAAGCCGGAAGACCAGGAGCGCCTTCAGGAGCTGGACAAGACCTGGGGCCGAGAGTACGGGAGACTGAGCGAGCGCGTGGAAAGCGGGAACGCCACGCTGGAGGATGTCATCGATCACGAGGAACTATTCCAGGCGTACCCGCAGCTGCGCAGCGTGCGCGTGGAGTTCAAGGAGCTGCCAGGAAATACGCAGGGCTATTTCTCTCCAAGCGAGAACAAGATCGCGCTGGACAGCAAGCTGCGTTCGGCGCCGGAGGTGACGATCATTCACGAAATCCAGCACGCCATTCAGAAGGCAGAAGGGTTTGCGAGCGGCGCATCACCGGAGTATTGGCAGCAGCACCGGGACGAGGCGAAAGAAGCGAGAATTGCGGACATCCGGGAAGAGATCGCCAGACTGGAAGAGCAGCTGCCGTGGGATTTGAACCGGTGGACAGCGGAAGACGACGCCATTGAAGCGAAAATCGGAGAGCTGGAAGACAGCATCATTGACATCCAGAACGGTGTCGGGCTGGACAGCTACGATCTTTACCGCAATACCGCAGGCGAGATTGAAGCGCGAGACGCAGCCAGCCGACGGGAACTGACGCCAGAGCAGCGCCGTGCGACGCCGCCTGCCAGGGCAGACGAGAACACGGTCTATGCCGATCTGAGCGACAGCCTAGATTACGTCGGAAAGACGGACGACGGGACTGAAGTGTATGAAACCAGCGAGGCCGTCCGCAAGCTGCCGTATAAGAAGCGCATGGAAGCCTTTATGGACATCATGCGGAATGAATACGCAGGCCGCACAGCGAAGTTCACAGCGCGAGATGGTGAAGTCTATTATGCGACATTCGATGAGAATGATTTGCGGAAGAACGTCTACGGCGATAAGAAGTCTTCGCCAAGAGGCTGGAAGGCGAAGATCAACACAGGAGCGGACGGGAACATTTTTGATCTGGTCGAAAACGCAGAGCACAGCGGAAGCGGCAAAGAACAGGGCAAAACATCCGAAGCGCACCAGGGACTTACAGGCTGGGAATATTTCGTGAAGACCGTGCAAATCGACGGACGGGTCTATGACCTGCTGGCAAATGTACGGAAAAAGCCGGATGGAGAATTTGTGTACTCCATCCAGCTGAATGAGAACGAAAAGAAAGCACCTGCGCCTCCCCGTCAGTACCAGAATGGTACAGCTAAAGCGGAAAACCGCCCTGTTAGGGTGCCCACAGATGCTTCTGAGGCCAGTGTAGCAGAGAAGCGACTGCCTGTCAAGGCCAGGTTCTCCATGGACGAGCCGGTTGAGCAGACGCAGGACTTGATGGCCATTCACAATCTAGACGGCAAGAAGATGGACAGCATGCTGCAGCTCGGCGCTATCCCGTCGCCGTCGGTCGCCATTGTGAAGGCAAGCCAGGGGCATACACAGTACGGAGACTATACGCTGGTCTTCCCGCGCCAGAGCATCGACCCGCAGGCAGACAGGCGCAACAAGGTCTACGGCGCAGACGCCTGGACGCCGACGGCGGCAAACGCAATCGTCGAGCGGGAGGTGAACTACGAGGCCAGACGCGCCGCAGAGCAGAAGATCGCACAGCTGGCAAACCAGGTGGCGGGCGGCATTTTCTCCCGCGACAGCGTCATCGGCAGCCGCGTGGATGAAGTGTCCACGATGGATGAAGCAGAGCTTGCCAAGGAGCTTTCCAAAGACGACACCGTGCGGGCTGCATATCTTGCAGAACAGGGGCAAGACATCGAGCCGGTACTGAAGGAAAAAGTCTGGGACAGTTTCGGCAATCAGGCGCTGCAGGACTACACGGAGAAAATCGGTGCGCAGGAGCTGGCGCAGCTGTATGTGAAGCTGGAGACCGGCGACAGGCTGACGGATGCAGAGCTGGAAACGGCACGCGGGAGCATCATGGAGGCCTGGATTGCAGACCACGAATATGCGCTCAGCCGCAGGCCGGAGCTGCGCGAGACGCGCATTGCACGGCAGCGCGACAAGATCAGCGACGCACGCGTGGAGGATTTCATCCGGAACGCAGAAGCGCTTTACGAAGACGGCGGCCAGACGCGCGACGGCGTAGACCGCTACGCCACGCAGGATAATCTTCGCGAGGCAGTGGACGATGCAGATGTCGAGGCGTGGGTGCGTGGGCAGCTTCGCGGCGTACTGGGCGAGCCGGGCATCTACAACGGGAAGGAACGCTTCACAGCTTCCGGCAGGCGCAGGAGCTTCCGGGAAACGCACGGCGCATACACGGTGGAGAACATCGTAAAAGCGATGAACAAAGCCAACGCCAGAGGCGAGAGCTATTGGGGCGTGGGCGCCAAGGGAATCTTATCCGTGGCGACGCCGAGATACAAAAGCGTGGACGCCATCCATGCAGACGAGAACCGTCTGCAGAATATGCCGGAAGAGGAATACAACCGGCTGCTGCAGAAGCTGGACAAGCGCATCGAGGGAATTGTCGCAGACGTGCAGAAGACGGCCGGAAGCTATGACATGGATGAGATTGCGGGCCTGCTCATGGAAAACGCCGGGCAGGACGCCATGCGCATCCAGCAGGCGTTCAGCAGGCAGGGATACGACATCGACGGCGGGCTTGCCACGGAGATCGCCGGTATGTACCGCCAGGCGGCAGAAATGCCGACGGGATATTTCGAGGCAAAGCCGCAGCGCGTGGTCACATTCGACGAGCCGGTCTGCATTGCACCGGACAATTGTCCGCCGGAACGGCTGGAGAAGATGAAGGCGGCGGGCCTGAACGTTATCGAGTACGAGGCCGGGAACGACGAGCAGCGCATGGAGATCGCCAGAAGCCTGAAGGGCATGCGCTTCTCCGTAGACGAACCGCAGGCGGGAACCGGCGGCGAGATCGGGCAGGCGCCGGAGAGCGAACCAGCAAAGCAAGAGCAGAAGGAGAAAAAGCCGCGCAAGAAGAACGAAACGAAGCCGGTAGCAGAAAGTCTTCCGATCATCGCAAAGCGGAATCTGCGGCAGGATATGCAGGGCATCTTCTCCATCCCGGAGGGGCGGCGGGCAGAGATCAACCAGATCATCGACGGCCTGGCAGACCGGATGCTCAAGAACGGCGAGCTGACACAGGAAGACCGGGACGCCTTCTTCGACCGGATGTATGCAGAAGGCGTCATGGAAGTGGCGGCAGATGAGTATCTGCAGCAGGCGCGGTCGGAGATCGCAGGGCGCCGCATCTACGTTCCGGAGAGCGTGAAGCATGAGTTTGGAGACGACTGGGGCTATTTCCGGAAGAAGGCGTTTGCGGCAGGCGTCATGCTGGTGAACGACACGAGCGCTGCAGGCATCGACATGGTCAACGCAGAGCTTGCGGACACACTGCCGGGGATGTTCAACGCGGATGATCTGGACAGCAGGGAGATTCTGGAGAACATCGTGCAGACGGCGGAAGAAGGCAAGAGCCAGAACATGAGCCTGGCACAGTACACTGCGCTTCTGGCCGGGCAGGAGTATGTTTCGGAAGACGAAGTCCTGGACAATATCGAGCGGCAGATGGACGAGGCGCTGCGCACATTCACACGGACAGCAAAGCTGGAGGTTCACCTGCGAGACAGAACCGGCGTGAAGATTGCGCAGGAACGGGAGAAGTCGGCAGCCGCCCGGCAGCGCGAAGCACTCAGCCGCGCGAAGGAGCGGCAGCAGCGCAAAGAGATGAGCCAGCGGCAGCGAGAGTACCGTGAGCTGAAGGAACAGCAGAAGAAGACACTGAAGGCGCTGCAGTGGCTGGCTAAAAATCAGTACCGGGCGCCGGAGGAATTGCAGGAAACGTGGGACGAGGTGCTGGGAGACCTGGACATCTACGCAGTGAGCGCGGCCAACGAGATGCGCTATTCCAAGAAGTACGACGCGACGTGGAAAGACCTGGCCGAGATGTATAAGGACGCGCAGGCGAACGACCCGAACTTCCTGCCGTCGAAGGAACTGGAGAAGATTGTCCATCGCCTAGACAACAAGAAGATCGCGGACATGGATTTGAACGCGCTGCAGGATTTGTATAAAGCGGCCGTCGGGCTGCGGACAGAGTTCTACAACAGGAACAATGTCATCAATGACGACATGAACCGGCTGTTTGCGGAGGTCTACACGGACAGCAAGAAAGAGCTGGACTTCGGCGCACAGACAAAGGCAGGTGAAGCGGCTCGTCAGGGAAAGAAGATGGACAGTCTGTTCAACCAGGAACAGCTTTCCCCGATGAACGTGATGCAGCGCATGGCAGGATGGAACCCGAACAGTGCGTGGTACTCCATGGCCAAGCAGCTGGAGAAGGGCGAGCGGGACATCCGCGACTACACAGTAAGCGCCACAAAGCAGCTGCGCGAGTTCTTGACGGAACATGAAGACTGGGCCAAGAAGGCAGACGGCCAGGGCGACGACGGCATCTGGTATGAGGTGAAGATTCCACAGCTGGTCGGCGCACTGGAGGTCGGCAAGCCGCCGAAGTTCGGAGACACGATCACGGTCTGGATGACACCAACGCAGAAGGTGCATATGTATCTGGAGAGCAAGAGCGTGGAGAACCTGCGGCACATGGAAGGCGGCCGCACCTTCGCCGACAAGACACTCTACAGCCAGGGCAAGCGGCGTGAGGCCTTCGCCCAGGGCAAGACCGTGCGCATGGCGCCGGAGACTGTGAAGGCAATCGTCGGCAGCTTAACGCCGGAAGAGCAGGAACTGGCACAGGCGCTGGAACAATATTACAACGTGTTTGCCAAGAAGGAGATCAACCGCGTCTCCAACATTCTCTACGGGTACGACAAGGCCGTGAGCAAGAACTATACGCCGATCTACACCAACTCCAACTACACCAAGAGCGAGCTGGGCGTCTACGACGCGACGGCGGAAGGTGTCGGTAATCTGAAAAGCCGCCAATTCTCCAAGAATCCGAGCTACAACATCGGCGCCTTCGACGCCTTTGAACGTCATGTGGAGCAGACAGCACGGTTCGTGGGCATGGCGATTCCGGCCCGGAACTGGCAGACGCTGCTCAACTGGCGCGAGCGGGAAAACTCCATGGCGGACATCATCACCCACGACTGGGGCGACGAGAGTCTGAAGTACATTCAAGACCTGGTGCAGACGCTGCAGGGCGGAGCTGCCAGCACGCGCGACAGCGTGAGCATGGGCGCGGAAAAAATCTTCAGCAATTACATCGGCGCCGTGTTCGGGGCGAACCCATCCATCGTCTTCAAGCAGCTCGGTTCGATTCCGCTGGCGGGCGCGTGGCTGGACTTCAAGAACTTCCCGTCGCCGGGGCAGGTGAAGCGCATTGACCGGAGTCTGATTGAGAAGTACACGCAGGAGCTGGACTGGAGAACGCTGGGCTATTCCACGCCGGAAACCAAGCAGCTGAAGGAAAATCCGAACTGGACGCAGACAAACAAGTTCACGAGCTTTGTCTTCGGCGGTGGCGCGATTACCGCCATGGACGGCTGGGCCGCGAGCGTGCTGTGGCCATGGGCGGAAAACAAGGTTCGTGCGGAGTTCCCGGAGCTGGAGACCGGAAGCCAGGAACAGATCGACAGCGGCAGCAGTCCGTTCTACCAGAAGGTTGCGGAAGTATTCAACGAAGCGGTGGCCAGAAGCCAGTCCACATCGGACGAGATGCACCAGGGCAAGCTGCGCAAGAGCAAGAATCCGGTGACGCGGGCGTTTACGATGTTCAAGTCGGACAGCTCGCAGACCTACAATGCACTGCGGCAGCGTGCCGGTGAGGCGGAATACTACAAGCGAATCGGCGATACGGAGAACTACAACAAAGCCAAACGCAGGCTGGGCGTTGCGTTCCTGGCAGCCGTCGGCGGGTATATCTGGGTGCAGGGCATCGAGTTCTTGATGAACCTCTGGAAGCACAAGGGCAAAGCATACCGCGATGAGGACGGGAATCTCACAGCCGGAAGCGTGGCAAAAGAAATGGCGCTGGGGCTGGTGGGCGATCTGGCTGGTATCGTCACCTATGGAGAAGAGCTTGCGGACGTTATCGGCAACATTCTTACGGGCGACAAGTGGTACGGCATCGACACGCCGGGCCTGGAGCAGCTGTCCGACGTTGTGGAGACCATCGTGGAGCAGGGGCAGAGCGGTCTGGATGTGCTGAAGGATGCAGCGGACGTCGTGAAGAACGGCGGAAGCCTGGGAGAGTATCTGCACCGGAACAGCGGAGACATCGTCGGCGGCATCAAAGACCTGGCGGCCGCAGCGGCCACATATCTGCCGGGCATCTCAGTCAACAACCTGGAGGCGTATCTGCTCGGCACGGTGCGCTGGGCCTCGCCGGAGCTTGCAGCGGCATATGACGATGCGCTGGCCACGGCGAACAAAAACCAGATGAAAGGCCTGCGCGGCGCGGAGCTGGAGCGCAAGATCGAAGACACCCTGCACAACCGGCGCGTGGAGACGGACGAGGCGACAAATGAAACGCTTGCTTCCCTTTACGAGGGCGGATTTACGAAGGCAGTTCCGTCTGATACGCCGGGCAGCATCAGCGTGGACGGCGAAGAGCGCAAGCTCTTGGCCTATCAGAAGCAGGTCTACGACAAGACGTGGAGCGGCGCCATCGGAAGCAGGCTGCGGGAGCTGGCCGCAAGCGATGTGTTCCAGGCGGCAGACGACGAGACGCGGGAGAAGATGCTGAGCGGGCTGTACGAATACGCCGGAGAGAAAGCAAAGGCAGCTGTCTTCGACGATTACGAAGGGAAGACTTCGACGCAGAAGGCAGACGATGTGCTGGCGTCGGGCGCGGAGATGGCGGACTATCTGGAGCTGAAGCTGGCCGGAGCCGTAGACAAGTACCTGGATGCGATTGACGGCGGACTGGACACGCAGAACGCAAAGGACGTGGCACTCGGCATGGCAGAGCTTGCACCGGAAGAGGGAAAGAAAACGGTGTCCGACGTGCAGAAGTGGCGGGCAGCCATCGACGCAGTAGATGGAGCGGATGCGCAGCGCAACGCTCTGCTCGCAGTGATGAAGGACTCGACAAAGCAGAAATACGAGATCGCCGACAGCTACGGCATCGAGGCAAGAACGTGGGTGCAGCTGAAGGAAATCCTGCCGCAGTTCGACGAGGACGGGAACGGAAGCTACAAGGGTGAAGAGATCGAAAACGCTATTGATGCGCTGAACGGTCACGGCGGCATCATGCTGCCGGGCGGCGACGGGCCGCAGCAGCTGACAAACGAGATGCGGGCCGTGCTCTGGCAGCTGTTCACCGGAAGCAAGAGCGCGAAGAACAATCCGTACAGCGAGCGCGTGGGCAGCCAGGTGATCGCGGAGCGCGAGAAGGCAAAGCAGGAAGACTAGCAGATGGGCATAGAAAGAGCGCCGCCAGGGAGACCTGGCGGCGCTCTTGTTACACATCTGCCTTCACGTCATAAGGAAGGAAGAGCGGTGGGAACGAATAGCCTGAATCGTCAATGAAAGAGAGATCATCCCAAGCCTGGTTACGCTGGTATTCTTGCAGAAGCCTCCGAGGAACGTGAAAGACAAGGCTTCGATTTGCATGGATGCCATCACGGTAACGAGTGTCCGCTTTGTAAGCTGGTATTGCAACAGGAGATGGAATATACACATCACGCAGCTCACCGCAATCAGATGGGATAAGAACACGTTTCAAATCTTTCGGCAACACAAGCACTTCTGCTGGAAGCGCAAGCTGTTCAATCCAAAATTCAAGGCATGAGGCTTCTGCAATGCGAACCTTAGAAAGATCAATGCAACGAAAATTGAATTGCCCAAAATCCGCGATGAAGGATGACGTGGGACATAAGTTTTCAAAAACAAGCGTGCTGATTTCCGGATACGAATATGCTGCATCCGCAATGGCCGTGCGCAAGGAGTTTCTTTGACCACTTGCTCGCGAAGCGAACCTGATATGGATAGCTTCCGGAGAATATCGCGTCCAGATGCTGTATGAGGGACGCAGGACACGGCGGAATGGATTTGCGCAATCGAGTCGGTAAAGCAGGAAAAGGATGATCGCGCACAGAACCAGGATGACATAGATCATGGCTGCACCTCCACAAAATTTTCGGTTTAATCATCTTTTTTATAAGATTACCACGAAGATATGTTAAATTCAAGCAAGATTATGCAAAAGATGATTATGGGGAGGCGGAGCTGTGCGGCTCTATACTCTGGACGGACGGTTCAATCTATGCGGCGAGCGGGTGCGCGAGGCACGGATAAAAGCTGGAATGAGCCAGGAGACGCTGGCGGCAAAGCTGCAGTTGGCCGGGCTTCAGATCGGGCAGATGGCAGTGAGCAGAATTGAAACCGGGAAGCGCGTGGTGCCGGACTTCGAACTGCCGGTCATCGCCGGTGTACTGGCCGTCAGCACGGACTGGCTGCTGGGAAAAGAATAGACCTCTCTGCTGCGCGGCAGGGAGGTCTTTTTTTGACGGCTTGACATTTACCCTTAATCAGCTTTAGAATAAAAAGCAAGAAATGGCAATCGGAGGCCGGACAGATGGAACAGATGAAGCGAACGTTTAAGCACCTGCAGTACAGAGACAGAATCAAGATCGAGATGATGCTGCGCGAGAAGGCCAGCATCCAGCAGATCGCAGACCGGCTGCACGTCACCTATCAGACCATCTGGCGCGAGCTGCGCCGCGATGGGGTGTGGTACGAGCATACACTGAGCGACTTAACGACAGAGCGGCGGTACTCGGCCGACATCGCGCAGGCGCAGTACGAGAAGAACAAGCGGGCGAAAGGCGGAATGATTAAGCTCGGCCACGACTTCGCGCTGCACGATTTTATTGAACAGAAGATCGGACGAGAGCATTATTCCCCGGCGGCGGTCATCATGGAGATCAAACTGCGCGGGCTGCAGTTCGACGTGGACATCTGCGAGAAGACGATCTACAACTACATCAACAGCGGAGACGTCTTCTTTTCCATCACGAACAAAGACCTGCCGCAGCGCGGCGAGCACAAACGCGAGTACAAAAAAGTACGCGAGGCAAAACGCCAGGCACCCGGAGAAGGCATTGAGAACCGGCCGCCGGAGGTCGATGAGCGGAAGGAAGAAGGACACTGGGAGATGGACACAGTGAAAGGAAAGAAGAATGGCCGCAAGTGTGCGCTCATGCTGTCGGAACGCGTGATGCGGACAGAGCTGGTTCTGCCGATGGCGGCGTGCACAATGGAGTGCGTCGTGGAAAAGCTCGACCAGCTGGAGCGGCGCTGGGGCGACAAGTTCAGCCGTATCTTCAAGACGATCACGGTTGACAACGGCAGCGAGTTCATGGACTATGAGGGAATGATGACGAGCAAAGAGACCGGCGAGCAGCGCACGCAGGTCTACTATTGCCATCCCTATCGCAGCAACGAGCGCGGCACCAACGAGAACCAAAACCGGATGTTCCGCCGCTTCTTCCCGAAGGGGACAGACCTGGACGCGGTTCCGGACGAGGACATCAGCGCCGTGCAGGACTGGATGAACAACTATCCGCGTAAGCTGCTGGGCGGAAAGACGGCGGGGATGCTGTTCGACGAGTACGTGGCCTCACTGAACTGAAAAATTTTTTCGGATTTTTTGAAATTAACTCTTGCAATTTACGAACGTGCCCTGTAAAATGAATTGCAAGAAAAGGTTTTAAGCCTTTCTTGCAATTCTTTTTTTATGCGCAGAAATGTGAGACAGGAGGTGCAGAGCATGGAAAGCAAGGCAAATGTCCGGCGAGGCGCAAAGGATTTGCAGTTGTTTGAGCGCAAGCGCATTGAGCAGATGCACAGCGCGGGGCACAGCGCGGAAGAGATCGCCGTCGAGATCGGCGTGTGTTACGTCACGATCTACCGCGAGCTGAAGCGCGGCGACACCGGCGAGATGGACGAGCTGGGTCGGAGAGTCTATGACGCGGAACTGGCGCAGCGCAAGGCCGCCCTTGCCCGGCGGAACAAGGGTTCCAAGAATCCGGAGAACGACGGGAGGTGCAGGCGGCGTGGCAAGAACGCAGGCGGCGAGGCTCGCCAGGATTCCGGGCAACCGGTATGAGACGTGCATCGGATGCGGGCTGGATTGGAACGTAAGCCTCTTCGCCCCGAAGGGCTGGTACATTTGCCCACAATGTGAGTATCGAATGAGAAAGGAACGACGGTATGAACAAGTTCAGACGCAAGAATCTGCGGGAGATCACAGACCAGCTTGAAATGCTGCAGGAATTGCTCCAGGAACTGCAGGAACAGGAGGAAGAGTACCGGGACAATATGCCGGAGAACCTTCAGGGCAGCGAGAAATATGAGCGGGCCGACGAAGCCTGCAGCAACCTGTCGGACGCCTACGACAGCCTGCAGGACGCCATCGACAACATCGCGACGGCGATCGAAAGCTAGGAGGAAAACATGGAAAGATACGTCATCATCATTAAGACCGACGGAGCTTGCGCTCTGCTGCACTGCTACCCCGGAGACTGCTTGAGTCTGGAAGAGATGCAGAAGATCGTAGAAGGCCACATCGAGGCAGTGCCGACAGCGCTGGCACAGGGATGGAGCCAGGAACCCGGCGTCGGCCTCGCACTCATCGTCAACGAGGAAGGCAAGCTGCAGAACCTGCCGGTCAATCAGACGGCGACAGATCTGTCGGCTTCCTGCAATGACGTCATCGTTGGCAACGCCATTCTCATGGGTACGACGGACGAGGACTTTATCGGGCTGACGGAGCGGGCTGCACAAAACATTATGAAGAAGTGGGAGCTGGGCGTATGCTGAACAACTGCGTCATCATGGGGCGGCTGACAGCAGACCCAGAGCTGCGGCACACAAACTCCGGTGTCGCCTGCTGCAGCTTCACACTGGCAGTAGAACGGGACGGAAAACCGAACGAGCAGACTGGACAGCGAACTGCTGATTTTATCGACTGCACAGCCTGGCGGAACACGGCGGAGTTTATCTGCAAGTGGTTCTCCAAAGGACGCATGGCCGTGGCTGCGGGCCGGATGCAGACCAGAACGTGGAAAGACCGGCACGATCAGAGCCGGAAGAGCACAGAGCTTCAGGTCGAAAATATGTATTTTGCGGACAGCCGGAAGGACGCAGCCGCAGACACGCCGCTTGTAGACGACGATCTGCCGGATGCGTGGACAGAGCTGAGCGGCAGCGAGCCGCTGCCATTCTTATAAAGAGAGAGGATTGTGGAAGATGGAGCAGAAGATCATTGTGCTGCGTGAAGGAACGCGGCGAACACGGCACCGCAGCCGGAAGGATGTGCGGGCAAGACGGGGAATTTGCGGCGTGCTGGCGGCACTTTGTTTTCTGCTTCTGCTGGGCGTCATCGGTGGGATGGAGAACGGAACCATGGCGCTTGGCATCGGAACGGTGCGCGTGATGGGAACCGGCACGGCTGGTGTGCTGCTCACCTGGGCGGCGGGAGGATTCCGGTATGCAGCAAGGCCATAGACGAAGGTACTCCCGGAGACGGCGGAGAAGAATCCGCCAACTGCAGCTGCTGGTAGCGGTTTGCATCCTGGCCACCGGCGTGGTGCTTGCCTGCACTGCACGGCACCGCAGCAAGCAGGAACAGAAGGAAGCGGCCGCAGCCGCAGCTGCGCAGACGGTGGCACAGGAGCTGGAGTTGGACGAGCCGCCCGCTCAGAATCCGGAGCCGGAAGAAGAACCGGAGCCGGAGCAGGACTGGGACGAAGAGGCCCGGTACATGGCGCAGGCGTGCTTCGGCGAGGGGTGGATTTGCCAGTCGAAGACAGAGTGGGCCGCAATCTACTGGAACATCCTGAACCGCGTAGACAGCGACGACCCGTATTATCCGGACAACATCATCGGCGTCGTCACGCAGAGCGCACAGTATCACGGGTACGACCCGACGAACCCCGTGCTGCCGGTACTCAAAGAACTGGCACTGGACGTCATCGACAGATGGCAGCGGGAAAAGCATGGCGATACCGACGTGGGCCGTGTGCTGCCACGGGACTATCTCTTCTTCGGCGGCAACGGGAAGCACAACACGTTCAGAACCGAGTGGGACGGCGGCGAATACTGGGACTGGAGCTGGCCGTCTCCATACGAAAGTTAGGGAGGAAAGACCATGATGTATCGGGTGCGCCGCGTGCAGATCGGAAACAGCGGCGAGATTGCGTGGGAGTCGAAGCGGGTGGAGATCATGCCGTGGCCAGTGGAGCTGACGGTCGGCGGGCTGTATGCGCTGCGCAGCGGCAGGCTGTACCGCGTGGAAGGGAGAGAAGATCGTGGAGCAGAAGGTTGACCCGTATATGCGGGAGGCGCCATGGGTGTGCTGCCCGATGTGCGACGAGGATGTCTGCGTGGGGCGGTTCGACTGCCCGGAGATTGCGGAGTGGTGCAGAGAAAAACGGGAGAAGGACGCGGCGGAAGGAGTTGCGCGGGTATGAAAGAGAACGTGTTGGAGCGAAACGCGCGGATGGACACAGACCGCAAGATCGCAGATTTCCGCATAAAGCAGCAGATGGATTATGCCTTCAAGGTGAAATACGCGAGAATCCGTGCGTGGGAGTTCTACAACCACCCTGATGTCGAAGGGAACTGCTATGTTGCAGTCGGAGGTCTGGACTCCATTACGCTGCTTTTATTCCTGCGCAGCATCGGGATTGATGTGCCTGCGGTTTCGGTTTCATCGCTGGAAGACAAGTCCATCCAGAAGGTGCACAAGCAGCTCGGCGTGCAGCCGCTGAAGCCGCTGAAGAGTAAGGTCGAAGTGCTGCGGGAATACGGCTGGCCGGTTATCTCTAAAGAGGTCGCCGGGAAAATCTCGCTGCTTCAGAATCCAAGTGAGAAAAACGCGACGGTTCGCCATGCAATCATCACCGGAGAGACCGGGGCCTACGGCGGATACCGGACGGGGACACGAATGAAGCTGGCGCAGAAGTGGCTGGAGCTGTTCGGCGGATACGAAAACGAAAGCGAGGGCGTCAACTACAAAACGCCAGACTTCCTTGTATCGGATAAATGCTGCTACTACCTGAAAGAAAAACCGTGCAATGACTATGCCAGGGAAACCGGGTGTTTTCCGTACATGGGGCTGATGGCGTCTGAAGGAGGGCGTAGGCAGAAGGCTTTGATGATGCACGGGTGCAACTACATATCAGCAGGTACAAAGCGCAGCTGCCCATTCGCAATTTTTTCGAGACAAGACCTGCTGCAGCTCGCGTTAGATTTGCAGGTGCCGGTTCCGGAAATTTACGGCGAGATTGCGCGAGACGCAGACGGAACGCTGCGGACAACGAAAGCGCAGAGAACTGGGTGCAGTATGTGCGGCTTTGGCATACACATGGAGAAACGTCCGCATCGGTTCGACCGGCTCTGGGAGCGGAACCCGAAAGAATGGGAAATGTGGATGAACCATGTCATGCAGGACGATCGCGGGAACTGGTACGGCTGGGGTCGCGTGCTGGATTATATCGGCGTCGAGTGGCGAGACCCGGAAGTGGCCCTGATAAATGCAGCAGAACAAATCACGATGGACGACGCGATCAGATACCTAGCCGCCAAAGCGGCGGAATAAATACAAGGAGGATGCACATGGAAAAAGGAAAAGCCCACCATGACGGCGGGCAGGAGATCATGGTTCAGCTGGTGTACCGTCCAGCGCTTTGCGAAGCTGGCGCAGCAGATGATTGCAGGCTCGCTGCGTTTCTAAAGCGGTTGGCCGGTCGGCGTCGGTCAAAGGCATTTCATCGAGACTGTCAGAGACAGCCGCACGCAGATCACGCAGGGCGGCCATAAGCACCAGAACATCCGGAAGGGTCAACGCAGGAGGCGTTTTCCGGTAGTGCTTCAGCTTCCGCGCCGTGGACTGCGCGAGGGAAATATCCTCTCGGTTGCCGGAAGCGTCATCCTGAAGACCATCCAGATACTGCGCGACGGCCTCGCGCATCAGCATAAATTCATAACCCCCGAAGGTCAAGTTCATAAATACAGCTCCTTTCCGGAACATTGTACACCGGCGGAGCGGAAATAACAAGGAGATTGAAACGATGAGCGATATTAAGATCACCAAGGAGAGAATCGACGCGCTGCTCAGCGAAGCGGACATCCGCACACTGACGCTGTTCGGGAAATGCACGGTGGTAACGGCGAAGCTGAAGAACGGGTTCGTTCTGACGGCCGACAGCGCGTGCGTTGACCCGGCGAACTACGACAAGCGCACGGGCGAGCGCATCTGCCTGGAGCATATTGCAAACAAGCTCTGGGAGATGGAAGGATACCGGCTGCAGTGGGACGTCTTCAACAAGGCGAACCGCAAAGGCACGGCGCCGGGCATGGACGATGAAGCACTGGATGAGATGCGAACGCTCTGCAACAGGGCGCTGCAGGCCTGGGGCGCAGAGATGCAGAGCGTCGTGGCAGCAGAGGAACTTTCTGAACTGCAGAAGGAGCTTTGCAAAAGCGTGCGCGGAGAGGACAACGCAGACGCCATTGCCGAAGAGATTGCGGACGTGCAGATCATGCTGGAGCAGATGATGCTGCTGCACGACTGCCGGGACGCCGTGGACGAGTGGCGCAGACGGAAGCTGGAACGGCTGGAGCAGCGGCTGCCGAAGGTTGCAGACCGGAGCCAGTGCAACCACGCGTGGGTTCTGGAACGGACAGACGGCAGCACGCGGCATTACTACTGCGAAAAATGCGGGGCGCACCACAAGCAGGTTGTGCCGCAGAAGGCGGATGCGGCGTGGGAGTGACGGAATGAAGACGATGACGGCAGAGCGCTGCAGCGGCATCAAGAGCGGGTACTGGAGCGCGGAGAAGAAAGAAAATCTCGTGCAGCAGCTGGGGCTGTATGAGCATCAGATTCTCGGCCCGGCGAAGATCGAACGGTTTCAGAAGCTGCGCACGCGCCTGAAGGGGGCCAGGGAGATCGTAGAGCTGGCGAACGAATGTGGGCGGCGGGTCTGCGACGAGGCCTGCCACTTCGCCTGCCCGTTCGGAGACGAAAGCATGGAAGACTGCGCCCTGCGGCTGGAGGCAAAGTACGATGAGACCATCGGACTGCTGCTCGATCTGGCAGAGATGATGGGCTGACGGACAGATTCAGGAGGAAAAGCTATGTTTGACATCACAAAAAGAACGACGATCACGACGGACTGGGCGCAGCTGAAGACCGTGCAGGAGCGAGGAAACCTGGCAGAAGTTCTGGAGGTCGGCAGCGAGTTCCCACTCTCTCTTGAGGCGGACACAGACAATGAGAACGATGTGTTTGAGCAGCTGACGGTGCAGGCGGTGCATGTCACAAAGGAAGGCCGCGTGATGGTCGTAGTGAGGGACTGCATGGAGAAGATGCACGCGATGAACGACTACGCGACAAACAAGGGCGGCTGGAAGGACAGCGCAATGCGCAAGTATCTGAACGAAGATGTGCTTCCCCGGCTTCCGAAAGAGCTGCAGGCGATGATCGTGCCGCGCACCATCCGGCAGAAGATCGACGGCGAAGAAGTGCAGACGCAGGACAAGCTGTGGCTGCCATCCTTCACTGAGATGTTCGGCACAGAAAAAGCGGCTGAGTGGGTGCCCCGCGATCTTGGAGACGAGCAGTTTGAACTGTTTGACTCGGAACGCAGCCGCGTGAAGGAAGTTCCGGAAAGAGGAACATGGTGGTACTGGCTCCGCTCGCCGTATGCCAGCTACTCCACGGCTTTCTGCCTGGTCGACAGCAACGGCATCGCGAACGGTGGCAACGCCAGCGTTGCCTCTGGCGTGGCCTTCGGCTTCTGCCTTTAATCCGGAATCCGTCTATGATCTGCACGCCTGTGCGCGTGCAGATCGGCTCAGAAAGGAGCGCACGATGCAGAAACGCGTCAGAAGACACTCGCTGCGTTCCGCTTCCGCCAGAAGGCGAAAGCTGCACATCCGCTCCTGCCTTCTTCCTTTCCGGATGACACCCGCTGCGCTGGGCTGTCATCCGGTTTGGAGGCAGCGTAAGAAGGCAGAGAAGCTGGGGCCAGCGTGACGAGGAAACAGGGATGCAGCGGCTGCGCACGGGCCTTCCGCGAAGAGCAGCCGGGCGGGATGACGGCGCTTCGCTGCGGATACCGCGCAGGCGCAGCGGAGCAGACACCTCCGAGGCCGGACGGAATCCGGGTGCTGCAGCCGAGCGTCTGCTATGGAAGGATTACCCAGCTATTTCCGACGGGAATGGACGGCTGCGCAGACGGAAGGCCGCCAGCCTGGTGCCGAGGATATTTCATTCAGAAAGAACACTAGCCGAAACAGGGCGCAGCCGCGCCCTGTCAGCCCAGCGCAAAAGGAAAGGCGCCGGGCAGACAGGGTGTGAACATACCCTGTCTGCCGGGGACAGCCTCCCGGCACTGACGATGGCAGGCTGCGTCAGAAGACGCTCGCTGCGTTCCGCTTCCGCCGGAAGGCGAAAGCTGCACAT
>ERZ808266.40-NODE-40-length-52803-cov-4.226890_pt1 | contig 52803 bp, 48 predicted proteins | sample MGYA00521278_ERZ808266 | MGnify/ENA primary metagenome ERZ808266 (study PRJEB31516, sample SAMN03275591) | gut metagenome | biome: mammalia-associated habitat; material: feces | host: Papio cynocephalus | place: Kenya | collected 2012-08-02 ... | reverse complement strand
TTATGCGGATTTAGCTCATCTGGTAGAGCGCCACCTTGCCAAGGTGGAGGTAGCGAGTTCGAGCCTCGTAATCCGCTCCAAGGACGCTTAAAACCAATTTAAGCGTCCTATATTTTTGAAATCAAATTTGGCACCATGGCCAAGCGGTAAGGCAGGGGCCTGCAAAGCCCTCATCCCCAGTTCGATTCTGGGTGGTGCCTCCAGAATTATCGCCTGAAAAGGCACAAAGTACGAAAACCCTTGAAATATCAAGGGTTTTCGCCATTTTTACAGTCAATTTTGTAGCTAAAACACAGGGCACAAAATTGGCTGTTTTTCTTATTCCCCCAGACTCGAACCGTCGAAAACTATAATTCTCAAGTAATTTGTTATTGGCTTCATACACTCCTCCTCATGCTGGACTTGAACTGTCGAAAATTAAATCACATATTTTGACCGTAATTTCTTTATTACATATAAAGATTTTACGGTCTTTTTTTATGCCCGTTTTTTTCCTTGAAACCGTACATAGCCGTATACTTTGCGGCTGAAAAAAAGGAGGTTAACGAAGTGAACTGCAAGGTAATTGCAATAGAAAATCAAAAAGGAGGTACGGGCAAATCTACCACGGCATTGAACCTCGGAGTCGGTCTTAAAATGAAAGGCAAGAAGGTTTTGCTTATTGACGCCGATCCGCAAGGTTCGCTTTCCATAAGTCTCGGAATCAAAAGACCGGACGAGTTAGATGTTTCCCTTGCAACCTTAATGAGTAAGGTAATCGACAACAAACCGTTTGATGATGACTACGGCATCATTCATTGTAATGAGGGTATCGACCTTATGCCCTGTAATGTGGAACTGTCCGGCATTGAAAGTTATCTCTTTACGGTAATGAGCCGCGAGTGCATTATGAGAACCTATGTCAATCAGGTTAAAAAGAATTATGATTACATTCTTATTGACTGCACCCCGTCGCTCGGACTTCTGCCGATTAACGCTTTTGTTGCGGCGGACAGTATTATCGTACCGAGTCAGCCGAGAATTTTGTCTACCAAAGGTCTTGACCTGTTATTGCGTACTTATTCGCAGGTAAAGCGCGGTATCAATCCCGACCTTAAAATCGACGGTATCCTCTTTACAATGGTGGACGCACGAACCGTAAATGACAGGTCGGTAATTGAGTCAATGCGCGAGACTTTCGGAATGAAAATCAATGTGTTTGATACCTTTATCCCCGCCTCCGTGCGAGTTACCGAAGCAAATATGGAGGGCAAAAGTATTTTTGCCTATGACGGTAAATGTAAGGTTGCCGACGCATACAAAAATCTGACGAAGGAGGTGCTGGATATTGCCGCGCGTGAAAAAGCTCGATTTAGGGATGACGGCTCTCGATGAGTTGTTTATGAATGACAAGGAACGAGCCGAAAATAAGCTCCCGAAAATATTTGATATCCCACTCTCGGAAATCGACGATTTCCCCGGTCACCCCTACCGCGTTCTTGATGATGAGGATATGCAGAACCTTATGGAAAGTATCAGGGACCGAGGTGTTATTACGCCGGCTATGGTACGCAAAAAGGATGACGGCAGATATGAAATGATTTCGGGACACCGAAGAAAGCACGCTTCCGAAAGGCTTGGACTTGAAACCTTGCGCTGTGAAGTCGTAGAGGTCAGCCGTGACGAAGCAATCATTTTAATGGTTGACAGCAACGCTCAAAGGTCGGTTATCCTCCCCTGTGACAAAGGGCGAGCCTATAAAATGAAGTTGGAAGCAATCAAAAGGCAGGGACAAAGGACGGATTTAACTTCGGACCCAGTGGGACCGAAGTTAGAAAGATCAAATACAGAACTTGCTGAGGAATCCGGTGATAGTACAACGCAAATCAAAAGGTATATCCGCCTTACCTATCTTGTTGACGAGCTGCAAGACTTTGTGGATAAAGGTCAGATGAAGATGCGCCCTGCCGTTGAGCTTTCCTATCTTGATGAGGAAACTCAGCGAGATATTGTTGACCGTATAGACGAAACCGAAGCGTTTCCGTCGCACGATCAGGCAATCCGTATCCGCAAGGCGTATGAAGCCGGCGAAATCGACTACGATAAGGTCCGGGATATTATGGCTGAGGAAAAGCCTAATCAGAAGCCGAAATTCAAGTTTTCCTTTGACCGACTGAAACCGTATATTCCAAAGGACTATTCGGACAGCAAGGCTGAGGATTATGTTATAAAAGCGCTTGAGTTCTATCAGAAGTATCTCAAAAAGCAACGGGAGCAGGCAAGGTAATGAAAAGTGCGCACAAGGCTGAGAAAGCAAAGGCTTTCCCGGTCTTTTTTGTTGCCCTGCCCGCTATTTCACTTATATAAAAATCCAAGATGAAAGGAGGAAAAACAGTATGCAGTTTGATGTGAAAATCCGCAAGGTCATCGAGAACGGCAAGCCCCTCAAGGCTCTTGCTTCTGTCACCGTGGACGGTTCCTTTACTATCCACAATGTCAGAGTAATCAAGACCGAGAACGCGCAGTTTGTTGCGATGCCTTATGCGACCTTCAAGGACGCTGACGGTAAGGATGTCCGCCGTGATATCGTTCACCCCATCAAGTCCGAGGTTCGCAAGGCAATGGAAGCCGCCGTGTTTGCGGCTTACGAGCAGAAGCTCGCTGAAAAGGCTGAATAAGCCAAGGCAAAGAAAACCCACAAAACAAATCAAAGAAAGAATGAGGTAAAAATCTATGTTCAAGAAGATCAGAAACAAGGTAAACACCGCAATTTCCACCGTTCGCGCCGCTGTCGCCTGCAAGAAGGCTGAGGGCTATGTTGACTCCGGCGTAAAAATTCTCATCGCCGTTGTTATCGGAGCGCTCCTGCTCGGCGGTCTGTATGTGCTCTTTAACACTACCATTATGCCCACCGTAACGACCAAGATCACCGAGCTTTTCTCGTATAACGGTTAATCCGTAATCCACCCGAAATCAAAAAAGAAAGAATGAGGTAAAAAATATGTTCAAGAAAATCAGAAACAAGGTAAGCACCGCAATTTCCACCGTCCGTGCCGCTGTCGCCTGCAAGAAGGCTGAGGGCTATGTTGACTCCGGCGTAAAAATTCTCATCGCCGTTGTTATCGGAGCGCTCCTGCTCGGCGGTCTGTATGTGCTCTTTAACACCACCATTATGCCTACCGTAACGACCAAGATTCAGGGCTTGTTCAATTACGCAGGCTAAACCAAACGGACGGAGGGGTGTCATAGGCGGCACCCCTCCGCCTATTTTCTTGAAAAGGGGCGAATAAATGAAACACTTAATGATACGACCTATTATGCCGCGAATCACACCGGAAATAACGGAGAATCCGCTTATTCTTGTAAACGGTATCGTGCTGCTTGCGCTAACGGTGCTTACAGCCGTTTTTATCAGCCTGTACGCGTCGAATGTATACAAGGGAAATAAGAAAAAGGCGGTGCTTTTCTTCACGGTTATTGCGGCGCTCACAGCCCTTTCGCTGTTCTGTTTTTTTGGATGTGCTGCAACCACTGTCAAGGGCATTATCTTCTGCCTGCTCCTCGCGTTCTCCTCTTATGAGGACATTAAAACGAGGGAGTGCGAAGACTATGTCCATTTAATGATTGTGATTGCAGCGTTTATCGGTACGGATATGTCGGCTCTGCCCGGTATGCTTTTGTCGGCTTTGATTATAGGCGGAATTATGCTTATGACAGCCGCCGTAACGAAAAGCAGCATCGGCGGCGCGGATATAAAGCTTTCCGCAGCATGTGCGTTTATGCTCGGCGCGGTACAAGGAATGACCGGGCTGATGATAGGGCTGATACTTGCAGTCATTATCAATTCCATAAAGAACAGAAAGAAAAAACACGAGGGATTTCCTTTAATTCCTTACCTTGCCGTCGGGTTTACGGCGGCATATTTTATGTAGAAACAGGAGGTTGAAACTTTGAAGAACAGAACAATTATCGGTATCGTTTGCATGATTCTTGCGGTTGCTATGACCTTTGCGATTGCTCCCGTTGTAAACCGACTGACAAGCGACACAACAACGGTTGTGCGGCTGAAACAGGAAGTCGGCAGAGGTACTAAAATCACGGAGGATCAGGTTGAAACCGTAAAGGTCAAAACAGATACTATGCCGCAGGGCGTGTATGTAAAAACCGCCGATGTGGTCGGCAAATATGCGTCCTCCACTCTCTACGCCGGAGATATTCTTACAAAGGCGAAGCTGTCGGGAGACTCCAATAATGCAGATGATGTGCTTGCGACGCTTAACGGCAGCAAGGTAGCCGTCAGCGTAACCATAGACACCTTTGCGGCAGGACTTTCCGGTAAGCTTCAAAACGGAGATATTATCTCGCTTATCGTGGTAGATAAAAATGCGGGAACCTCCGCTATTCCCGGTGAGCTTAAATATATGAAAGTCATCACCACAACTACCGCAGGCGGTATAGATCAGGATTCCGTTGTAAAGAACGAGGACGGCAGCTTTGAAATTCCAAGCACAATTACGGTCCTTTGCAACACCGAACAGGCAAAGCTCCTCGCAAAGTATGAGGCGGACATTACTCTCCAAGTAGCCCTTGTTTACCGTGGAGATAACGAAACTGCAAATAAGTTTCTTGAAAAGCAGGACGCTTTCTTTGCGGGAGGTGGCGCAAGTGAGTAAGATGATTGCCGTTTGCGGTGCTCCCGGCAGCGGCAAAACAACCGCCGCGCTTAAAATTGCGGAGGAAATCTACTATGCCAAGAAAGGCTCGGTTATATTTCTCTCGCCCGATCTGAATGTACCTTGCCTTGCGTATATATTCCCGAACTGCAAGGAAACGGAGCTTTATTCGGTCGGCGTGGCGCTTGACCGCACGGATATTTACCGTGAAGATGTGCTCCGCCAGATGAACCATGTCAAAACAATGGAGAACTTCGGCTTTCTCGGCTACAAAGCCGGAGAAAACAGCTTTTCCTATCCGAAGGCAACCGAGGACAAAATTCTGAACCTCTTTTCACTCTTAAAGGAGCTTGCGGATTATGTTGTGGTTGATTGCGCCGGAAATGCCGATGAGCTTATTTCCTCTATGGCGAAAAGCCATGCGGACAGGCTCATTCAGCTTATTACCCCCGACCTTAAATGTATGGCTTACTATTCCTCCAACGCAGGAATGTTTGAGATGAGTGCAAGTAACCGCATTAAGGTTATGAACATTGCGGACAAGGACTTGTTTCTCCCGATTACGGAGGTTGCAAACCACTTTAAGGGCGTAGATTTTACACTTCCGTTCTCCAAGGCACTGAAACAGCAGACCATTACGGGTACGCTTTCCGAAAGGCTTCCCGACGCAAAGTATAGGAGCGTGGCAGCGGGCATTGCAAAGGCGGTGATCTGATGGCTCAGACAATCGACTTTGTTTCTTTGCTCCATAAGTCGCAGGAGTATATCTCCGAGAACTATGCGGCGGCGCTCTCCGACCGCAGTAAGATCGTGCAGCTTCGCTCATATATCGAGAAGTATCTGCACGACAGCGGCTTTGAGGTTGAGGGTATGACCTTCCGTGAGCTTGCAGACAAGTTGTATTCCGAAATGGCGGAGTATTCGGTGCTTACGAAATATCTCGGTCGCGATGAGATTGAAGAAATCAATATCAACGGTTGGGACGATATCGCCGTGACCTATACGGACGGTCATATTGAAAAAGCCAAAGAGCATTTCTATAATCCGCAGCACGCCGTAGATGTGGTTAAAAGGCTTTTGCATCATTCCGGTATGATTATCGACAATGCAACGCCTATGTCGCAGGGACATCTCCCCGGCAACACCCGTATTACTGCGCTGAAAGAACCGCTTGTGGACGATGACCGTGGTATCAGCGTGTCTATCCGACTGCTTCACCCGTCGAGAGTGGATATGAAAGCGCTTGTGAAGGGCGGCAATGCTACGCAGAAGATGATAGATTTTCTCTGTATGTGTCTGCGCTACGGTATTTCCTTTGTGGTTGCGGGTGCGACATCATCGGGTAAAACAACGCTTCTGAACGCTCTGCTTACTTCCATTCCGGATAATAAGCGTATTTTTACGATAGAGTCCGGTTCACGCGAGCTGTCGCTTGTAAAGGTTAAGGACGGCAAGGTGGTAAACAATGTTGTGCATACACTCTCCCGTCCCTCGGATAACCCTGCATATGACATCACGCAAGAGGACTTGGTGGTAGCGTCTCTCCGTTTTAATCCGGATATCGTGGTGGTCGGAGAAATGCGTGACACCGAAGCGTATTCGGCAGTTGAGGCAAGCCTTACGGGGCATACAGTTGTTTCGACCATTCACGCATCGGCGGCAGACGCGGCGCATATGCGTTTGGCTCTGCTTTGTCAGAAACGATTTCCCATCAACTTTGCGACTTCGCTTATGCAGGCAGGTCAGGCGTTTCCCCTTGTTGTGTACGCACACAAGCTTGAGGACAATTCCCGTAAGATTATGGACATCTCCGAGTGTGTGATTACTCCCTCGGGTGAACGGGAATACCATACCCTTTTCCGCTTTCGTATCACGAAAAACGAATTGAAGCGTGGCAAGTACAAAATTGACGGCTACTTTGAACAGCCGGAGATTATGAGCGAGCACCTGAAAGCAAAGCTTTTGCAGTTCGGTGTGCCGCAGAAAACATTGGAACAGTTTTTAGTAAAGGACGGTGATTTCAAGTGATTTTTTCCGTTATCAGCTCAGTTCTCATTATTATCGCCGTTGTGTGCCTTTTCGGGCTTACCCCCGAAAGAGTCACCGACGATTTGATGCGGCTTATAACACCAAACGATACTATGCGGGATAAATCCCGTAATCTTCGCGGAAACAAAAAGAAACACCGCCTTTACAGAACGCTTGTGAAGATGAAAACCGCGCTTGCCGTTACGGGTAAATCAAAGCAGTTCACGATTGTCTGCTGCGCGTCGCTTATTCTTTTTGCGGCGGGCATTATTGTGTCGGTGCTGATAGATAATATCTTCCTTATGCCTGTACTGTCAGTGGCGTTTGCCCTGATTCCGTTTTTCTACACTACAAGCACACTGTCCTACTATGAGAAAAACACCAAGGAAGAACTTGAAACCGCTTTGTCTATCATTACGACCTCGTATGTACGCTCGGACGATATCGTTGCAGCGGTCAGAGAAAATATAAAATATATCAAGCCGCCGCTGCGTGATGTGTTCAAGTCCTTTGAGGGCGATGCAACCGCCATTTCCTCAAATATAAAACACGCACTTTACAAGCTGAAAGATAAAGTGGACAATGAAATATTTTGGGAGTGGTGCGACACGCTCATTCAGTGCCAGGATGACCGAACTCTCAAGGATACGCTTTTGCCCATTGTCGCAAAGCTTACCGATGTGCGTATCGTCAATTCGGAACTGAAAACAATGCTGTCCTCAGCCCGTAACGAATATTGGTTTATGGTTGCGCTGGTGGTCGGCAATGTGCCGCTTCTGTATCTGCTTAACAAGGATTGGTTTCACACTCTGCTCTTTACCGCACCGGGTAAAATTGTGTGCGGCATCTGCGGTATGGTCATTTTGATTACGGCTTTGTTTATGATGAAATTTACAAAGCCTATTGAATACAAGAGATAAGGAGGTTTTAGATATGTTACAGGCAATTATCGGGGCGCTGTGCGGCGTCGGGCTGTTCTTTGTGCTTGCGGATGTTTACCGTATTCCGTACCTTAAAACCTCCAAAGCCGTGGAGAGCCTGTCAAAGCAGCAAAAGGAAAAGACTTCTGCCCTTAACATCTGGCTCGGAAACCTTGCAGACTTTCTCGCAAGGCATATGAAGCTCAATGAGTTCAAAAAAGCACAGCTTGAAGCGGATCTGAAAACTGCTCAGATGGATATAACGCCCGAGAAGTTCAAAGCAAACGCTATTGTAAGGGCAATGCTTATCGGCGTATTTGCTGTTCCTATGGCATTTATTCTGCCGCTTCTCTCTCCCGTCGTGCTTTTCCTTGCGGCATTTCTTTACCGCAAAGAAATGAAAGCCGTATCGGTAAAAATACGATATAAACGAGAGAAAATCGAGAATGAACTGCCGAGACTTGTTTTTACCATAGACAAGACCTTAAAGCACAGCCGAGATGTACTCTATATGCTTGAAAGCTATTCAAAAAACGCAGGGCGTGAAATGAAGCACGAGCTTGACATTACAGTGGCGGATATGAAGTCCGGCAACTACGAAGCGGCGATTACAAGGCTTGAAGCGCGCGTCGGTTCGGCTATGATGAGCGATGTCTGCCGTGGACTTATCGGCATTTTAAGGGGCGATGAAACCGAGATGTATTGGGCGTCGCTGACTCTTAAATTCAACGATATTCAGCGTCAGCAGCTAAGACTCAGAGCGCAGAAAGTGCCGCGAAAGGTAAAACGCCTTTCTATGTGCCTGCTCATTTGCTTTATGCTTGTGTATGTGGTAGTGATTCTTTCACAGATTATGGACTCCATCGGCGTCCTTTTCGGATAAAGGAGGGGTTTATAATGAAGAAATTATTGCGCGCAAAACGCGGTGAGGGTTATGTCGATATGTGCGTCGGCGTGGTTGTTTTCGTGATGATCCTTGTTATCGCCGTTAATATATTCAGCTTTATCACCCTGCGTATTGAAATGGATCAGATTGCGGATGACCTTATTGAAGCGGCAACCTATTCCGGCTGCTTTAACAGCGACTTTTGGAGTGCTGACAGCGATATGCTCGATCAGTATTATTACTACGATATTGACTATGGTGCGGACCGGTATTTCAACAGTACCTATCATCGGGTGCAGCTCGGTGAGCGAATGTGGGTTGAAATCTCCAAGCACACCTATATCAAAGGACTTGGGGTGTTCAAGATTCCCGTTACGGTTTCGGTGAAGAAATCGGGATTGTCCGAAAAGTATTGGAAGTAGGTGGAGATATGAAAAGCAAAAGAGCCGAGGGCTATGTTTCCACCTGCGTAATGATCGTCATTATCTGTATGCTGCTCTCCGTCTTTGTTACCTTTGCGGTTGCGGTGAATACCGTAAAGACTGTCAAGCGTAATTCCCGCGTGGTGCTTGACAGCTTTGTAATGCAGAACTCTATTGAGATATACAACTCAATAAAGCAAGGCAACAACAAAACGGACGGAATCGACGCCGCCGAATACCGGGAGACACTGACGGAGTTTTGCACACTTGAAAAGCGCGGCTACTGCTATTACAATTATGACAGCGACGGAGACTTAAATTACTATATCACTACTCCGTATGTCGGATTTACAGTAGATAAGAAATTGCAGATTTTCACATCATATACGATATATGTCCCGATCCGCTTTGCGGGAATACGGGTATCTACCGTTAGAATCCCGATTACCGTTGAATCAAAGTATAACGAAAAGTTTTAGGAGGTACAGACGAATGAAAAACAAGAAAAAGCTCTGTATTATCGGCGTATCCGCGCTTTGCATCGTGGTTGCCGTTGTCCTCTGTATCACACTGATACCGAAGCATAACGGGGACAAACCGGCTGAAAGCGAAGCTAAGGAAACTTCAAGCGGTACGATTGTCATTGACGAGCCGGAAAAGGATACACAGAGCGACGAAACCAAGAATATAAACGAAGATGACAAGCTTGCCGACGACGGCAAAGGACGGCTCAGCCCTGAGGTTGAAACCGATGATATAAGTAAAAGCGGAAGCACCGGTGAAAAGGCAAAGGACACAAATAAGACCGTGACTGAACAGCCTATACCGAATGACGATGGCAAGACCGGCGGCATAACCATCGGCAGCGGTGAAGCGGCAGCATATAGCTGCGGCGAGAAAAACCATCATTGCGAAAACGCCGAGTATCACGCTTATATTAAAAACCTTGAGCTTGACGGCTGCCCTTATTGCGGCTCGCATAGCTGTGCAAGCTTTTATGTTACAAACGAATGGGGCTATACCGAGTACACGCCTACCAAGTGCCCCGATTACAGCAAGCAAAAGGATAACACCGAGGTTTGTCCGCGCTGCGGCAGAGCCTATTGGTCGCAAAGCAATCCCACAGGGTGCTTTTCATTCTTGCAGGATACGGTATGTGAGTGCGGCGAAACGGTTAAGGGCAACACCTGTCATCACCACTGATAATAACGAAATCTACGGGAGTCAGACTTTTAGAGTTTGGCTCCCTGTTTTTATGTAAAGGAGGACTTCGATGAAGAAGAAAACTATTCGGATTCTGTCAATCTTTCTTGCGGTGCTGACCGCCGTTTCTTCTCTTGCCGTCACCGCCTATGCACTTAATTGGGACGGCTCATCGGCAGGCGGCGGAGGTGCGGGAACTTCGGCAGGACCGAACGGCTACGCAATTAAGACTACCGACGATAACTGTATGATCGGCTACCGTTTCAGCGTAGTGGATAAAAACGGTGGAACAAAGAACGGCAAGGTCATAGATGTGTACCGCAACACAAGGTACGCAAATCAGGCATTTAATTGGTATAAGTTTACGACCAAGTGGAACAAGAAGCAGTTAAAGGATAATCAGAACAGCGGCTTTTCCACAAGCAAAACAACCGCAAACTGTTATAAGGAAGCAGATATGGGCTTTGCTCAGAGCCTTCCGGTCACAAGCGGAATGAGTGCTTGGCAGAATGATACGCGAAATCTTAATCCCGTGCTTTCAAAGCTCGGTATCGGCGGTATTTCAAGCCTTAAAAACGGCGATAAGGTTCTCGTTGAACCTATCTATGATGTGCGGCTTGAAAGTGTGTGGAATTCTCTGACCGTTACCGAGATTGCCCTGTACGGCAAGCATATCCTGGGCGCGAACAGCAACGGCGGTGCGAGCAAAACCTCGGCAAGCTGGGGCTTTATTTCCGAATACACCAACCGCCATTTCCCGAACGCCCTTTACACACCGGACGGTCAGGGATTATGGTCTAGCGTCGGAAAGCTGTCAAAGCGCGCGTCCTTTTACACCATTATCAACGACGGCTACGGCGTAGGTATTGCCTACACCGAAACAAAGCCCGACTTCACACCGACGCTTTCTGTTCGCTGCTGTGAAGCGTGGCCCGGAAATATAAGCGTCCGTAACAACAACCATTACGGTATAAGCTACGGAAGCAGTTTCTCTAATTGGACTTACGGACACGGTTATCCGCAGACCGACAGTTCGGTTTGGTATGCGCTTAATTTCCCGGCTGAAAGTCAGAATTGCTATGTGAAGCAGTCTGTTTGGGTAGTCGGCGGCGGTTCTACCTCCCGTAATGTATGGTCGAACAGTAATACTTGGTATGATGTCAAGCTGAACCCGACAACTATCGGAAACGGTACGGATCATATTACAGTAAAAGCCCGTGCTGATTGGATTGACGGAAACGGCAATGTTCTGAAATACGGTCCCGAAAAGACCTTCTATATTCCCATAAGACCGATTGTAACAAGAGACAGCATTACCGCCTACGGAATTGACGGTGCCACTCAGGCAACGGCAAGTGCTTCGGGAACAAGCGGCGCTATGTATTTCGGGCAAAAGGTGCATTTCACCTATAACTTCGGCGGTAAAAATGAATGGGCATCATCGAACAATTTGCGCGGACAGAGCTACCGTTGGAACGGCAGCGCTTGGGACTTGATCTATAAGTCCGGTAACGGCGAAGACGTTTATGTCGATAACGCTAATTTGAGCAAATACAGCTCCTATTCCGCAAAGAGCGCGGTAAGACATTATCTGATTCCGCTGAACGATAACGAGGACGCCAATTCGTATAAAATGAAATTTAATTTCAGAACCTATTGGGCAAGCGATACCGCCCATACGGGAGAATCGACCGATTATTACCTGAATATTGTAAAGCCCGATGTTGCGCTTGAGGATATTCGGCTTGTAAACGAGGACGGCGAATATGTTGATCCGCAAAAGCTGGAAGTTGCCGACGAGATCACCGTTCGGTATGTTTATAAGAACAATACCGATTGCACGGTTTATGTCAAGGGATATATGGACGGCGGTTCTCAGATCCCAGGCACATACGCAATCCCAGCTAACGGCACGATTGAAATTACGGGATATACCTTTACCGTGCCGAATAAACGAACCTTTACGATTTGGGGCGGCGTATATCTGGACACCGTGGAACGCGGCAATACAGACTATGAAACCGACCGCTACAACAACGCTTGGCTGCGTGTATGCAAGTCCAATCATCCCGTAAAAATCGTCCCGATTACACCGAACGCGCCGTACCGTGAAAACACAAGAGTTATTTCGAGCTTTTATATTAAAAATCAGTCTTACGATGACTACACACCAAGCTCTAACCTGAAAGTGAAATTTACGGTTTACGATGAGACAAAAAAGTATCAGGTCTATTCGGCAACTAAGAATGTAATTGTGCCGACAAGGGATAAGAACCTTGTTTCATTTGATTGGTATGTACCAAACAGATACGGGAACAATCGCGTGTATGTTGACGCGGAGATTATCGACGGCGGTAAGGTGTATAACCCTGTTTCACGGCTGAGGACGACAAAGCCAAAGCTCAGCTATACTACACCGGACACAACCTATGAGCGCTCCGCCCCGACAGGATTTACAAAGCCTGCCGAGCCGACAGAGACTAAGGCGTATACGACCTGGTGGCAGTATGAATACAAAAACAACGCCTTTGAAAAGGTGTATTACGGCATCGGAATTAACCCTTGGATGAGAAAAGAAACTTTACCGGCAACGGGAGCTACCGCAACACAAAACGGCAGCAGTTGGACGATGAAATCCGGATACGGATTATCCTTGTATGACTGCAATGTTATGATAGGCGTTACGGGATATGAGTCTCCCGCATATGGTTCGGGGTTTACCGTTCCGCAGTATTCCTATGCGCTTTTCCCCGAATACAATTATCAAAATGCAGCGGGCAAGATTACGACATTGCAAAGTAAAAGCATCGGTAATTACAGGTTTTGGATTTTCCCGAATGTAGGTAATGTCGAGAATGTCCATTACACGCCCGTATGGTATCCAGACGGAAAATACTCGGTCAAGGTCGTAAAATCGGACGCTTGGACGCCGATGGGTATGCTTAAAAGCGAGGATGTTATAAGCAATATCACATTGTCGGGCAATATGTACGACGATTGGTATGTCGGAAGAAAATAAGGAGGTTTGGGAGATGAAAACAGTAATTCTCATCGCCCTTGTGGTATTCATTATCGGCGGTATCGTATTTATGAATATCCGAGGAAAGAAAAAGAAATAAGCTCTATGGGCGGCATCGGTAAAACGGTGCCGCCCTTTGAAAATGAAGGAGGTGAACTGCTTGAAGGAAGAAAAACGAATGGTAGGCAGTTATGAGGTAATTGCCTGCCAGAGAATCGGCGGCGAGGAAATTATCGTCGGAGAAGATAAGAACGCCGCACCGTCTGAAAGGTATCTCTGCTGTTATGCCGAACAAAACGATATCTTTGAACGATATAGCAGCGCGCTTGCAAGCGACGGTTATGCCGAGATTTTTGAAATCTACGGTCAGCGCATTGCTTCTGCTGCGAAAGAGGTTATCGAGAGAATCGACAAGGAAAAAACACTTATCGGCGACAGCGAGCTGATTTTCACCGCTGATAAATGCGATCCGATAACCGAGGAAGTAAATCTAAACGGAAAGATTGTCGTTATCGACAGCGATGTTTTCAGCCCTGAGTATCAGCTTGCAACCCATCAGCTTATGCTCTGCACGGGCGGTTTCGGAGCACAGCCTAATGCCAGAGGGCGAAGCTGCTTTTGTACTTCTCTTTATGACGGACACGATACGAAATTTTACAGGCAGGATATCATAGGAACAATCGCCGCCGAGGATCTGCCCGAATGGGCAAAATCGGGATATGACAAAGCAGTTACGGCACAGAAAAAAGCGGAAAGGAATGAGAGATGATGGATTTGGATATGCGAGCTTTGACCGAAAAGGAGGATAAATATACCTTTTCAAACAGTATGCAGATTTCAATGCAATGTGGTCTTATTGGACATTTGAGAGCCGATATGGACTCGGACGGCAACGGCTTTTTCAGCAGCTGGGAGGATTACCGCAAGGAGCTGAAAACCGATGAGTTTAAGGATGAATTCGATAAGGTAATCAATTCACTTCGTGAGGAAGGAGATATTATTTATAACCGCAAGTCTTTGGCAAAATACTGCTATTCCTCTCCGCAGGCAAAAATGAATAACGAGCAGGATTATTACGGGGTACGGGTAGATACTGAAAAGTATGCTTATCTTTGCCGTCTCAATCCTAACAAGGGCGAATACAACCTCTATTGCTACTGCTATATAAAGGATTGGCTTGATAAGCATATCCGCAGCGCGGAAAAAGGAATCCGTTTCATTACCCCGGAATATAAAGAGAAATTTCGCATCAGTGACGGCGAGAAGATTCGTATTACCTTTTCTGACGGCGAGGTCAAAGACAGGGTGTGCAGATATATTGACGATAGTCATGTGGAGATCAGAGATGACCTCTATCATATCTGCGAATTTGCCGAACGGATGGAGCAATGCGGTGCGACATTTATTCCTCTGCGCTCGGATCTGCCCGAAGTCTGCTATTCGATACTGCCGAGCACCGGTGATGTTATTATCATTAAACACGGCGAAAGCGGATATTATCGCTGCGAATATTCTACCGAGGATAAGGCGTTTAATCGTGAATTTGCAAATGACCGAAATGCAAATCTCGGCGTCAGCAAAGCACAGATTGAAGCAATGCTTGCAGGTTCGATGTACGGGTGGGATGTGCCTGCCGCTGATCCGAAAAGCTATGATGAAAACGGAACGCTTCTCCGAAACACAAAGGATAGAGGTGATGCACGATGAGTTATCAGGAAAACACGGACCACATTATATGGTCAGACTACCATCTTGATTTAGAGGATTGGCGAGAATCCCTTTTGGAACTTTATCCGCACTACTCAGAGGATGAACTATATGAGAAAATGTACGACTCCAATGCGGTCAATCTTGATGACGAGCGTTACAATTTGGATATTCAGCTCTCCGCACCGATTTTGGTTATCGGTGATCTCGGGCTTTGGAACGGCAGACGAACCGGATATCGAGAAATAAACAGCGGAAATGTCCGTGACTGCCTATATTCAGATACCGATTATACCACTTGGTATGTGGATAAAAACGGAGAGTTCCGTTGTGACGCGATTCATCACGACGGTACAAATCATTATCGCTATCGTGCATACAGGGACGGCGTTACAGACGAACAGATTGAGGACTTGAAGGAAAAGATATATTTCGGTGCGGCAACTGAAAAGGATATTGAGAAAGTCACTCGCAGACTCGGTGATGACATCGGAAAGGTATACGGGTGGACTTTCCCCGAAAAAACTATGAAAAGAGAGGTATACGCCAGATGAGAATTGCAGTGAATGTAAATGATGAAACATTTGAAGATGTCACGGTTTTCGACAGACCGATGATTTTCACTTGTCTGCGGTGCGACCGCAGCACCCTCCCTAAAGGTATGTATCTTTACGAGGTGCGTCACGACGATGACGGACGCGGCGATCCCTGCGAAATTGCAGAGCATATCTTGGTTAATCATTGGGGCACGCTCATTTCCAACCGACCGATACGGCTTGAGCAGCCTAATAAGGATTGGAAGCCTTATCGCCTGATAGATGCCAAGACGGATTGGAATTATGAGGGTACGGGAACTTCTCTGAAAGAATATATGGAGAAGCACCCTCCTGTGAAAGAAAAAAGCTATGAGAGATGATAAAGCGACGAATAAAATCAGAACGAGAGGAGGAATGAAGTATGCCGAGTAAATTGCAAACTACCGTTGAGATGGTCGCTTATACTGCCAAGGATATTTGCTCTCACCCGGAAGTATTTACGGCATTTCTTGAAACAGCGGCAAACAATTATAAGTACGGCTTTCGTGACCAAATGCTTATTTTTGCTCAAAAACCGAATGCCACCGCCTGTGCCGAAATTGAAGTGTGGAATAAACTCGGTCGGTATGTTAATCGCGGTACTAAGGGTATTGCTCTTTTGATAGACCGCAATGTTCCGTACAGACTTCGCCATGTATTTGACATTGCGGATACCAACAGCTTTCACGGCAACGAAGTGAAGCTCTGGCAGATGAAGCCCGAATATGAGGAAGCTGTCACCGAAGCTTTGGAAAACAGCTTCGGCGAGGTAGATAATAAAACGGGATTTGCCGATGTTCTTCTCGGTATTTCTGAGTTAATCGTATCAGATAATTTCTCGGATTACTGTGAAAAACTGAAAAGCGTAAAACACGGCAGTTTCCTTGAAGAAGTCGATGACCTTAATATCGAGGTGTATTTTAAGGGACTTCTGAAAAACAGCGTTGCATATATGCTGCTTACCCGTTGCGGATATGACGCCTCAGAATATCTTGACGCCGAGGACTTCCGGGATATCTGCAATTTCAATACGGTTGACACGCTGAATATTATCGGTTGTGCAAACCGAGATGTTTCGGAGATGGTGCTGCGTGAGGTTGCCGAAACGGTGAGATCCATAGAGCGTGAAAGCAAAGCACCGAATCGCACATTTGAAAAACCTACTGAAATCAAAGATAATATAACCGAAAACAAAACACTTGAAGGGAGTATTGAAAATGGAACTGACCTACAGGAAAGAGGGAGACTACCTTCTTCCGAACATTCAGGCACCGGAAGCTCCGAAGATCGGGAAATATGGGATGCTGCGGCACACATTTCTGCGGCGTTACCGCAAAACGATGCTGTCGGGATTGCAGCTGAACGGAAAACTGAACGAGCACCTCGAACAGATCGACCGTCAGGCGAACGAGATGATGGAAACTCTGATGAGCGAAATGGCGAAATTGCAGGGAGTGAACGAAGAACTCAAGGCGAGCAACCAAATGAAGTGGGTGCAGATGATGAACAGCATCAGAGCGTCGGCGGAGGAAACGGTGCTGAAGGAAATCGTCTACAGCTAAGCGGTCACGATTACGACGCCCGCAGTGAAATCCCGTATTATCACGAGGATGATGAAAAAGCCGAGCTGCTTCGTAACTGTATTGCTCTAAAAGACCATCGAAAAGAAATCGCCACGTTTTTTGCGGAACATGAGGACCGCAGGGAGCGTGGTAATTTTATTAAGGGCTTCTTTGACAACACCTATGTAGAGCATATTCTTGAGAGCGGTCAGCGTGTAGGCTACCGTGCCTATGACGATTTGCTTACTATGTGGCGCGGCAGTTATCTCACCCGTGAAAAAGAGGATTTTATGAGCTGGGAGCGCATTGCAAACAAGATCTACGGACTGATGCTTTTGCACGAATGGTTAAGCCCCGATGAACAGTCCCTACCCACTGTCGGCGAACAGATAAGTCTTATTGAAGAAAATAAAAACGCAAAGGATAAGAAATTTGTGTTGCCCCAAGAGGCAATCGACTATGTGCTTTGCCGAGGTAGCGACTATTCGCAAAGTAAGCTCCGTATTTATGAGCAGTTTTCAAAACAGGAAAGCAAAGAGAAAAACATTGCTTTTTTGAAATCCGAATACGGAACAGGCGGACATTCAAACGCATTACCCGAAAGCGGATATTGGGAGCAACACGACGGCAAAGGCATTAAAATATACAAAGGTATAGGTGATGAACAAAAGTCGGTTTTACTGCCGTGGAATAAGGTTGAAAAGCGAATCGGTGAGCTTATAGAGGCAGACAGATACCTTACTGCCGCCGATAAAGAGGCATATCCGAAATATAAGCGCGAAAAAATGCTGAGAAACGAACGGTATGAGCTTATGCGTGAGTTCCGTTCCATTTATGAAGATTACAATGATTTTGAACGGCAGCTCGGTAATGAGAGTGCCGTTCTTTCTATGTTTGAACTCGGCGATTGCGCGTCGCAGTTTATGAACGGGGAAAAGCGTTGTCATTTTGTAAGCGGAAATCCGTTTGTCCTGCCCACAATGCGAGATGCGCTTCATAAAATTATAGACGCAAAAACGCATTTAACCGAACGGGCTGAAAAAATGCTTGAAGCATTGTCCGGGGACCTGGCAAAGACGCTTGAACCGTCCTATGACGAATTAAATCCGCCGCCTGAGCCTGAAAAGGAATACCGCTTTTCTCTCAGTGACACGGTGCATATCGGCGCTGATGAATACTCTATCCTCTCCATTGACGATAAATCGGTTCTGCTCAATGACAGTAATTTTCCGCTTCTTTGCGAAGAAATGAAACGAGAGGAATTTGACCGTAAGATTGCCGAAAATCCGATGAACGACAAATATCTGCAAGTTATTGAATCAGTCCCTGAAAATGCTGACGGACCGATTGATAACGAGAAAATCAGGATTACTTTGGATTCCGGCAGAGATGCAGTCCATTGGATATATTACAATCCCGACTCGGACGCCGGCGGGCTATATGTTTCGGGGGATCTTGCCTTTTCGGTGTTTGAGGAGCTTGTAGAGGAATATGACATCGCAAACCACCCCGAAAATGCCGAGAAGTTCTTTTCCGACCTTGAGGAAATGTCCGATCAATTTCTCGCCGAAATCAACACGCCGTTTTTCCTTGAAGCCGAAGATGATTATGAGTCGGATTACGATTATATCGAATTCACTCCCGGAAACATTCTGAGTATTCACAATGATATTCTGGAACTAAATGCAGAACGTCAGTCGGAGCTTTCAAAAACGACGGCGCAGGAAAGTCAAACACCACTTTCAGCTTCTGACCGTGAAGCGGAAGTTCTCAGCAATGTTCTTAATAAGCTGAATATCGGCGATATTAAGCTCGCTTTTGAGGACGGCGAACTTGTTGCAGCGGACAGTAGTAACAATGTTTGGCGCGGAAAACAGTTCTATGATTTTCTTGTAGAGGACGCAATCAGCTACGATGAGTATGGAAAGCCGAACGAAATAGACGGCGATGTGCTTGCGGATTTCACCAAGCTTTGCGAGCTTCACGGCGTTGAAATTAAGGACTATAACGCTCCTTCCTCTTGGGACGAATATGAGAAAGCAAAGAAAGAAAATCCCGACGCGGTTGTTATGCAGAAGGTCGGCGATTTCTTTGAAATGTTTGGCGAGGAAGATACAAAAATTGCGCACGAAGTCCTTGATTTGACGCTCACCAAAAAGACCTTTACAAATAAATCCATTACTACGCCTATGTGCGGATTTCCCTTATTCAAAACCGAAGAATACACGCAAAAGATTTTGGACGCGGGATACGATGTGGTTGTCGTAACTCACGAACCGGGCGAAAAGCTTGAGGTAAGACGAATTGTATCTTCGGCAAAGGAAAAGGCAGAAATATCCCTTGCTCCGCCGCCCGAACAGAAAAAGCAAAGTAAGATTACGCCGAGCATTCTTTATCCCGAAATAAAGAGCGATTACCGCACGAATTTCCGCATTGATAACGATGATATCGGCACCGGCACACCTCTCGACAGGTTTTATAACAATTTTCACGCGATAGGACTTCTCAAAAAGCTGGAGAGCGAACACAGGCTTGCCGATACAAACGAGCAGCGTATTCTATCCAATTATGTCGGTTGGGGCGGTCTGCCTCAGTTTTTTGAAGAAACCAATCCCCATTATGAAGAACTGAAAAGCATACTTCCGGAGGACGATTATGCGTCGGCAAGAGAATCTGCACTGACAGCCTTTTACACGCCGCCCGTTGTTATTAAGGCGATATACAAAGCGCTTGGAAATATGAACTTCAAAAGCGGCAATATTCTTGAACCCTCCTGCGGCATCGGTAACTTTATGGGGCTTGTACCCGACAGTATGAGCGATGCAAAATTTTACGGTATTGAGCTTGACAGCATTTCGGGAAGAATTGCACAGCAGTTGTATCAGAAAAACAGCATTGCCGTGCAGGGCTTTGAGAATACCAATCTCCCCGACAGCTTCTTTGATGCCGCAATCGGCAATGTGCCGTTCGGTCCATTCAAAGTGCCGGATAAGCGCTATGATAAGCATAATTTTCTTATTCACGATTATTTCTTTGCCCGTACTCTCGATAAGGTGCGACCGGGCGGTATTATAGCGTTTATTACTTCAAAGGGTACGATGGATAAAGAAAACCCGGCGGTAAGGAAGTATATTGCACAACGGGCTGATTTGCTCGGCGCGATCCGTCTGCCGAACAACACCTTTAAGGACGCGGCGGGAACGGATGTTACTTCGGATATCATCTTTCTGCAAAAGCGTGACCGCCTTATTGACATTGAACCCGATTGGGTACACCTTAATACCGATGAAAACGGTATTACAATGAACAGCTACTTTGTCGATAATCCGGATATGATTATGGGCGAAATGCGCCTGATTTCCGGTCCGCACGGTCCGACGCCTGCCTGTATTGCCTATGAGGACAGAAGCCTTGCAGAACAACTGTCGGAAGCCGTAGAGAACATTCACGCAGAAGTTACGGAGTATGAGTTTGAAACACTTGCCGACGAGGAAGAAGACCTTTCTATTCCTGCCGAACCCGATGTCCGCAACTTTTCATATACGATTGCAGACGGCAAAATCTATTACCGTGAAAACAGCCGTATGAACCCCGTGGAGGTTTCTGTTACAGCCGAAAACCGCATTAAGGGAATGATCGGTATTCGCGACTGCGTCCGCACTCTTATTGAGTACCAAACCGAGGATTTCCCCGATTCGTTTATTGAGAATGAGCAGAAAAAACTCAACGAACTGTACGACGCATTTTCAAAGAAATACGGGCTGATCAATTCCCGTGCAAACAATTCCGCCTTTAATTCGGATTCGTCCTATTGTCTGCTTTCGTCTCTTGAAATTTTGGACGATGAGGGTAATTTCATCCGTAAAGCGGATATGTTTTCAAAGCGGACGATTAAGCAAAAGGTTACCGTCACAAGCGTAGATACCGCGTCCGAAGCATTGGCACTGTCCCTTGCCGAAAAAACAAAAATAGATATCGAATATATGTGCTCGCTCACGGGAAAGTCGGAAGAAGAAATTGCCGAAGATCTCAAGGGCGTTATTTTCTTAAATCCAAGGTATTCCGAAAGGTCAAGGGAGCTTAAATATTTACCTGCTGACGAGTATCTGTCCGGAAATATCCGCGAAAAGCTTAATGAAGCAAAGACGGCGGCAGAAGATGACAGTATCTTTGAAATCAATGTAAAGGCTCTTACCGAGGTTATGCCGAAAGACCTTTCCGCAGGTGAGATATCGGTGCGCCTGGGGGCTACTTGGATACCGCCCGAGGATATTGAAAAGTTTATGTTTGAGCTTTTCGGTACTGCACGGTATATATCCTTTAATATTCACGTGCATTATAGCGAGTATTCGGGTGAATGGAATATTGAGGGCAAGTCCTATGACCGCAGCAATGTCAAGGTCTATAACGCTTACGGCACAAACAGAATCAATGGGTATAAGATCATCGAGGAAACGCTGAACCTGCGTGATGTGCGTGTGTTCGATTATGTTGAGGACGAAAACGGCAATAAAAAGCCCGTACTCAATAAGAACGATACCGCCGTTGCACAAGGTAAGCAGCAGCTTATAAAGGATGCCTTTGCCGACTGGATATGGAAGGATCAGGAGCGCCGCGACAGGCTGTGCAAGCTCTATAACGAAAAATTCAACAGCGTCCGTCCGCGAGAATATAACGGCGAGCATTTGAATTTTGTCGGTATCAATCCCGAAATAACGCTCCGTCCGCATCAGGTCAACGCTATCGCCCATATTCTTTACGGCGGAAACACCTTGCTTGCGCACGTGGTGGGTGCGGGCAAAACCTTTGAAATGGTTGCGGCAGCACAGGAATCAAAGCGGCTCGGTCTTTGCAATAAGTCCTTGTTTGTAGTCCCGAATCATCTGACGGAGCAATGGGCGGCGGAGTATTTGCAGCTCTACCCATCGGCAAATATTTTGGTCGCGAGTAAAAAGGATTTTGAGACTAAAAACCGCAAGAAGTTTTGCGGCCGTATTGCTACGGGCGATTATGATGCCGTCATTATCGGTCACAGTCAGTTTGAAAAAATACCGATGTCGGTTGAGCGTCAGCAGGCTATTCTAAATCAGCAGCTTGAAGAAATAATGAACGGCATTTCGGAACTCAAACGAAATCGCGGTGAGAATTTCTCTATTAAGCAGCTTGAAAAGGCAAAAAAGACGGTCAAGCAAAAGCTTGAAAAGCTTAACGACCAAACCCGCAAGGACGATATTGTGACCTTTGAGGAACTTGGTGTTGATCGCTTGTTTGTTGACGAAGCGCATTATTACAAAAACCTTGCCGCGTTTACGAAAATGAGGAATGTCGGTGGTATCAGTCAGACCGAAGCGCAAAAGTCAAGCGACCTTTATATGAAGTGCCGTTATCTCGACGAACTTACGGGCGGCAAAGGTGTTGTGTTTGCGACGGGTACGCCAATTTCAAACTCAATGGTTGAACTCTATACAATGCAAAAGTATCTTGAATATAACCTGCTGAGGAAAAACGATCTTTTGCATTTCGACTCCTGGGCGTCCACATTCGGCGAAACGGTAACGGCCATCGAGCTTGCTCCCGAGGGCAGCGGATACCGCCCCAAAACGAGATTTGCGAAGTTCTATAATCTACCGGAGTTGATGTCTCTGTTCAAGGAAACGGCGGATATTCAGACGGCAGATATGCTGGATCTCCCTGTGCCGAAAGCCAATTATCACAATGTGCTCTTAAAGCCGTCCGAGCAGCAAAAGGAAATGGTTCAGTCTCTTGCAAAACGCGCCGAGAAGGTGCGTAATAAGATGGTGAACTCAAGCGAAGATAATATGCTGCTTATCACCAATGACGGCAGAAAGCTTGCGCTTGACCAACGCTTAATAAACGAAATGCTTCCCGACAGTGAGACAAGCAAGGTATCCGCCTGTGCCGATAATGTCTTTGATATCTGGCAGAAAACTGCCGAAAAGCGTTCTACGCAGATGGTATTCTGCGACCTCTCTACTCCCCACGGTGACGGTTCTTTCAATGTCTATGATGATTTGCGCGACAAGCTGATAGCGAAAGGTATTCCGAAAGAGGAAATCGCCTATATCCATTCGGCAAATTCCGAAGCGCAAAAAAAGGAACTGTTCGGCAAGGTGCGAAACGGTCAGGTCAGAGTGCTTATCGGTTCTACGCAAAAGATGGGTGCCGGCACGAATGTGCAGCAGAAGCTGATTGCCCTGCACCATCTCGACTGTCCGTGGCGACCGAGCGATTTGCAACAGCGTGGGGGGCGAATTGTCCGACAGGGCAACGAAAACCCCGAGGTCGATATTTACACCTATGTTACCGAGAACACCTTTGACAGCTACCTATATCAGTTGGTGGAATCAAAGCAAAAGTTTATCGGGCAGATTATGACATCAAAATCTCCCGTGCGCTCTGCCGAAGATGTGGACGAGCAGGCGCTTTCCTATGCTGAAATAAAGGCTTTGTGTACGGGCAATCCGTATATCAAGGAGAAAATGGATCTTGATATTGATGTATCCCGACTCAAGCTCTTAAAGGCAAATCACCTCAGTCAGATTTATTCTCTTGAGGATAAGGTACACAAGGAATTCCCGGCAAAGATTGCGGCGCTCGAAGAACGCATCAAGGGCTTTGATAAGGATATTGCAGCAGCAAACAGTCACCCCGCCGGAGATAAGGATAATTTTTGCGGAATGACCGTTAAAGGCGTTTCCTTTTCCGAGAAAAAGGATGCAGGTGAAGCTATTATTGCTGCTTGTAAGGCAATGACAAGTCCTGACGCAATCGGGCTTGGCTCTTATCGCGGCTTTGATATGGAGCTTTCATTCGACACCTTCAGCAAGGAATATAAGATAACTCTTATAGGCGAGCTGCGTCATACTGTTATACTCGGCACGGATATTTTCGGTAATATACTGCGTTTGGATAATGCAATCGGCGCGTTTTCGGAACGGCAGATTGCCTGTAAGGAGCAGCTTGACGACACCAAGGTTCAGCTTGAAAATGCCAAAGCGGAGTCGCAGAAACCGTTTCCGCACGAGGAGGAACTGAAAACAAAATCCGCCCGTCTTGCTGAGCTTAACACTTTGCTTGATATGGACAAAAGGGACAACGAGCTTGTGGACGGAGAACGCGGCGATGACGCAGAAGAACCGGACCGAAGCAACAGCCGCGACGCGAGATAATTTATAGGGGCGGCAGGAGTAATCCTGTCGCTCTCATACATAATGGTAGATTTTTTAAGAGTTGGATGTTATAATTAAATTACAAGTTGAAAAATTGTTTTTCTAATATCAGAAGGGGAATTAATTATGCCCAAACACAGCAAAAATACTTTTTCTATTAATGGAGATACCATTTCAATAATGCGAGAAGGATGGGAAAGAGCCGCCCTTGCAACATATCGAAAAGACTATTATGAAGAATTATCATCATATACATGGAATATTGTAAATGGTTATCCAACTAATCAGACTCTGGGTGGAGGTCTCCATCGTTATATGATGGCTAAGTGGTATGGTAATAAAGAGTTAGAAGATATGACATCACGCGGCTTTGTAGTTGATCATATGAATAATGACCATATGGATTGTTGTATATCAAACCTTGAATTTCTTAAACATAATCGGAATGTGGCAAAAGGACAGTATTTTGATAAGGAATCGGCAAGTATGAGAAATAAAATAGCGGTCTCTATGTTTAAGGACTTCAAAACTCAATGCTATCAAATAACGATAGGTTGCAATGATACTGTTTCAAATAGAGATGGTAGGTTGATTAACTCAATTAAACTCCTCTACGACTGTTCATACTCTCAGGTGGTTCTTGATGCAGAAAAGATAATTACAATGTATGATGAGGACAGAAAGATTTCTGTTCGTCAATTAAGTTTCTGTGATATGCGCGTAAATTATGCTCCCAATATTAATCTTACAGAAGAAGAAAAAGGACAGCCCATTGTGATTCGAGATGGAATTCCGTACCTTGTTCTTGGAAACGGAAATACTTTTTTATATTCCGTATCGTATGATGAGAATTGGCAACCACCCACTAAAGATTAGTTATGAAGAAAAATAATATAGCAATTAAAGTCAATCGCACCTTTGAAAAGTTACAGAAACCTTCGTATAATTGTAGTAGATACAAGAGTACGGAGGTTTTTATGATGAAATTCAAAGATGTTAAACGATACTTAACCATAGATAAGAACGAAATCAACGAATATATCACGCTTGTGATAAAAGCACGGAACGCATATATCGACGAGCAAAAGCCCACCGAAGATGTGGATGAGCTGCTGTGCAAGTTAATGAAGATCAAGAGAAAGCTACGAGTGTAGCGGAAAGAAACATACGCCGGATGGAAAAACCGTCCGGCTATTTTTATACCCATTTTTACATACCCACTCTCCTGCTTTCGGTGGGTAAATCAGAAGAGAAACGAGGTGAAAGGAATATGAAAAACGATATCAGAAAGGCAGATGAAATCACTGTCGAAATGCGCGTCAACGACATTGTTTACGGTATTATCAGCGACGAACTTGATAATATGATCTGCGACTGTGAGGATCTGCCTGAGGAGTTTGAAAAGCTCTATTTTGCTAAACGCGTACTCTCTGTTCTTGAAAACAGCGATATGCCGATACGCGCGGCTGTCGGACTGCTCGACAATGTTTTCATCGTAGACGCGCTGCTTGAGGATAAGGACGAATATATCGGCGAATCGGACACCGATACCGATATCTACAACTTTGTGGTTGAACACGGCTACCGTCATTACGATGAGATTGTTATGCCGGGTGAGCTGCCCGAAACAGTCTTTATCCGAATGGCAAGGTGTATGATGAAAAAAGGAGGATTCAGATACGAGGATTGATATACTATGTGGGTGACGCCCGAACAAATTGAAAAAGCAAAGCAGATGGATCTTCTGACTTATCTGCAAAGCTATGAGCCGAATAATCTTAAAAAGATTTCGCACGACACTTGGTGTACCAAAGAACACGATTCGCTCAAAATATCCAACGGTAAATGGCATTGGTTTTCTCGACACATCGGCGGAAAAACAGCTCTTGACTATCTCATAAAGGTCAAGGGCATTTCTTTTGTGCAGGCGGTTGAGATAATTACAGGATATTCGGCAGTGCTGCCGCCCATATATACGCCTGCGCAAAAACCAAATCAGCCGAAAGCCTTGGAACTGCCCGAAAGCAATTCGGATATCTGTGCGGTTCGTAGGTATCTCAAAAGCAGGGGTATCGCCGACGCGATTATCGACTATTGCCGTAATAACAAACTGCTCTATGAGGACGCGAAGTATCACAACTGCATCTTTTTAGGTTATGACGGCGATATGCCGAAATACGGTGCTGTCAGGAGTACAAATTCGGATTTCAAACGGGATTTAACGGGAAGTGATAAGCGCTTCTCTTTTTTTATCTCTGCCGAAAGCAAAACGCAAACCGTGCATTTGTTTGAATCAGCGATTGATCTGCTGAGTTATGCGACTCTTGAACTGAGACACGGGCAATCCCGTCACGATGATCTTCTTTCTCTTGCGGGCGTATATAAGACGGAAAATAAGCAGGATATTCCGCTGGCTCTGAAAACCTATCTCGACCGCCACAAGGAAACGAAGGTTATCTATCTTCATCTGGATAACGATGAAGTCGGTAGAACGGCAACAAGGCAAATAACCGATGCGCTGTCTGCCGAGTATACCGTTATTGACCAGCCGCCTCAAAGCGGTAAGGACTTCAATGATTTTCTTAAAAACGAAATTCAAAAAAAGCGAAAGGAGCAGGTGCGATGAAAATTAAAATCTATCAGATAGACCGGGATAAGGACAATGGCAGTCTGAGCTTCCTAAACTACGAAAATACTGTTAAACGAACCGGCGGAAGAATACGAAGTGAAATCTACCACAAGGTTTTTGACGGCGATGTTGAGTGCAGCGGGCTTGAAGATGTTTATGTTATGTTCAACGAAAACCGTCCAGAGTCTTTCACCGGTCACTCTCTTTCGGTGTCGGATATTGTGGAGATTGAGAACTCCGACATCGTTGAAAAAGGCTATTACTTCTGCGATAGCTTCGGCTTCAAAATGATTGATTTTGAGCCTTCTCTTGCAAGAGAAGGCAAAAAAGAGCAGATCACCGTTGTTATTTGCGAACCCGGCAAGCTTGCCCGTGTTGCGAATATCGGAACCGAACTGAAAGATTTACAAGCAGTAGTCGGCGGCAATATCGAAACATTCTACCCCTATGAAGAACAGGTATGTATTGTCTGCGATGATAAGGGCAAAATTTGCGGAAAACCTCTTAACCGCGCCATATACAACGAGGACGGGACGATTATGGACATTATGGCAGGAACTTTCTTTATCTGTGATTGCAGCAAGCCGAGCTTCGGCAGCCTTAGCAAGGAACAGCAGCATAGGTTTGTAAATCAGTTTAAGTATCCCGAACAATTTTGCAGAATAAACGGTGAAATTACAGCAATAAAGTACAAACCGGAAAGAAACGAGGCGAGATAAATGCCGAAGGAATTTGATGTAACGATTGTCGAAACCCTCAAAATGAAGGTGACTGTCGAAGCGGACAGCATGGAAGAAGCAGAGCAGTTAGTCAGCGACGGTTGGTACAGGGGTGAATATATCCTTGACGCGGAATGCTTTGAAGGCGTGGAGTTTGAATCGGCAGAGCCGGTAATTGACCTCAGCTACCGTGAGATGTCCGATGTGTTCCACCATGTCAACGATAAGCATAAGGAACCCGTTTGCGGATATATCGTATTCTCTCCCGATAGCTTTGATAAGCCCTATTCCGAGCAGTCCCGAACCTATGTGGTGTCAAGCAACAACAAGGCGTTTATCAGCGGAGCCGGTGGCTATTCTATCTACGGTTCTTGCCTTGACGGAACCGATCAATGTGTCCGTCTTGAGGAATATATGCGTGGAGAAAACGCTTGGAAGATAGACCGTTGCTATATGAAAAGGGACGATTATGAACGTGCTGTTTCTCAGCCGGTAAAGAACAAAGACAACCGTGAGGAACGATAAATAAAACAGTAGGGTTAATAGGCGGTGTTGTCTTAGCAAGCAACGCATCTGCTTGTGCAGATACAGCTTGTTAGGGGGCTGTCTCGCCTGCCGGCTCGGTCAGCGCTTCTGCCTTCGGCAGAGGTGTCCACCGGACACCCGCGCCCCCCTAAAACCCCGAAAGAAAAGGTGGTTATTATGTGAGAAAACGCAATTGTCGAGTCGAAGTTTACTTTGATGAAAATGAAAAAGATATGCTTATGACGAAAGTCCAAAAGTCGGGTTTATCGCGCGAAAGATATATGCGAATGTCGGCTCTCGGATATCCGATACACGAAAATCCTCCCATAGATTTTTACGCTTTGACAAAGGAAATGAATCGGATAGGAAATAATCTGAATCAGCTTTTGGTAAATGCGTATTCCACAGGTTTTGTGGATGCGCCGCTTCTCCGTAAACATCTAAAATCACTCAACGATATCGAAAATCGATTATGGGCTGAGCTTAAGCCGGGAGATAAGTAATGGCTGTAACTTCAATATGGCCCATAAAAGGCAGATTGGATGTGATTTTGAAATACGCGTGCAATCCTGAAAAAACGGTTGAGAAAAATTATACGGCTCAATCTGAATTACACGCAATAGACAGTGTAATTGAATATGCGGCCGATGAGATGAAAACCGAAAAAAGGATGTATGTTACCGGCATTGGGTGCAACGAATACAACGCCGTTGAACGCTTTAAAACCACTTTGAATACCTGCGGGGATAAAGGGAAAAGAGTTTGCTATCACGGATATCAGTCTTTTAAATCCGATGAAGTTGATGCCAAAACAGCACACAAAATCGGGAAAACATTAGCTGAAAATTTGTGGGGCGATAAATTTCAGGTATTAGTAGCTACCCACTGTAATACCGGCCATTATCATAATCATTTTATAATATGCGCAACCTCGTACAAGGATGGCTCAAAATTTCATAACGGAAAAGACGATTATCTCCGTATGCGCGAGGAATCGGACCGGCTCTGCAAAGAGTACGGTCTTTCTGTTATCGAGAAACCGAAAACCAAAGGCAAAAGCTATGCCGAATGGAAAGCTGAATTTGAAGGCAGACCGACTGTGCGCGGCACAATCCGCGAAGCCATAGATATTGCCGTAAGCGGTTCGGGCAGCCGACTTGAATTTCTTGACGCAATGGATCAGATGGGATTTATCATAGACCAAAGCGGTAAGTATCCGAAAATAAAGCATATCGGTTCAGAGCGCTTTGTGCGTTTCAATTCTCTCGGTCCGGGTTACTCGCCGGAGGAAATCTTTGAGCGCATCCGGTATAACGAATATCCCGAGTTCCCGGAAGTTCCGCCGCAGGAATCACCGCAGCAGATTTTTGACGGACAAACCGAGCGCGTTGCGGCTATGAATTACACGGCGGTTTATCACTGCTTCGTTACGGCTTTGAAAATCACGACGGAAAGACCGAATACAAACAAAAAAATGTGCTTTCTTGTTCGCGAGGATCAGGGCAAAATGCGAAGCTATTCCGATCAGCTTTTGATGCTGACCGAGCATAAGATTGAAACCAAAGAGCAGCTTTTAGCGTTCCGTGAAAAAGCAACGGCACAAATCCCGGAAGTAATAAAACTCAGGCAGGATATGCGAAATGCCTTAAAGCGGGCAATTCGTGCCGGCGACGAAACAATGATAAGCAAAACAAAATACAACATCGACATTTACTCAAGACAGCTTAAAAAACTGCGTCGTGAGATAAACGCTTGCGACGGTGTTTTGGAGCGTATGGACTCGGTACGGGAAAAGCTCATCCGAATCGAGGACGAAAAATTCAGAGGAAAGGATAGGTTAAAGAATGAACACATCAGCAGAAGCGGCAGATCAGGTAGTACGAATGAGTCTTAACGGAGCCGAAGCCGCATTAAAAATTACAGGCTCCGCGTCAAAAGAAGTTGCAAAGCTGCTTTACAAAGCCTTAAAGGATTTATCTAAACAAACCAAGAAAACAAAAGGTCAGATGCGGCTTTCCAATCTTGTAAAGTCCGGTAAGAAGCTTGAAATTTATCAGGTGGCGGACGCAAATCTGAAAAGGTTTTGTGAGCAGGCAAAAAAATACGGTATGATCTATACCGTTCTCAAGGACAGAAACAAAAACGACGGCATCACCGAGGTTATGGTTAAGGCGGAGGATAAGGCAAAAATTGACCGCATTTTTGAACGCTTAGGTCTTGTTCCCGAAAGCGTCGCAGATGTTCACCCTGAAAAGGCAAAGGAAAAGGACGCTCCGGAGCGCACCGCGCCGGATAAAAGCGAAGCGGATAAATTTCTCGATGAGGTGATGGCAAAACCTAACCCCACCAAGGAGGAACCGCACACTGTAAACCCCACAGAGGCACGGACAGAGAAACAAAATCAGTCCGTGCCTTCTTCAAAGAACAATCGCGATTCAAAGGACCGTTCGGCTGATACCCGAACCGCCGAGGAACGCCGTCCGTCCGTGCGTAAAGAACTTAAAGAGATACGCGAGGAAATGGACAGAGAGAAAAAGCCGAAAAGCAAGACCAAAAACAGCCCGACAAAAACAGCCGAGCACAAAGCTCCGGCAAAAAAGAAAAAATCGAAGGAGAGATAATGTATGAATAATTTTGATGATCTTTTCACCGCCGGCGGCGAGAAAAACGAAACCAAGTCCGAGCGCGCGTTTGACAAAGAGGAATGGGCGGCAAAAAAGCAGCAGGAACGAACCGACGCTTTTGAACTGCTCGATACCGCTACCAAGGAAGCGGTTGAAAATTGCGAGACTTTCCGTGACTATCTGCTTGTTCAAAGCAGATTCGGAAGGTACTCAGTCAGCAATGCACTGCTTATTGCCTATCAGAATAATGAAGCCACTTACCTTGCCGATTTTGAGACTTGGAAAGAAAAAGGCGTGTTTGTGCAGAGGGGCGAAAAGGCAATCACCTTGCTTGAACCGGGAAATGAGTTTACCCGTGAGGACGGAACGACAGGCTTCTCGGTCAATGTCAAAAGGATGTTTGATGTTTCGCAAACCAACAGCCGGCGTGATTATTCACGAAGAGAACCGGACGAACGCAGAGTGCTGAAAGCACTGATTGCTTCCTCTCCCTGCGACATTCGTATGACGAACGAGCTTGAGGGTAATGCCTGCGCAAGATATGTGCCGAAGGACGACGCAATTTATATCCGTCAGGGGCTTGACGGATATGACATTTTCAGAAGTCTGTCACAGGAAATTGTAATCGCAAACTTTGCAAAGGACGGCGTCAGCCGTGAGGACTGTTCCTTTACTGCCTATTGCGCGTCATATATCCTTTGCGAACGCAGCGGCTTTGATACCGACGATTATAATTTTGAGAAAGCCCCGGACCGCTTCAAGGAAGCTGAGCCGAAAACAATTCGCGGTCAGCTTGATAAGATTCGCGATTCCGCTAACGAGGTATCTCAGGATATGCGCCGTGTAATGGAGGAACAGCAGAAAGCAAAACGCTCCAAAGATGACGGTGCAAGATAAGGAGGCTTCGCAATGACGGAAGCAAAGCGAATTATGACAATGGACGATTTTGAGCACCGTTTGCTTGTCGGCTGTATCAATAAGGCGCGAACCGAATATATGGAGGAAGGCAAGCCTACCGAGGATATAAACGAACTGCTCATTAAAGCCATTGAAGCCCCTACTAAGAAAGAAAAACGAAAGGCAGACCGTGAGGGAAGATAAATTCTCTCGGACGAATGTTATTCTCTACTGTTTAGGGCTGATTCCGACCGTATGGCTGGGGCTGCTTGCAGCTCCGACTCTTCGCTCGGGACTTCCGAACCTCATCAAAAATCTTGCGGTGGTATTCAGTAACCCGTTTCATATCGTGTGGTGCGAGGACAGTGTAAAAGCTGTCCTCATTTTTATATGCGCTTATGTAATGGGAATAGGAATTTATCTGTCTACCGCGAGAAATTATCGCCGCCGTGAAGAACACGGTTCGGCACATTGGGGCAATGCCGGACAGGTAAACAAAAAGTATGAGAATAAGACAGAACCCGAGAAAAACAAAATCCTCACGCAGAAAACCAAAATCGGTTTGGACGGCAGAAAGCATCGCCGAAACTTAAATGTTCTTGTGTGCGGCGGTTCGGGTGCAGGCAAAACAAGATTCTATGCCAAACCGAACATTATGCAGGCTAACACAAGCTTTGTTATTCTCGATCCGAAGGGAGAAAATGTGCGGGACACAGGAAGTCTCTTGAAAGCAAAAGGCTATGACATCAAAGTTCTTGATCTTATCAATATGGATAAGAGTTATTGCTATAACCCATTTGTTTATCTTCATTCGGATAACGATATTCAGAAGCTTGTCACGAACATTTTTAAGAACACCACGCCAAAAGGCAGTCAGTCGCAGGACCCGTTTTGGGATCAAGCGGCAATGATGCTGCTGTTGGCACTTGTTTTCTATTTGCACTACGAAGCGCCGCCCGAAGAGCAAAATTTCCCGATGGTTATGGAGATGATACGCTCCGGTGAAGTTAAGGAGGATGACGATGGATTTATGTCGCCGCTTGACCGACTGTTTGCTCGTCTTGCCGAAAGAAGTCCCGACCATATTGCACTGAAATATTACCGGAATTATCGGTCGGGTTCCGGTAAAACTCTGAAATCCATTCAGATAACCCTTGTAGCCCGACTGGAAAAATTCAATCTTGACAGCCTCGCCAACCTCACCCAATTGGACGAAATGGAGCTTGACAGGCTCGGAGAGGAAAAGATCGCTATTTATGCGGTTATCCCGGATAACGATTCAAGCTACAACTTTATTGTCGGTATGCTTTATACCCAACTTTTCCAACAGCTCTATTACAGTGCAGATGTAAAACACGGCGGCAGGCTTCCGGTCCATGTGCATTGTGTCATGGATGAGTTTGCGAACGTCGCGCTCCCCGATGAATTTGATAAGCTGCTCTCCACAATGCGAAGCCGAGAGATTTCTGTCAGCATTATCATTCAGAACCTGGCACAGCTTAAAAAACTCTTTGAAAAAGAATGGGAGTCGATAGTCGGCAACTGCGACGAGTTTTTATATTTGGGCGGAAACGAGCAATCAACGCACGAATATGTTTCCAAGCTGCTCGGTAAAGAAACCATTGATATGAACACCTACGGGCAATCCAAAGGTCGTAACGGAAACTATTCGACAAATTGGCAGATAACCGGACGCGAGCTTATGACGCCCGACGAGGTTCGTATGATGGATAACAAATACGCTCTGCTCTTTATTAGAGGTGAGCGACCGATTATGGATTTGAAGTACGATATCTTGAAGCACCCGAATATTAAGTTCTCGGCGGACGGCGGCGCAGAGCCTTATGAACACGCCCGACTGAATTACAGCATCGGCAGTATCAGCTTTGACAGTTCTGTTCTTAAAATGGAACCGTTTGAACTTACCGATGAGGTCGGTGATTTCGCTATTCTCACCGAGGAAGAAATTGAGGAAATCTTAAAAAACGAAAAATTGGAGGAAGAAAACTATGAAGAAATCAGTTCTCAAAAAGCACACCGCTAAGCTCCCGATGACGGGCAAAGTCAGAAAGGGCTTCGGCGTCTACTGTGCAATCGTTCTTGCACTTGCGCTTATGTTCACTATGTCTCTTACGGCATTTGCGGCAAATGATGATCCGCTGACCGTTGTAAACAATCTGTCCGATTTTATCTTCGGACTTATCCGCGCTATCGGTCTTATTATGCTCGGCTTCGGTATCGTGCAGGTCGGACTTTCCCTTAAATCTCACGATCCGTCACAGCGAGCCAACGGATTCTTGACTTTTGCGGGCGGTATTGTCATTACCTTCGCAAGGGAAATCTTGGATCTTATTACGGGCTAAAAAGGAGGACGCACATGGAAAAATGCGAGTGCTATATCCACTCTCTGAAACAGGGAGAAACCAATGTGCTCGGTGAGGCGATGATTATCGAACGCATCGGAGATAACGATTATCTTGCCGAGTATAACGGCGTGAAATGCCACGCTATATACAACCCCTTTGCCGGTCGTTACTTCGTTGACGATGTGTACGGAGTGATCCGCAGTTCGCCCGACCGGGACAGCAGATAAATAAGATACGGCGCACGGGGCAGGTCGCAAACGGCCTGCCCCCTATTTGTCGGAAAGGAGGAATGAATGTGAGCGATAATTGGGTAGTTCAAAACTTACAGAACGCACTTGATACCTGGAACGGAAAGCTTGCGGAAATATGGACTTTGCTCACCCAATCGCCCGAAACCTTCAAGGGCGGAGCAATATGGCAGGTAATCCTGTCTATTCACGGAGCATTGCAGGCTATCGGATACGCCTTGCTCGTTCTGTTTTTTGTTGTCGGAATAATCAAGACTTGCGGCAGCTTTACCGAAGTAAAAAAGCCGGAGCACGTCTTAAAACTGTTTGTCCGTTTTGCGCTTGCAAAAGGCGTAATCACTTACGGTCTTGAACTGCTGCTTAAACTGATGATGATCGTGCAGGGCGTTATTTCAAAAATAATGGTGGCGTCCGGTATTGCAAGCAGCTCCGGAGCAACACTGCCGCAAACAATTATTGACGCAGTGGAAAACTGCGGATTTTGGGAGTCGATACCGCTATGGGCGGTGACTCTGATTGGCGGGCTGTTTATTACGGTGCTGTCATTCATAATGATCATGAGCGTATATGGGCGCTTTTTCAAAATCTATATGTACTCGGCAATCGCGCCGATTCCGTTGTCTACCTTTGCGGGACAGCCTACCGAGAATGTCGGAAAGACATTTTTGAAAAGCTACTGTGCGGTGCTTCTTGAAGGGGCTATTATCGTACTTGCCTGTATCATATTCTCCGTGTTTGCTTCAAGTCCGCCCACAGTCGATACTTCGGCAGCGGCGGTGACGCAAGTGTGGAGCTATGTCGGGGAACTCATTTTTAATATGCTGGTACTCGTCGGTTCTGTAAAGATGGCGGATCGCATTGTGCGCGAAATGATGGGACTGTAAGCTGATTTTACCGCAAATCTCTCCGATGAGGCAGTTTTGAAAATATCTTAAAAAACAAATGAGTTTTTGAAAAGTTGAATCTTATGGGTATAAGAACCTATTAAACAGCAAATTATAGCAGTAAGCCATCATGGACATATTGACATTTTATCTTGGACATTGTATAATGTCTACGACAGGACATTTATGGAGGCGAGTATATGAATATCGGCAAGGAAACCGAGTTTATAGAGTTCAAAAAATCGACATCAGAAACCAAGGAAGGGCTTATTTCTATTGCAAGCATTTTGAACAAACACAGGAAAGGAAATTTGTATTTCGGAGTAAAGGATAACGGAGATGTAATCGGGCAGGATATCGGAAAGGATACAGAGAGAAAGCTTTCCCGCGATATAAGCGATAATATTAAGCCTGCCGTTTGGTATGAGATAACCACAAGGCATTCCGATGACGGTCGGTCATTTATTGAGGTTGCATTTAATGGGTCAAATGCTCCATATTCTGCATACGGTAAGTATTATGAGCGTTTTGCAGATGAGGATAAGCAAATATCCGACACAGAGCTTGAAAGACTGTTTAGAGAAAGACAAAAGGATTATTCCGAGTGGGAGGTTGCCGATTCCGACGAGTTGGTTTCTGATGTTGATGAAACCCTTTTGAAGAAAGAAATTGCAGCCGGTAATGAAAGTGGTAGGATTAAATATTCATATACCGACGCTGCTTCAATTCTTTCAAAACTCGGTCTCTTAAATTCAGAATCCGGCTTTTTGACAAATGCGGGCAGAGCATTGTTTTCAAAAAAGCACCCGATTCTTATGAAAACCGCAATATATGCTACTCCGACAAAAGAAACCTTTATAAAGCTTAATCATTTTGAGGGCAATATATTTGAGTGCATTGATGAAGGAATTGCATTTATTTTATCAGCGATAGATTGGAATATAGTGATTGACGGAGCTGCAAAGCGAAAGGAAGAACCGGAAATTCCGCAAAAAGCAATCCGTGAAATGGTCGTTAATGCCTTTGCACACGGCTGCTATTTTTCCAATACAAGTTTTACAATAGAGGTTTTCAGCGATAAAGTAATGATATACAGTCCCGGTCTTTTTCCGGTTGGGTTTAAGCCGGAGGATTTTGCCGAAAATTCAGCCGAACCGATTATGCTTAATCCTAAGATCGTAAATGTCTTGTTTAAGTGTTCCGTAATTGAATCGTTCGGAACCGGTTATGAACGTACTTTTGCTTCTTGTAAATCCGCAGGTGTAAAATACGAATACGAGAACACAAAAACGGGCTTTCGTTTCATATTTTACCGTGCTCATGGACATGAAAATGTCCATGAAATGTCCAAGAGCGAAAAGGCGGTTTATGACCTGCTATGTGAGTGCGATTGCCTGACAATTGCAGAGCTTGCAAAAAGAATCGGAAAAACGGACAAAACGGTTTACCGCGCAATTAAAGCACTAAAGGAAAACGGGTATATTGTCCGAGAGGGAACCGATGCTTCCGGATACTGGAAAATTCTCAAATAATCAAATACTATCTTAAGCACTCATCAAACGGTGAGTGCTTTTCTTATGCTCAAAACTCGAAAGGAGGAATCTATTTGGAAATTAAAATCAACCGTGAAATAAGGAACTACACGGAATCAATGTTTTTCGGACTGTCGATGCGACAGTTCATTTTTGCAGTTATCGGCTGCGGTATGGCGGTCGGAATGTATTTTATCTTAAAGCCGTTTTTCGGTGTGGAAACGCTCTCGTGGATGTGTATGCTCGGCGCTGCTCCCTTTATCGCCTGTGGCTTTGTAACCTATAACGGTATGACTGCCGAGCAGTTCGCATGGGTGTGGCTTAAATCAAAATTCATTGAACCCGTCAAGGTGAAATTTGAATGTGATACGCTCTATTCAGAGATAACGAAAAAAACACAGAAGGAGGAAAAGAAAACGATATGATGAAGTCACTCAAAGCAATGCTCAAACAGGATAAAGAAAAATATACCGTCCCGAAATCGGTTCACGATTATATTCCCATAACAGCTATTTGGGAGGACGGTATCTTTAAGGTCGGCAATAAGTTTGCAAAGACCTTTCGGTTTACCGATATCAATTACCTTGTTGCCGGCAAGGAGGATAAAGAAACGATGTTTCTTTGCTATTCCGAGCTGCTCAACAGTCTTGACAGCGGTGCGACCACAAAGCTTACAATCAACAATCGCCGTATCAACAAGGTGAACTTTGAAAAGGAAATCCTAATTCCGAAAAACGGTGATGAGCTTGACTGCTACCGTGAGGAATACAATAATATTTTGCTTGATAAGGCAAGCAACGCAAACGGCATTATTCAAGAGAAATATCTGACCGTTTCGGTCGTCAAAAAAGATATCGAGGAAGCGCGAACCTATTTCTCCCGTATCGCATCCGATCTGCGAGCACATTTCTCTGCTCTCGGTTCAAAGTGTGAGGAATTGGACGCCGAAGAAAAGCTCCGTTTGCTTCACGATTTTTACCGCGCAGGCGAAGAAGAAAGCTTCTGTTTTGATCTTTCGGATATGATGAAAAAGGGACACAGCTTCAAGGACTATATCTGTCCCGATTCTATGGAACGCGCCGACGATTATATAAAGCTCGGCGAGAAATATGTGCGTGTACTTTTCTTAAAGGATTACGCATCATATATTAAGGACAGTATGGTTTCGGAGCTTACCGAGCTTAACCGCAATATGATGGTTTCCATAGATATTGTCCCTATCCCAATGGACGAAGCGGTACGAGAGGTTGAGAATCGATTGCTCGGGGTGGAGACAAATATAACAAATTGGCAGCGAAAGCAGAATCAGAACAACAATTTCTCAGCGGTCGTTCCTTATGATATGGAGCTTCAGCGTAAAGAAAGCAAGGAATTTTTAAATGACCTCACTACTCGCGATCAGCGTATGATGTGCGCTACCGTTACAATAGCGCACATGGCGGACAGCAAGGAACAGCTTGACGCAGATACAGAAACAATTCTTTCAACGGCAAGACGGCATTTGTGTCAGCTTGCCGTTTTGAAATTTCAGCAGACCGACGGGCTTAACACCGTGCTTCCCATCGGGTGTAAAAAGATTCAGGCTACAAGAACACTGACAACCGAAAGCCTTGCGGTATTTATGCCGTTTAAGGTTCAGGAGGTCGCGCATGAGCATGGTATCTATTACGGACAGAACGCCATCAGCAACAATATGATTATTGCAAACCGCAAGTGTCTGCTCAACGGCAACTCTTTTATTCTCGGTGTGTCCGGTTCGGGTAAATCCTTTACCGGAAAGTGCGAGATTGCAAACCTTATGCTTGCAGGCGATTCGGATATTATCATCATTGATCCCGAGCGCGAATATGCTCCGCTTGTAAATGCCATGGGCGGTGCGATAATCGACATTTCCGCAACGAGCAAAAATCATATCAACGCAATGGATATGAACAGCGATTACGGTGACGGCGAAGATCCGCTTATTTTGAAATCCGAGTTTATTCTTTCATTGTGCGAACAGCTTATCGGCAGTCGAAGTCTCGGCGCGCAGGAAAAGTCGCTCATTGACCGCTGTGCAAAGAATGTATATCGAAATTACCGTAAACGCGGATATAAAGGCAAGGTTCCGACATTAAAGGACTTCCGCACGGATCTGCTCAAACAGGACGAACCCGAAGCACAGGAAATCGCCCTTGCCATTGAGCTTTTTACGGACGGTTCACTTAACACATTTGCGAAAGAAACCAATGTAGATGTAAACAACCGCCTTATCTGCTATGACATTCTCGATCTCGGAAAACAGCTTTTGCCGATTGGTATGCTCGTTGTGCTTGACAGTATTCTCAACCGTATTACCGCCAACCGCGCAAAGGGCAAAAACACATTTATTATCATCGACGAAATCTATCTTTTGTTTCAGCACGAATATTCGGCAAACTTCCTGTTTACCCTTTGGAAGCGTGTTCGTAAATACGGTGCTTTCTGTACCGGCATCACGCAGAACGTCGATGACCTTTTGCAGAGCCATACTGCACGAACTATGCTTGCAAACAGTGAGTTTGTTATTATGCTCAATCAGGCATCTACCGACCGAATCAAGCTTGCAGAACTGCTCAATATCTCTGACACACAGATTTCATATATCACCAATGTGGAAGCCGGACGAGGACTTATGAAGGTCGGCTCAGCGCTCGTGCCGTTTGTCAACAAATTTCCGAAGAATACGCAGCTCTATCGCTTGATGACAACCAAGCCCGGAGAACAGTGAGAGGAGGATAAGAAATGGATGAGTTAAAAAACAATTCGCAGATTATCGAACTGCTTGAAACGCTCGAGGAAAACGGTATGCATAAGGAAAAGGGCGAGGTTTCCGCCCTTGTTTCTTATATCGGAGATATGGAGCATACACTTTCCGCAATGCTTGTCGAAATGCAGGAAATGCGTAAGGAAGTCAATATGATTCATAACAGCTCCGTCAAGGCTAAATGCGAAAACCTTATCCAGACGGCGGACGGAAAAATCCGTCAGGGTGTCGCTGCCATTTCAAAGGCGAAAAACAACCTGATTGCTTCTGCGGCAAATGCGATGAAAGCTTTTCGGGAAAAAGGCAAGGAAGCACTTAAAAGTGCCGTTAAAGCAATGAAAATCCCCGAAACGCTCGATAAGCTCGGCAAGTTTTTTCACAGCTTCGCCGTCTCCATGGACGGAAATGTTCAGAATGTGCAGAACGCACGAATGGAACTCGGCGGTGCAAAAAAGCATCTTATCAATGCCGGCAGATTATTTTTCGGTAAAGAAGCAAAGGAAAATGAGCTTGCAAAGCATGACAAGGGTGTGCTTGCGAGACTTCAAAATTTCTTTGCCAAAATGAGCAACGGATTCTCGGCTTTGGAACACAAATCGCTTAATCTTGCCGATAAGTTAAGATACAATCGTATTAAGGATTCGGTGAAGGCCAATCTTGATTTCTTAAACGGTAAGACAGCCGAAAAGGATACTCCTACGCCTATCAAAGACAATGTGAGATAAGCGAGGTGTCCCGATGAAAGATATCAAAACAAGGGAAAGCAAACGGGATATTAAAACACTTGACCGCGCGTCAGGACTTGCAAAGGTAACAAAAAACACGGCGGTCCGAACCAAAGACCAAGTACAAAATCTTTCCGATGACGGGCAGATTACACCAGATGAATACGCCGAGGACAAAATCAAGTATATGGCGGAGAGGGCTGTCGAAGATACAGGAAAGGCAACTCGTAAAACCGCAAAGAAAACTTATGACAGCGGCAAGCGGTTGTATAAGGAAATCCGCCGAACCCGAAAAGAAGCGGACAGTATAAAGCAAACCGCAAAATCTACGGGAAAAGCAACAACCAAAACCCTGCAAAAGAGTATTAAGACAGGTCAGCGTACTGTAAAAACAGCACAACAGACGGCGAAAACAGCGGTAAAAACCGCAGAGAAAACCGCCAAAGCCGCAAAGAAAACGGCGGAAGCTTCTGCAAAAGCCGCCAAAATGGCAGCACAGGCGGCTCGTCAGGCGGCGCAAGCGGCATACAAGGCGGCGGTTGTTACGGCAAAAGCCATAGCCGCCGCAGTAAAAGCGGCGATTGCCGGGATAAAGGCTCTCGCCGCAGCCATAGCCGCAGGCGGATGGGTTGCTGTTGTTATTATCGTGGTGATATGCATTATCGCTCTGATCGCCGGCTCTTGCTTCGGTATTTTCTTCAGCGGTGACGATACGGGTAACGGACTTAATATGCAGACCGTTATTTCGGATATGAACGCCGAGTATCAGGCGAAAATAAACGAGACAAAAGGCACGGTTGCGTATGATGTTCTTGAAATGTCAGGCACCCGTGCCGTATGGCCGGAGGTCCTTTCGGTTTACGCCGTTAAAACAGCAGGCGATCCGAATAATCCGCAAGAGGTTGCGTCTATCGACGAAAGCAAACGGCAGATATTAAAGGAAGTCTTTTGGGCAATGAATGAAATATCCTTTAATACGGCGTCAAAGACCGAGAATGTTGTGACCGAGACTGATGACGGCAACGGTAATATTGTTGAGACAACAGAAAGCGTCACGAGAACTTATCTGTATATTCGGGTAACGCATAAAACGCCGGATGAAATGGCGCAGCAGTACGGTTTTACCGATGAGCAAAAGGAACAGCTCAGAGAGCTTCTATCGGATAAAAACAAAAAGATGTGGGACGGAGTTCTGTACGGTTATTATGCCGGCGGCGAGGATATTGTTTCGGTTGCACTTTCTCAGCTCGGTAACAAAGGCGGCGAGCCTTATTGGAGATGGTACGGTTTTGGTTCTCGTGTTGAGTGGTGCTGTTGCTTTGTCTCGTGGTGTGCTAACGAATGTGGCTATATTGACACGGGTGTTATTCCGAAATACGCAGGGACTTCCACCGGCGTAAATTGGTTTAAGGAGCGCGGACAATGGCTTGACGGTTCGGCAGAACCGTCACCGGGAATGATTATCTTCTATGATTGGGCGAAAAACGGGCTTGACGGACAGGCGGATCACACCGCTATCGTCTGGAAAGTAGAAAACGGTTATGTCTATACCATTGAAGGTAATTGGGACGATCAATGTCAGACTTCTTGCAGACCTATCGGTGAGTATCAGATACTCGGGTACGGTGTGCCGGCATATTAACGACTGAATTTGAAAAGCCGACAGTTTCTTTCCCCGGAGACTGTCGGCTTTATTTTTTTGGATTGACTTTGTACAAAATATGAGTATACGAATATGTGCGAACAAAACAAAGAACAGAACACATTGTTTTGGTAAAATAATATGAATGCGAGGTGATGAGAAAACATGAAAGAATACGGCTATGTACGGGTATCCTCACTCGATCAGAATGAAGAACGGCAGATGGTAGAGATGCGTAACATCGGCATTCCCGAAGAAAATATATACAAGGATAAGCAGTCCGGAAAGGATTTTAACAGACCAATGTATCAAAAGATGCTTCGTAAACTTAAAAAAGGCGATGTGCTTTATATTTTAAGTATAGATCGGCTCGGGAGAAATTACGAGGAAATTCAAAGCCAATGGCGATACCTGACACGAGAAAAGGAGATTGATGTTTCGGTGATTGATATGCCCCTTTTGGATACAAGGCGAGGTAAAGACCTGATGGGTACATTCCTTGCGGATATTGTTTTGCAAGTCCTATCCTTCGTCGCACAAAACGAACGCGAGAATATCCGAAAAAGGCAGGCACAAGGAATTGCCGCCGCAAAAGCAAATGGTATGAAATTCGGCAGACCTGTAATCAAAGCTCCGCCCAACTTTCCGGAGATTGTGCAGAAATGGGAAAACGGGATTATAAAGTCCTATGAAGCAGCCGAAATGTGCGGTATGTGCGAGTCAACATTTTATCATCGACTAAGGGAATATCGGGCCACACTGAATAGCGAAAAATAAAAATCACTGTAAAAAAGTACACCTTTTTACAGTGATTTTTTTGTACTCTCAAAGTCGAAATACAACCGAAATTCGGCTTATTTTTCAACCTCTTTTTCCATTGTATCACAATAAAACGCTTTCGTCAAATAAAGCAACACCGTCATTTGGGCATTTGTATTAAGGTGTACTTTTATACAAAGGAAAATGAGAGCATATGTTTTTTGAACCATATAGGGTAAGTTTGATTGGACACAGGTATATAGAAGATTGTCATTTGCAGGACCGACTTGAAGTGATTGTTCGTGAACTGATAGATACTCACGAATATGTTGAGTTTATGATTGGCAGGAACGGAGACTTTGACTTAATGGCGGCAAGTGCAATCAAAACAGTTCAAAAGAATCATAGAGATGATAACAGTTGCTTATGCCTGGTACTTCCATACCCGGTTGCCGATATGGAATACTATGAGGACTATTACAATGAGGTTATTCTTCCCAACGAATTATGGGGAGTACATCCAAAATCGGCGATAACAAAACGGAATCAGTGGATGATCGACAATTCAGACGCATTGATAGTCTATGTTGAACATGAGGGCGGCGGAGCTGCACGGTGTTTGCATATGGCAGAAAAAAGAAAAATAGAAATTATCAGACTATAAAATAACAGTATTTGAAGCGTAGATGCGAGAAGCATTTACGCTTATTCTGTAGCTTTGCAAAGCTGGACTTTGATCTGTAATGAGCAATCTCTATATCGTCTTGGTTGCAATCTGCCCGATAACAAAGCCTTTCAATGCGCATTTGTGCTATATATAAATCAATAAAAAAGGAGACCGTTTGGAACTGATATGCACCCCAAAAGTTAGACACTTTGGGAGGCGCCTATCAAATGCGGTTCGTCTTTTTCTTTTCTGCGGCGGAGAAGCTAAAAACCGCAAAAAATAAATCTATCGCTTTGTAAATCCTTGTGTTCTTTCGAAAAATATGTTATTATATTCTCAACAGCCAAGATCGGCTGCTCCTGTTTTCTGAGTAAATCCTGTTTGAATCGAGGCTGACGGTATGGATATAAGCTATAAAAAGCTCTGGAAATTGCTGATAGACAGGGATATGAAAAAGAAAGACCTTGAAAAGGATGCGGGCATCGGCAACTATGTCATTTCCAAAATCACCGGAAATGAAAATATCACGGTTGAAGCCGTGGGAAAGATCTGCAAAGCATTGAACTGTACGCCGAATGACATAATGGAATTCGCGTCCGACAGTGAGATTTGACGATGCTTCAGTATACTGCCTTCGGCAAATTCACATTCTGAATCGCCCTGCCGAAAAACACATAAAATTGCCAAGGAAGCGATCCTTGTCTGCGAGAGAAAGTGAGAGATTCACCCAATGAGACGGAAAACGAAACGGTTGCTCCCGATGATCCTTGTTTTTACGATTATTGCGGCGGCTTATTCCAGCAGGATGCTGGCTATGCTCGACATCGGCGGCGCTTGGATGAGTTATATCCGCGCGGCACTGTATTTGCTGCTGTTTGCCCTGTGGGGCTTTTCCCTCGACCGCCGTATTATACAGAAGCAGGCGCTGCACTGCCTGCGTCTGACAGCGGCGCTGATGCTGCTGTGGCTTATTTTGCGCACGCTGAAATATGAGTTTGTCACTGACCTGACAGCAGCACGTTACATTTGGTATCTCTACTATTTACCCATGCTTTTTATACCGCTTCTGGGAGTGTATATTGCGCTGTCTCTCGGAAAGTCGGAGGAATTTCATCTGACCGGAATGGTCGGTGCTTTGGCAATCATTCCGGCTGTGCTGTTTTTGTTGGTGATCACCAACGACCTGCACCAACAGGCATTTGCATTTGACAGCGGCGTGCCGGGAAAACCGGACAATTATTCCTATTCCCACGGTCCCGTTTACTTCTGCTGCCTCGGCTGGATGGTGGCCTGCATGTTTTTTTCGCTTATCCTCCTTTTGAAGAAAAGCCGCGTCCCGAGCGGCAGCAAAAAAAGGATAAGGCCGTTTGTGATAGCCTGCATAACGATTTTGTACGGGCTTTTGTATCTTTCTGGACTGCCGGCTATACGCTGGTTGCTCGGCGATATGAATGTGATGCTTTGCCTTTTATATGCGGCAATTTACGAAAGCTGTATACGCTGCCGGATGATACAGTCCAATACAGGCTATGTTGAGCTCTTCGAGGCAACAACATTGGCGGCATGTATTGCGGACCGCAACGGAAATATCGTTATCCGTTCCCGGGCTGCAGATGAAGATATGGTTTGCCCGAAAAACGGACTTCAGATCATCCGTCCCGACGGAATGCGCATTTCTTCGGCGCCGATCAGCGGAGGATATGCCGTCTGGCAGGATAATGTGCGCCCGCTGACCGAACTTCGCGCAAAGTTGAGCGAAAACAAGGCCAAAATAAAGGACAACAAAGAGAAATTACAGGAAGCTTATCTCATACAGAAAAAGCTGAATGAATTGACCGAAAAAAACCGCATTTATGACGAATTGGAAACAAAGTACGGAAAGCAGATAGCCAGGATCGGGCAACTGCTTAAACAATGTGAGGGCGAAGAGCCTGCCGAAATACAAAACTTGCTGAAAAGAATTCTTCTGCTTGGCACCTACATCAAGCGCGGCGCTAATCTGTATTTTCTCAGCCTGGAATATAAGCTTCTGCCGCAGCAGGAGCTCCGGCTGACCGTAGACGAGGCGGTGAGGGTCATGACCGTTTGCGGCACAGAGTGCAGTGTGGCTTATCATACAACAAAACCGATGCGTTCGTCAGAGGTTGCGCGTTTGTTCGATCTTTTGAAGATTGTTGCGGAAGCAACGATGAACGGGCTGCATTCTCTGTTTATTTCCGTGTCCGACAGTGAAATGGATCTGTCGGTGGAGTGTGCCGCGGATCTGTCTTTCCTCGTTTCCTCAAATGTAACCGTTAAGCAGGAGGACGGATTGTGGCTTGTTCGCACGCTGATAGGAGGAGTGAGCGGTGCATAGAATGAAACGCTTAGGTTTTAATGCCATCAAAGAGAGCTTCGACCGACTTCCCACTGCCGCTTGTTTTTTTGACAGCACGGGCAGTATCGTCCTCTGCAACCGGCAGATGTATCAGTTAAGCCGACAGCTGCTTGACAGCGATATGCAGTATTTAGGAGAGGTGGAGGAAGCACTGTCCGCTCTTCCTAATGGCATTGTACGGATTCCGGATGTAGAGAACACTTATCGGTTTCCTGACAAAAAGGTATGGAGATTTGAAAAAACCGAAGTCACCGATCGTTATGGGAAGAGCTATATACAGCTTACCGCCGCCGACGTTACCGAGCTGCAGCGTGCTTTGGTGCAGCTTACCGATGACAGCAGAAAACTGGAGGACGATTCAAAGAAATTGAAGCAGCTTTCCGCTAATGTCGGAGCGTTGGCACGGGAAAAGGAGCGACTTGACGCAAAATCTTCCATGCACGACAACCTTGCCGCCTGCATTACACTGACGAAACAGTACATAACAGGAGAATTTGACGGCATTGATGCGGATGTTGTGTGCCGTGAATGGGAGAAAGCAATTACCTTTCGGAATGCAATCGGTCTGTCGGCAAAGGAAAAACTGCTTGCCGGTGCAAAGACGGGCGGCGTGACCGTGAGGATAAGAGGCAAAGAGCCGACGGACGGTGGGGCGGAGTTGATGTACACCGCCATGCAGGTCTGTTTAACCAACGCTGTTCAGCATGCCAATGCAACCGAGATTTCAGCGAATATTTGGGAAAGCGAATACAGCTATACAGTCATGATCCGCAATAACGGAAAACCGCCGGAGAAAAAGATTACAGAAGGCGGCGGTCTTACCAATCTGCGCCACAGGATAGAACATTCCGGAGGAAAGATGACAGTACAAAGCTTACCGGAGTTTTCTTTGGTGATTGAGATGCCGAAGCATGGAAATTCGGGGGGATAAACTATGGCTATAAGGAAAATATTGATTGTTGAAGATCAGGCGCTGGCGAGAACATATCTGTGCTCCTGCGTGGAAAAGTGCACAGATTGCGAGGTCGCGGGCACACTGACACGTGCTGATGCGGCGCTTCGCCGCTGCGGCGAGGGTCACATTGACCTGATTCTCATGGATATATGCACCGAAAGCGATTCAGACGGTCTGACTGCTGCCGAATCAATTAAGAAATTCTATCCAAGAATAAAGATCGTTATGGTAACCTCTATGCTGGAGGGACGATTCCTTGATCGGGCAAAAAAAATCGGCGCCGACAGCTTCTGGTATAAGGATTCCCCTTCCGGTGACCTTGTGGGTGTAATTGACGGTACTCTTTCCGGTAAGCGCTTTTGGCCGGACAGTGCACCGACTGTCCGGCTAGGCAAAACGCTTTCCTGCGAACTGTCCGACCGCGAGATGGAAACTTTGCGCCTGCTTTGCGAGGGCAAGACCAATGCCGAAATTGCCGAAAAGCTGAATGTGGCGGAATCCTCTGTGCGGACATACATTAACCGAATGCTGGAAAAAACAGGTTATACAAACCGCAACCGCCTGATGATTGCAGCTGTCGGCAAACGCATGGTGGTACCGGGATGCTGGTTGGAAGAACTCGAAGAAGCCTGATATATATAACAAATAAAATAGTATATGCATTGCACGCATTCACTTGCAGCCGCCCGGCTTATAAAAAGCCGGGCGGCTTTGCTGTTGTCTGAAGCGAAAATAACTCTGTGTTCATAATTTGTTTACAATTTAATCTGCATTTGTCCCCACTTTTGAGGACAGACAGAACCCCTCTTTCTTGATATAATGATATCGTAAAATAAGATGAAGAAAATTTATCGGGTATATTATGAAGGAAAAGGGGGGATGGTTCGATGGAAAAAATTGTGGTCGATATGCAGAATTTTCTGTTCGCCGATTCCATAGCGACTGCTTTCAAGAATTCGAGCTATGATATCGACGTGGTTCGTGCGGAGACCCCGCAGGATACTGTCGAACTGTGCCGAGTGTACAAACCGTTTGTCCTTGTAATGGAAGTTACCGCCTATACGCCCTGGCTGCTCTGTGAAAGGATGAAGCTGCGGGACGAGGTAAAGGCAACGTGTCCCGACTGCAAGATAGCCCTCATCGTGGATTCCAACACCGAAAAACAGGCGGCGAAGGATATTCGGGACGCAAAGAAAAACGGTCTTATCGACCAGTTTTTCTATGGCTCGATGACAGCCGAATATCTGATGGATCAGATTTATGCTATGTAAGAACAACATACAAAAAGCGGGGTGAAATTCAGTGAGAAAAAGAAAATGGCTCTGCCTTCTGCCGGCAGTAATGACGCTCGTATCAGCGGCGCCCTGATCGGCAAGTTTGCACAGGAGTTCTATTATCAGTTCATCAATGTAAGCGAAGGCACGCTGGTCATGGAGAGCGGTACGGTGGTGGACAGCAAGCAGAGCGTATGTCCCGACTGCAGTATGCGGCTTCTCGGCAAAACCCTGTATGACCGCTACCGGGAAAGGCATCTCTACTGTGACCGCTGCGGTACGGTGCTTGCCGCCGACGCAAGATTCTGCCCCCACTGCGGGCAGTCACTGTACCTGAAAGCTTTTGTCGACTGAAAGACCCCGCACGGCGGTCTTTCACACAACAATCTGAATGAATATAAGGAGGAAAAGCAATGAAAACCAAAAAGCGAAGTAAAATATTAAGCCTTTTGCTGGCGCTTTCCATGCTCGTCGGCATGGTGCCGTTTTCGGTCATTCCGGCCATGGCCGCCGGCTTCGGCGATGTGCAGGTCACAAGCAGCTATCCCTATGACCCCAACCCCCGGTGGGTGGAGATCAACAATTCAAGTGGCAATAAAAGGGGAATCAGCTATCTTAAGTCTCTCATGGACACAACCGGTCCCGGCTACAAAGTCAAGTATATCAAGCTCACCAGCAACCTGGAGTATCTGGGCGACGATAACTTCAACCTGACTATGAGCGTCAACGAATGTGTGCATCTGGACCTCAACGGCCACAAGCTCATCTACGGCGTGGACGAAAAAGTGGGGGGGAAACCCTTCATCACGGTGAACGGCGGCAGCGAGCTGCACATCTATGACTCCCAGAACGGCGGCGGCTACATCCACTATGAGGGCAAGCTCACCAGCAAGATCGGTGCCATCCCCCGGGATCTCATTGTAGTCAAAAACGGCGGCAAGCTTTTCGTCAACGGCGGCGAGCTGGAGGCAGGCCGCTCCAAGGAGATTTTCGGTACCTGGAATGAAAGCTACCATATCGACAGTCAGCGTGACAACTGGGAAGATATCGATATATGGACGGGCAAAATCCGCCATCTTATCGCCGGCGACGCCATCGACCTGCAGCCGGGCAGCCAATGCGTCATCAACGGCGGTGAGTTCTACGGCCGTGGTGACTATGATTGTCATGGTGCTGCCATAAGGGCCTGCGACGCCACCCTCATCATCAACAGCGGCTACTTTAAGGGCAATTCCGGCGCCGACGCCCTGTTGATCGATAATAGAGACAAAACCGGCACCTACATCATCAACGGCGGTGAGTTCGATACCCATAAAAATGACCGCTTGATGGAGAACGATGCTGACGGCCTCTGGGCGAATGCCGGCAGGTTCTATTTCGGCATTTACGGATACGCCATCAAGAATAAACAGAAAGTGACTTTCAACCCCGGCGCCGATGTGGCGATTTCCGGCACCGGCGGCAACGAAGGCCGCCAGACCATCAAGGTCACTCCCAAGCCCACCGGCGTGAAGCTTACGCCCACGGACTGGGATACCTTCTCTTTCGGCTACAGCGGCCTGGGCTCCAATGAGCGCATCCTTACACTGGACGCCGCCAGCTACACCCCCCACTACAAGGGGCAGGAGCACTGGCTGAACCAGGACTATAGCAACAAAAGCTACTACTATGTGGCGGCCATCTGGCAGATCTTCGACATGGACGGCCAGCCCGTCAGCGAGGAGATCGTCAAAACCGGCGACAACTTTGATGAACTGGATAAGAGCGTGGATATGCGTACCTTCCAGAGAGTGGAGGGCACCGGCGCGCCCCAGCTGGAAAACGGCCATCAGTATGATGTGCGCTGTCAGCTGATGGAGAGCTGGTTCGGCTATGATAAGAAAACCGCCGTCCGGAAAGATGACACAACGTTCCGGTTCTACGCCTCCAACTTCGACCAGTCCCACATCAAATTCGGCATTACCGGCGTTCGGCAGGACATGAATGCGTCCGAGTTCACTCTGGAGGTCAAGGGTGAGGATATAACCCCGGCCTACAGCACCAGCATTACCGACCGTGGTTACACCTTCGGCTACCAGAGCGGCGATGAGTTTCTGCCTTTGGCGAGTGGCGGATCTGCTTTAGCGGGTGAATGGATCTCCCTCAGCGGGCTGCCCGGGGGAAAACAGACCATCGTGGGCTGTATGGACGGTGTGGATATCACCGGCATACGCCACAGCTTCTATAACCGTCAGGAAGTCTTTGTGATGCCCAACATCCAGTTCAAGCTTACGAACACTGACTACCGGAGTTATACCAACAACCGGATCACCATCCCCGCCAGCGGGCAAACCGTCTGGCTGCGCTCTCCCACCGATGAACAGCTGAAGGAGATCGGCATGACCTCCTCCAGCGTCCAGTGGGAGATGCTCAACCAAAACACCGGCAAGTGGGAGATTCTCACCGACAACAATACCCCCGGAATCCAGGCGGGCTGGGGCAACCTGCAGCTGACGGACGGCCGCTCCGGCACCTACCGGGCCAGCGTTGAGTTTAACGGCCAGCGCTGGTATTCCCCTACCGCCGCGGTGGAGGGCAAGGACTACTCCGCAAGCCAGAAGCTGGAGGTGACCTCCGACTGCCAGTCGATGGAGGTAGACAAGAACAACAGTGCCATCTTCACCTATGCCCCCGTCCAGAACAGCGGCGACTGGGGCGTCAGATGGTATCCCGGCGTCATCGTCTATAAGGACAATGTGCCCAAGGCCTTCTATGACGCTATGTATGCCTGGTCGGGGAATGAGAAACTGTCTGACGGCGGCGTTCTTGTCAGCATGAACAAAAACGGTAACGGCCAGAACCCCAAGGATTGCAAGCTCTTCTCATCCACCGCCATCTTGCGGAACACGGAAGCCATGGTACCCGGCAACTATACCTTCATCCCCTGTGTAAAGGTGGAACTGGCCGGCGGTGTCTATGCCCCCGATCTGGTGAAAGCCAACCCCATCAACCTGAGGGTGAATAAGCGGGTCACCAGTATGGATATCGCCATCAACGGTGAGAACCTCACCAACGGCGTGGAGCACACCCAGAACAACGCCCCCGTCTATACCATGAGCGAGTCGGTGAACAAGGTGTCCATCTCCGCCATAAATAACCCCGGCAACGCCAACATTCCCAGCAGCAATGGCGCCGACATCTCCTGGTCTTCTTCCAACCGCAACATTGCAGAGGTGAAGGGCGGCCAGCTGTACGCCTACCGGCCCGGCACCGTGGTCATCACCATGACCTACAAGGGCAAACTGGTCAACAAGAACGGCGTGCGAGAGACCCTCAATTTCACCCGCCGGATCAAGGTGACCGTTCCCATCGCCGAGGTGAAGATCGACGAACCCAACTGGAAGAACAGCCTCAACCTGATGTATTCCCAGGTGAAGCTGAATGGTCTTCAGGTCCGCAGCTATAACGGCGAGTGGCAGTCCGGTAATGGCTATGTGGAAAATACCGTGACCCGCATCGCCCGCTACGAGGGCGATTACGGCTGGGACCCCTCCGAGAAGCGGGTACTCTACAACGACAACTACTATATAACATTTCACCTCAAGCCCAAGACGGGCTACCAGTTCCCCCTGCGGGCGACCACCCTCAGCGGTGAAGGGTTGTATAGGGCCAACACCGCCACCATCCGCACCAACCGTGTGGGCTCTAGCGACATGAATACCGCCGACAAGTTTGGCTATTGGGCCTCCGGAGAGTGGAATCCCAACACCCTGCAGACGCCCAGCGTATGCGGCATCGTCATCTCCTATCAGATGGAGCTGCTGCGTGAGCCCAACACAGTGTATGTGGATCTCGTTGCCATCGAGACCGCCGAGCCCCGTGAGGGCGACCTGCGCTACGCCGGCGAGGTTCCCGATGATCTGACAGGTTGGCATCCCAATGACGTGATGGGCGTGCGTGTCCTCACCCTCAGCGGCGAGACGACACAGGACGGAAGCCCTCTCCTCGCCAGCAGCAGCAATGTGTTCAAGATCTCCACGCCTCTCCTTGGCTCCGGCACACCCTATACGCCTTTGGCAGACGGTGAGGCCACCAACAACGGCAACTCCTATGAGGGTTTTACTGTGTTCCGTGACGAGGAAAACAATCTCAGCCGTGAAAAGCTGGAAAATGCCCGCTATGAGGCAGCCACCTATGCCCATGAATTGGGGATTTATCTGGCAAATCAGAGCGCTGCCGGCACCAAGTATTACTTCTCTCCGGATGTGCGGGTACTGGTCAACGGCCATGAGGTACAGCTCATCGACAGTCTCGGCAACCCCGGCTACAATGGCGATTCCCTGAAACTCGGCTACTATTTCGTCTCCGATCCCAGACCTTCCCTCATCAACGGCACCATCGAAGGCCTGAATGCACCCGTCACCGGAGCTGTAGCCCAGACCGCCGATGACCTCACCGTCACCGGCAGAGACTCCGCAGGCGAAGCCAGCGACAAGATGTATGTTTCCGGTCTCGTCTGGTTTATCGACGCAAATGAAAACGGAGTATTGGACGAGGGCGAACGGTGCGCTCCAGAAAACGGCTTCACCCAGGACGGCAGATTTATGGGCGGCAAGAAATACAGCGCCTTTGTGACCCTCGCCGTGGAAGCGGAGGACGGCCGCATCAACAATACCGCCTTTACCTTGAAGCTGGACGGCATCGACACGCCGCTGAGCACCTCCCAGGCCCAGGGCGTCTACACCTTCCCGGAAACGGAGATCGTGGGCTACGCCGTTTCCGGCATGGCAACGAGCTTTAACAGCGATACCGATGAAGTGATTATTCAGCTCACCGAAAGCGGTGCGGCCGAAGCTTCTTATGAGGCTGTTGTCAAGGGTAACACTGCAAGCTACTCCATCGCAGATGTTCCCGCCGGCACCTACACCATGAAGGTGATGAAGAAAAACCATGTCACAAGAGAGTACACCGTAACGGTTGGCTCTGCGGATGTGACGCAGAATGTGAAGATCCACCTGCTGGGTGATATAGACGGAAACGGTACTGTCACTA
>ERZ808266.39-NODE-39-length-53299-cov-6.417099_pt1 | contig 53299 bp, 45 predicted proteins | sample MGYA00521278_ERZ808266 | MGnify/ENA primary metagenome ERZ808266 (study PRJEB31516, sample SAMN03275591) | gut metagenome | biome: mammalia-associated habitat; material: feces | host: Papio cynocephalus | place: Kenya | collected 2012-08-02 ... | reverse complement strand
TCAGATTTCTTTTCTTTAATGCCATCTGTTGAAAAATACCTACTCTCCTTTCTATCTCCATACTTAACAATGGGAAAGCAAACACTACTAAGAAAGGCAAAATACCTATTAGAAAAGGAATATACGATGAGTCTTCCTGAGATTGCCGATGAACTAGGAATGACCTATCACACTTTCCGTAAAGAGTTTACAGATAATTTTCTTATTTCTCCATCTCAGTATCGTATACAAGCAAAGATTTCTAGAGCAAAGCAACTACTTTCAATGGGTCTTAGACCTAAGGAGATACTTGAGAAATTAGGCTACCAGGATGTATATACCTTCTCCCATCAATTTAAGAAGATTACAGGTATATCACCAAAAGAATACAAAAAGAAGAATATCCTTTAGAAACTTTTATGACAAAAATTGGCTACGCCAAAGACCTTTCCTTTATTCCAAGTTTTCGAGGAGTAATCTATAGCAAGACAACATTTTGAGACGACCTTTTTTCTACATTTTGAGTTTATCCTTTGTATTTTAATTTAAAATAAAAAGCCTTGACTAGCTAATATTCATATTAACTCGACAAGACCTTCTTTGTTTCAACTAATATAGTACTCGTTAAACACTTGCATCACTTTGTAGAGTTGCAATATCCACATAAATACTGCAATTATTCCAATTCTATAGTTGCTGGTGGTTTAGAAGTAATATCATAAAAGACTCTATTAACATGCTTTACTTCGCCCACTATTCGAGATGAGACTCTATCTAGCAATTCGTAGTCTATTCGACTCCAAGTAGCTGTCATGAAATCGGAAGTATTAACAGCTCTAAGAGCTATTGCATAATCATAGCTTCTTTCGTCTCCCATTACACCTACGCTTCTAAGATTTGTTAGAGCCGCAAAATACTGGCTAGGAGCATCTTTATATCCCTTTTTCGTCATCTCTTCTCTAAAGATTGCATCTGCTTCTCTTACAATTTCTAACTTTTCTTTTGTGACCTCTCCTATAATTCTTATAGCGAGTCCAGGACCTGGAAAAGGTTGTCTCATTACAATGCTTTCAGGTAATCCTAGTTCTTTACCTAGTTGTCGTACTTCATCCTTAAAGAGCATTCTAAGTGGCTCAATAATCTCATCAAATGCCACAACAGAAGGAAGTCCGCCTACATTGTGATGGCTCTTAATTACAGCACTCTCTCCACCTAGTCCACTCTCAACTACATCTGGATAGATTGTACCTTGTGCAAGAAAATCTACTTTACCATTTTTCTTTGCTTCCTCTTCAAATACCCTAATAAAGGTTTCACCTATAATCTTTCTTTTTTTCTCTGGCTCTTCAACACCCTTTAAGAGAGAAAGGAATCTATCTGAGGCATCAACTCTTCTTATGTCTGCACTAAAGAGGCTCTTCATTACACTTTCAACTTCATCGCCTTCGTTCTTTCTCAAAAGACCATGATCAACAAAAATGCATGTTAAATTAGAGCCAACAGCCTTACTTAAAAGAGCGGCACAAACAGTTGAGTCAACACCACCAGAAAGTGCGAGCAATACCCTCTTGTTTCCTATCTTTTTCTTGCACATTTCAAGAGCTGACTCAGCATAACTCTTCATTGTCCACTCTTTAGTAAAATGACATATTTCAAAAAGGAAATTATCGAGAATTCTTTTGCCATATTCTGTATGAATAACTTCAGGATGAAATTGTACACCATAAAGTAAATGGTCAGAGCTTTCGATGGCAGCATTAGTGCAAGAAGATGTTGATGCAATTGTATTAAATGAAGGAGGAAGAGTTTCTACCTCAACTCCATGACTCATCCAAACAACACTCTCTGTAGGCACAGAAGAAAAGAGAGCTGATTCTTTATGAGAAAGAATTACCTTTCCATATTCTCTCTTTTCTGCTCTTTTGCATTTACCGCCAAGTGCATAGACCATCAGTTGCATCCCATAACATATACCTAAAACAGGAATACCCATAGAAAAAATCGATTCATCTATACGAGGAGAATTTTCTTCAAAAACAGTAGCTGGACCACCTGTAAGAATAATTGCATCAGGGGTAAATGCTTTTATTTCTTCAAGTTTTATTCGAAAACTTTTGATTTCACAATATACACCACTTTGCCTTACTCTTCTGGCAATAAGTAAGTTATATTGTCCACCAAAATCTATTATTAAAACCTTTTTCATTTTTCTTCCTCTCTAAAGACTAGAGTTCCGTCATCATTTATTTTGTCAATAATAGCTAAAGCTTTGTAATTTATACCATTTGCTCTAAGACTGTCGCCACCACCTTGGAAGCCCTTCTCAATTGCTATTCCGACACCTTCAAGATGACAACTGGCCTCTTCTACGATATCGAGTAGACCTTGCACAGCATTTCCTTTAGCCATAAAGTCGTCGATAATCAATACATTATCTGTACTCTTTAACCATTCTTTAGAAACAATTAATGTAAACTTTTTTTTGTATGTATATGACCATACTTCACTTTTGAATAGTCCGCTTTCAATATTATCACTCTTAGCTTTTTTAGCAAAAATAAGTGGTACTCCATATTCTTCGGCACATACAGTTGCCAATGGAATACCACTTGCTTCGGCTGTTAAGACAACAGATACCTTTTCTGTGTCAAAATAAGCCTTAAAAGCCTTCGCTATCTCCCTGAGAAGAAGCGTATCGACACGATGGTTCAAAAAACCATCTACCTTAATAATGTTTCCAGGGAGGACCTTTCCTTCCTTGACAATTCTTTCTTGAAGTAATTGCATGTAAGACCTTTGAAATATTAAGAATATTAGAAATCTCTAACATAATAACCAATAAATAACAACTGATTTTCAGTTTTTCTTTTTCGATTTTACAATTCGAATTTTTGGCAAAAAAAATCCTTGCCATGAAGCAAGGAAAAAAGCGGCGGACGGGAATCGGACCCGCGTGACCCACCTTGGCAAGGTGGTGCGTAACCACTACGCTACCGCCGCAAGAGTTTTTGGTATGCGAGCGGAGGGACTCGAACCCTCACACCGAGGCACTAGATCCTAAGTCTAGCGTGTATACCAATTTCACCACGCTCGCGCGTTGAAATATGAGCCGCAAAGGGATCGAACCTTTGACCCACAGATTAAGAGTCTGTTGCTCTACCAGCTGAGCTAGCGGCCCATTTATGAAATTGCGCCCTGCAGGACTCGAACCTGCAACCTGCGGATTCGAAGTCCGACGCTCTATCCATTGAGCTAAGAGCGCCCTCCCTCCCAAGAGTTGGAAGCAAAGGGTGGAAGAAGGGGCTCGAACCCTCGACAACCAGATCCACAATCTGGCGCTCTACCACTGAACTACTTCCACCATGTTTGGTAGCAATGCGTTCGCCATTGCAATTTCAACAAGAGAGACTATAAAGAAACAATCTTTTTGTGTCAACCTAATATTAACAAAAAAGTTATTTTTCTTTTCACTTTTCGCCTTTTATGCGATTTTCAACCTCATTTAGCTCACTTTTGTTTCTATTCTCTACTCCTCGCCTGTTACTTCTAATGATTGCAATGGTCGTTTTCCATTCAATTGTTTTATTTTTAAATGCATCAATAAACGATGATTTATCTACAAAGTATTTTTTGTAAGTATTCTCATACCAACTTTGAATCTGTTCTTCAGAAATAAAGCGAGGCTCAACCATTTCTTTATATGAAATTGATGCTTTTTCAAAAGTGCTCTTTACTTCCGCTTCTAATTCGGCCTTCGACCAAGAAAATAGTGGATTTTCTGATGAGTACAAAGCTCCTTCACATTTTAATAATTCTTCTTTTAATACACCTTGAGCAAAATCAGATAGTCTAGAAGAAAGCGAAGGGATTGTTTCAATTAAAGCACACTCTCCATCGTCCTCCAATCTACTTTTAATAAGAGGTAATACAGCTTTGTTTTCAGGTAAACGTGAAAGAACGTTTCTACCACTTATTGCCCCGAATCTCATCTTTTCATCAATTAAAGAGAATGACTCTAGAGGTGTAGATACTATTACTTCTGGTCTAAGAAGATCATCCATCTCTTTTGAAAAGTGATCTATCACATCCTTTTGCTCTTTTTTTTGTACTGTAGCAATCGATAAGCCTTCAGGATTCTTTCTCATTAGAGGGTATAACAAGAGGCCATTAGAGGCATTAAGAACAAGAACATTTTCATGACGTCTTAAATCTAAATTTTCATAGAGTAGGTCTACCAAAGCTAATAGATATGAGGGTCTATTAGTCATAGCTCTTCTTATCCAAATGTCTCTTTCTTTTGAGAAAGGTGTAAATGTGTAATTTTCTAAGAAAGAATCATCAGAGCTACACTCTAACTGTGCCTCCCTCTTTCTAAGTACATCATCTCGAATCTTTCCTTCATATCCTATATTACTTGGTCTGTAGTATACTCTTCCTTGCAGTCCATTAGGGAGGTATTGCTGATTAACCCAGTGTCCTGTATAAGAATGAGGATATAAATACCCTTCTCCATGGCCAAAGCCTTCACTATCTCTTGAGTCATCTTTCAAGTGATTAGGTACTTCCCTGCTCTTTTCTTTTTCAATATCGCTAAGAGCATCAAAAAAGCCAAGAGTACTATTGCTCTTAGGACATGTTGCAAGGTAAATAGCTGCATGAGAGAGGTGAAATCTTCCCTCAGGTAATCCAATTCTATCAAAAGCTTCTGCATCTGAGGTAACAACTGTTATGGCATTTGGTTCTGCCATGCCAATATCTTCACATGCAGATATCATCATGCGACGAAAGATAAACCTTGGATCTTCACCAGCACTGACCATACGAGCTAGCCAATATAGTGTTGCGTCAGGATCTGAACCTCTAATAGATTTTATGAAGGCAGATATTACATCAAAGTGATAATCACCTTCCTTATCATAGAGGACAACCTTTTTTTGAATAGATTCTTCTGCAACCTCTTTTGAAATGTATATAACGCTTCCTTCTTTAGGAGGATACTCTTCTGGTGTAGTTTCAACAGCAAGTTCTAGAGCATTTAAGAGGCTTCTTGCATCTCCTGAAGCAACTTCAATAAGATGCTCTAACGCTCCCTCTTCAAATTCAACTTTATATTTGCCATAACCACGCTCTTTATCTGTTATGGCCTGCATAGCTATTTTTCTTAAATCTGTTTCATCAAGAGGCTTTAACTGAAAGATTCTTGATCTTGAAACAAGAGCCCTATTTACCTCAAAAAATGGATTTTCGGTAGTTGCCCCTATTAAGATAAATGTGCCATTTTCAACCCAAGGTAGAAGTGCATCCTGTTGGCTCTTATTCCATCTGTGAACCTCATCAATAAAGAGTATTGTCCTCATTGAGTAGTGTTCGCGTCTCTCCTTTGCCTCATTTATCTCTTCACGTAATTCTTTTACGCCTGATAGAACAGCATTGATTGTCGAGAAATGACTCTTTGTAGTATTCGCAATAACGCGCGCAAGGGTCGTCTTTCCAACACCAGGAGGGCCATAGAAAATGATAGATGAAAGCTGGTCCATTTGGATTGCGCGACGAAGAAGTCTGCCTGGCCCTAAAATATGATCTTGTCCAACATATTCATCTAAATTTCTTGGTCTCATTCTAGAAGCAAGAGGCTCATTATTTAATTGAGGGAGAGAAAATAAATCTTCCATAGATCAACTCCAAAATGCTTTATAGGAAGGATTAGCATATACTGGATTATTTCTAAGCTTTTCTTCTTCCTCTTTTAATATGGAATAGTACTTGTCTAGCGCTATGGATACAACACGGGAATAATCAATCTCTTTAACTCTAGGAATATCTACCTCTTCCCCAATGAGAATAAGATTTGAATAAGCTGTCTTTATTTTATCACAAGCATCTTTACTTTCTCCAAATGCAAGACTTAGCTTCTCGCTATTTTCTTCTAAAGCAGAAAAAAGCAAACTAGATAGATAATCCCTTGTTACATTCTCAAGCGTATCTGTAATTAATACACCATCTTCAACATATACAGTTGGATTGTTAGCCAGTTCTTCGGCAATGCTTAAAACATATTGAGGAAAATCATTAGCTATAGTCTCATTCACGACTTCGGCAACACTAGAAAGATACCTAGCTTTAATGTCGCTATAACTGGGAAGATACTTTTCATAAATTTTATATTCTTCTCTTAAAGCATCGCCAAAAAGAGAACTCTTGAAGCTCACTTCTTTAGTGTTTACAACCATATCTTCAGCAAGAACTAAAAGAGCTTCCTTTTCTTCTTTTATTGTTTCTTCACTTTGAGTAGTATCACTCTCTTTCGTAGAGAAGCTACTCATAGAAGAACACGATGATAAAAGAAGTAAAAATATAAGAAAAAAAGAAAGAATATATCTCACGCCTTAATAATACAAAGGAGAGAGCTTCTCTTCTAGTATACTTAGCGCCCTTTTCCTCTTATTTATTATAGTAACAGTAGTAACACCAAACTTCTTGGCCATATCTTTATTTTTCATAGGTGGATTATCAAATAGCCCAAATGAGTGGACAATTATGTATTTTTCTTCAGCAGAAAGAGACATGACAGCTCTTTTTATTGCACTCTGATTTTCGCTCTCAATGTAGTCGTTTTCAATATCTACGGAAGAAGCAAATAGCTCTTCTGCAGTTTTATTGTCTTCAGTTAGCGGAGTGTCTAATGAATATACAACAGAATACTTTTGAGCATCCTTAACAGTCTTATATGTCTTAGTCGATTTTATCTTTACACTCTTCATTATCTGACTATCTGTTTTTGACTCAGAACTACTCTTCTTTTCATCATTGATTCTTTTATTTAGAGAAGTAATATAGCGAGGAAGTCTAATCATTCTACTTTCGTTACTTAAAAATAAACGAATCTCTATCTCCATCGCCTTCTTTGAATATGAAAAGAATCCATGGCGAGAGAAATCAAAGCTTTTGACAGCCTTACATAATCCGTATTGTGCAACACTTATTATGTCATCTTTGTATACCTCATATCCACTATATGAAAGATACTTCTTCGTAACACTCCTAACTAATGGCTCCATTCTTTTTAAATACATTGGAATTAAAGTTTCATCATTTTTTGTTTTTTCGGCTAAAATAATAGTATCTGACGCTCTTTCCATAATTTACCCCATTTGCAAGTAAATTCTAAAAGAACAACTAGGTCAAAAAATGTCCTAGTACTATTTTTTTTAGCTCCTATTTTCTTTTTTCCTATTTTTGTACTAAATTAATGAATAGTGCCGTCTATGTACAAACGAAAGAAAAACGTTTATATTTATTTGGCTATTAGCGTGTAATTATTTATTGCAAGGGAGTCCCAATAAAATGGTAACTGAAAAGAATTTTAAAGAATTGGAGAACAGTCAGGCATCTCTTACTCTAACAGTAGATGCTGCTTCAATTGAAAAGGCATACAACGACAAGCTATCAAAGTATGCAAAGAACATCGAGATGCCAGGCTTCAGAAAGGGCCACGTTCCTACATCTGTCATTGAAAGAAAGTTTGGCTCTGACATTAGAGTTGAATCAACATTTGATTGCTTAGAGGAAAACCTCAAAGAAGCTATCGAAACACTTGATCCAAAACAAAAGCCTCTTGCCTACTCTACTCCAGAGTTACAGGATGAAGAGAAGCTTCTTCCTTTTAAGAAGAATGAAGCTGTTACATTCACAGTTAAGTACGATGTTGCTCCTCAGTTTGAGCTACCACAGTACACAGGTTTAACAATTGAAACTGTTGATGCAAAGGTAACAGATAAAGATATTGATAACGAGATTAATACTCTCAGAGAACAGAATGCTCTTGTTGTTTCAAAAGACGGAGAAGCTGAGAATGGCGATATCGCAAACATCGACTACAAAGCTTACAACGAAGATGGCACTGTAGACGAAACAACAAAGAGAGAAGGTTTTACATTCACAATTGGTACAAGATATAACTTCTTTAAGCTCGACGATGATGTAATCGGAATGAAGAAGGGAGATGAGAAGACAATCGAAAAGACATTCACAGAGGAAGATGATATTCCATCTTACGAAGGAAAGACTGTTAAGATTGATATCAAGCTCAATGAATTAAAAAAGAGAGAACTTCCTGAAGTTGATGATGACTTTGCACAGGATGTAAAGGAAGAATATAAGACAGTTGCTGACCTTCGTAACGGTGTTAAGGCTGACTTAGAGAAGGAACTTGAAGAAACACTTAAGAGAAGAAAGCAAGAAGCTCTTATGAAGGCATTAATTGAAAAGACAACAATCTCTGTTCCTAAGTCAATGATTGATGTAACTCTCGAAAATGATTGGAGCAACTTCGTCAGACAGTCTGGCCTAAGTGAAGACAAGCTTCTCTCATTCTTCCGTGCACAGGGACAAGATAAGGAAAGCTTCATGGAAGGTTGGAGAGAACCAGCTACTCTCGACATAAAGAAAGAGCTTATACTCTCTAAGATTTCAGAGAAAGAAGACTTCCCTGTTACAGATGAAGAGATAGAGAAGGAAGGCGGAGAGTCTCTCCAGAAGATGGAAGATGAAAAAGCAAAAGAGAGCTACAAAGAATACATCAAAGACAATCTCAAGTATTCAAAGACTCTTCCTTACCTAATGGAAAATAACACATTCAAGGCAGAGAAGACACTCTCTTACGAGGAATTAACAAAGCTACCAGAAGAGGAGTAAGAGTTGTTAAAAACTAAAATGAGCACCTATGTTCCTTATGTTCTTGAGCAGACAGGGACTGGGGAACGTACTTATGATATCTTTTCACGTCTTTTAAAAGATAGAATTATCTTTGTTGATGGCGAGATTAATGATGCTGTGGCAGATCTTGTTGTTGCCCAACTACTCTTCTTGGAAAGTGAAAATCCGAAGAAGGATATTAATCTTTATATCAATAGCCCTGGTGGAAGCGTTACTGCTGGACTTGCTATCTATGACACAATGCAATACATAGCTTGTCCTGTAAGAACTATCTGTATTGGACAGGCTTGCTCTATGGCTGCTATTCTTCTTGCTGGGGGAGAAAAGAACAATCGTTTCATTCTTCCTCATGCGAGAGTCATGATTCATCAACCTTCTGGCGGTGCCGAAGGTCAGGCAACAGATATTATTGTCACCAATAAAGAGCTACAAAGAATTAAAGAGATAACAACAGAAATTTTAAGTCTACATACCTCAAAAAGTAAGGAAGAGATTTCTAAAGATATTCTAAGAGATTTCTACTTAAATGCAGAGGAAGCTGTCTCTTACGGTATTGTTGATAAGGTAATGAATAAATAAATGGCTAGAAACACTAAATATTGTTCATTTTGTGGCCAACCTTTAGATGGTTCAGTTCGCGTTGTAACTGGACCTGGGGTTGCTATTTGTGAGAACTGCATAAAGACATGTGAAGATATTCTTCATTCCCAGGAAGTAGAAGAAAACAACAATGAATTTGCTTCATTAGATATTCCTACCCCTGAAGAGATAAAGAAGTATCTCGATGAATACGTTATTGGACAAGATAATGCAAAAAAGGTTCTCTCTGTTGCTGTTTATAACCATTACAAGAGAATTAAGTATGCCGAACAAATTAAGGATAGTGGTGTCGAAATAGATAAGTCTAATATCTTAATTATTGGACCAACAGGAACAGGAAAGACACTATTAGCTAGGACCCTTGCAAAGAAGCTAAATGTACCATTTGCTATTGCTGATGCTACTACCCTTACAGAGGCAGGTTATGTTGGTGAAGATGTAGAGAATATTCTTCTGAAACTTATTGAAGCAGCAGATTTCGATATAGCAAAAGCAGAAAAAGGCATCGTATTTATCGACGAAATAGATAAGATAGCAAAAAAGAGCGAAAACGTTTCAATTACTAGAGATGTCTCAGGTGAAGGTGTACAGCAAGCATTACTAAAGATTATTGAAGGAACAGTTGCTTCTGTACCTCCTCAAGGTGGAAGAAAACATCCTAACCAAGAGATGCTCAAAATCGATACATCAAATATCCTCTTCATATGTGGTGGAGCATTTGTTGGACTTGATAAAGTAATTGCTAAGCGTACAGCTGTCTCTTCTATGGGCTTTGGTGCTAAGGTTGAAGAAAATGAAGAGAAGGATTTAGGAGAGCTCTTTAAGCTCCTACATCCAGATGATCTTGTAAAGTTCGGTCTTATCCCAGAGTTTATTGGTAGATTACCTATCCATGTAAGCTTAGATAATCTCAGAGAGGAAGACTTAGTAAGAATTCTTACAGAACCAAAGAATTCTATTATTAAGCAATATACAACATCTTTTGCGCTAGACAAGATAAAGCTTACATTTACCGATGAAGCTATCCATGCTATTGCTAAAAAATCTTTTGAGCAGAAGACTGGAGCTAGAGGACTTAGAAGCATCGTTGAAAACTTGATGATGGATATCTCCTACTCTATTCCATCAATTCCAGGAGTAAAAGAAGTTATTGTTGACGAAGATAGTGTCACTAAGGGAAGTGAACCAAAAGTGATAGGAGAAGGCAATAAACTCCTTACATTTTAAAAATTACGATATAAAGTAGGACAATTCAGTCCTACTTTTCTTTTATGGCTTAAACTATTCATCTCTTTTATTACAAGAGAGGTGGGTATGAATAAGGATTATTTAAGCCAAAGCGAAGACAACTACTTTACTTCACTAGTAATTAAATACAACGAAACAAAAAACGAGAAAGAAAAAGAAGAGCTTAGACCTATAATAGAAGAAAGATTAAAAAAACTTATCTATTTAATATGCAAGCAAAGACTATATTTAAATGATGAGTTAACATCTGCTGTATACGTAAAGGTTTATGATGAAATTGACAGAATAATCTCTTCTTACAAAATAGCAACGTTTTCTTTTAACTCTTATCTTAGAAATGTTTGTATTTTTCGTATCAGAAGAATATACAAAGAAAGAGAAATGAAGACTATGCTAGAAGGCGAATACCTATATGAAGAAACGCCGTATTACTTAGATGAGTGTCCACTAGAAAAATATCAAAGTAACTTTTTAAAGCCAGTAATATATGATGTTTTAAAAATTCGCTCAATGTCTCTAAAAGAGTTGGCATCATACATAATAACAACAAAAAGTGACGTAATCTCTCCTAGTAGAACTCCTGCAGAAAAAGTATTGAAAGAGAAACTTAAAAATGAATACTTCAGGCGTAATTTTATCTTCTTTATTCTCTCTATTCCTTTAGAATCTGTAAGGAATGAAGCAGAGAATTATGCAAGGATCTTCAATACAGAAGAAGAGGCATTTATTCGACTTATAGAGCTAAAATCAAAATACTTAGGACAATATGAAGAAGCTAAAAAGAAAGACTTAGAGATTATAGCGAAGCATTGGCGACTTATGGCAAAAATGAAAAGAAGCATGTCACTTACTGCTGATAGAAAAGAATACTGCGTTCTCAAAGAAAACTACACAGCTCAAGCAAAATGCCATAAGAAAAAGATTGAGAAATACTTTTCTTCTCAAAGGGGAATGCATCATGCTCTAATTGCTAGCAATTTTGATGTATGTAGAACTACAGTTTCTATGGGCATATCTATAGTAAGGAAAGAGCTAGAAAAGATATCTAGCCTAAATTCAGAATGAAGAATACAATCGGGCTATGAAACTTTATTTTGCATCCGGTAATGAACATAAGAAGAAGGAGATGTCGAGGCTTCTAGGGGGCTTTTCTCTAACTCTTCCCAAAGAAGAAGGAATTGTCTTCGACCCAGATGAGAATGGCTCAACTTTCATTGAAAACGCAATAATTAAGGCAAAGGCTCTTTATTCAATTGTAAAAGAACCAGTTTTATCTGATGACTCAGGTTTATGCGTTAAAGCACTATCTGGAAAGCCTGGTATCCATACAGCTCGCTATGGAGAAGAAGAGTTAAAGAAAAAGCTGACAGATAAAGAGAAGTACATGTTTCTTCTTAAAAATATGGAAAATGTTGAGGATAGAAGCGCAACATTTGTATGTGCTATTTGCCTTTATTTATCGCCAGAACGCATCTATGTCATTCAAGAAGAATGCAAGGGAAAAATTGCTCTTGAGCCAGTAAATGGAGATGGAGGCTTCGGCTATGATCCAGTTTTTTTTAATGATGAGGCTGGAAAAATCGTTTCAACTCTTAAAGAGGGAGAAAAGGATTTGTACTCTCATAGAGGCAAAGCTGCTCGAATAATTAAGTTATTATTAGATAAGGAATTAAATAAATGATAGAAAGAAAAGACCAGAAAAAAGAAAACACTTGGGATCTATCTGCACTTGCTACTAACAGTGCAGAATGGGAAAAAGAAATGAAAGAATTAGAGAGTAAAGTCGATACCCTTGAAGAGTATAAAGATAAGATGGCACTCTCATCTGATAACTTCCATAATGCACTTGTTACTCTCTTTGCTTATGAAGAAAAGGCAGAAAAGGTTCTCTCTTGGGCATTTCTAAACTATAGCGTTGATTCTGCCAACCCTGAAGTAATGCAATGGGCAGGACTTGCTAATATGCTAGAAGCAAAGATCAATGAAAAGACAAGTTGGATGCGCCCAGTTCTAATGAGTATGAAACAGGAAGATATTGAATCATACTTAAAAGAAGACAGAAACAAGGATTATAGAATCTTCATTCAGAAGCAGCTTAGAATGAAAGAGCATGTCCTTTCAGAAAAAGAAGAAAGACTTCTAAGCCTTTATTCTGCTAACAGCTCTGGTTACCAACAAGCATTCATGGATGCAAACAATATTGACCTTGATTTTGGATATATTGGAGATGAAAAGCTCACCCACTCTACATTTGCAAAATTCATCAGAAGTAAAGATGAAAAGATTAGAGAGCAAGCTTACAAGCAGTTATATAAAGAATATGAAAAGCACCAGCATGTTCTTGGTAGAATCTTTGAAGGTAGCATAAAGAATGATATCTTTGAGGCAAAAGCAAGAGGCTTTAATTCTGCTCTAGAAGCAGCTCTTTTTCCAGACAATGTTCCAAAGACAGTATACACATCTCTAATTGAGAATGTTCATAAAGCATTCCCTATTCTCCACCGTTACTATGCTCTAAGAGCAAAGATGATGGGCAAAGAGAAGCTCAAGCACTACGATGTATATACAGCTATCGTACCTGAAGTAAACAGCAAGCATACATATGCTGAAGCTGTTAGCTTAATTAAGGAAGCTGTTAAGCCACTAGGTGAAGACTATTCAGAAATTCTAGTAAAGGGCTTAACTACCGAAAGATGGGTTGATAGATATGAAAACAAAGGTAAGCGCAGTGGAGCATTCTCTGCAGGTGGCTTTATTGGTAACCCATACATTCTAACAAACTTCGAAGAGGATGTTTTAGATAGTGTCTTCACTCTCATTCACGAAGGAGGACACTCCATGCACTCATATTTCTCTAGCCATAACAATCCTTTCCCTCACTACAACTACACAATATTTGAAGCAGAAGTAGCATCAACATTCAATGAAAATCTTCTTTCTGCATACATGATTAAAAATGCAAAAAGTAAGGGTGAAGAAGCATATTTAATTGCTAAAAACATTGATGACATTGTCGCAACATTCTTCCGTCAAACAATGTTTGCAGAATTTGAGATGCTATTGCACGATAAGGGAGAAAACGGCGTTCCTCTTACAATTGATACAATGAGAAAGACCTATAGAGAGCTTCTTGAGGCATATTTCGGTCCAACACTTGAATTTGAAGAGAATTCAGATATGGAAGGCTTACGTATTCCTCACTTCTATAATGCTTTCTATGTTTATAAGTACGCAACAGGCATTGCAGCATCAATTGCCTTAAGTCAAAGAGTACTTAATGGAGGAAAAGAAGAAAAGGATGACTACCTATCATTCTTAAAGTCTGGTGGCTCACGCTACCCTATCGAAGCATTAAAGGTTGCTGGTGTCGATATGTCTAAACCAGATGCTGTAATAGCAACAACTAAGCACTTCGAATCTTTGATTAACAGATTAGAAGAATTGACAAAATAAACTATTTTTCGAGGAGGGCTATTATCTTGCCCTCCTTTATTATTAGAGTTAGAGTTCTACCACTCTTTTGATCCATAACAGATATTTCATCATTTTTGAAAGTTGAAATAAGACAATTTTCTATTGGAAGTAATGATGAAAGAATCGACGAATAGGAGACGGCAAAGCTATATGGAGAGAATGCATATCGCTCTAACCACTTATCATCATAGTCTTTCTTCATAGCGCTATAAACAAGACTCTCTATTGTTCCAGGTTTGATATCTGTAGCAATTTCTCCAAGTCTTTCAGAGATGGGAGAAACAGATGAGAAGAGAGAAAATGATAGCAAAAGAAGCAATAATAAAACTAATAGCTTTTTCAATTTTACCTCCGAAGTCGAGTTATAGTGTACATTGAAGATAATTATTATGCTATATTCAAAGAATATGGATAGAAATGAAGCACAAAACATCCTCAATAGAGGTTTTACACATACTATAAAAGATCCGCTTTGGCAGAATATTCCATTTACATCAGAACTAAAAGCTCTACTAGAAGAGAAAGATGTACAGAAATTAGCACGAATAAAGCAAAATGGACCAGCCTACCATATATATCCAGGAGCCGTTCATACACGTCTGAGTCACTCTATTGGCGTATATTATTTAGGACGAGAAATACTATTATCTCTTTCTAGAAAATCAGATAACCTACCCTTTACTGAAAAAGGTATTATGAGCTTTCTTGTTGCATGTCTATTGCATGACATAGGACACTTTCCATACGCACACTCTCTCAAAGAATTACCACTAAGAGAGCACGAAGAAATTGCAGGTGATATGATAATAAATCATCCTGAACTAAGAAAAGCTATCGAGAATACCGGAGCTGATGCATTAACAGTATCATCAATCATTGACAAAGGGATGCTTACTGGCGACGAAGAAACACTACTCTATAGAAATATATTATCTGGAACACTTGACCCAGATAAGCTTGACTATTTATCTCGAGATGGCTTTTTCTCTGGCGTTCCATATGGCAAGCAAGATACAGATTTTATTATTTCATCTCTTTCTCTAAACAAAAACAGACTTTGCTTAGATAAAGAGGCTGTAAGTAGCGTTGAGCAGATACTCTTTTCAAAATACATGATGTATAGAACTCTTTATTGGCATAAAGGTGTGCGAAGCGCAACTGCAATGATAAAAAAGGCAATTACAATTGCACTAAAAGAAAAGACAATTCTCCCTGAAGATTTATATGGCATTGATGACAATGAATTTGTTTTACTTGCTTTAAGTAGAAGAGAAAAAACCGAAGCACTAGAACTAGTTGATAAGGTTGAACATAACATTCTTTTAGAAAGAAAAGCAGAAAAAGACTATGCTGATAATGGAAAGATAGAAAGATTCTCACGTTCTTTTGAAGAGAAAGAAAAGATGGAAAATGCTCTATACTTGAAGCTAAAACCACTGTATCCAGAATTAAAAGAATACGAAGTAATAATTGATATTCCTGAACCTATTAATTTCGAAAGCCATATTGCCATAATAGATGATGACAACCAAGTAAAGGATATATCTGATAGTGATATGGTCTTTAACTGTGAGCTCTCACATCTATTCCAGCATAGTCTAAGAAAGGTTGCACTCTATACACCAGAATACGTTAATAAAGAAGATGCAAAGCTTGCACTATCAAAATACCTATATGAATGAAGAAAAAATAAGTTACAAAGATTTAATTAATGGTGATATTCCACCATGGATGATGAGATTTATCAAAGGAGTAGGAAAAACAATAAATACCTACTCCATGATAAACAACGGAGAAAAGATTATCATTGGAGCATCCGGTGGTAAAGATTCACTTGCACTTACTCTTGCTTTAGCTTTACGCAAGAAATGGATTAAGGACGACTACTCTATTGAAGGTGTAATGATAGATTGGAAAGAACATCCTATTGAAGAAAAAGGACGAGAGAAAATTGAAGAATTCTTTGATGCTTTAAATGTGCCTCTTACTGTTCTTTATGAATCTCAATTCCCTACATCTTTTAAAGATGACTTTAACTGTTACCTATGCTCCCGTAATAGACGAAGAATTCTCTTCTCATGGGCAGAAGAACACAATGAGAGAACTATAGCTCTTGGCCATCACTTGGATGATTTAGTTGAAACAACGCTGATGAATATGTGTTTTAGGGCAAAATTTTCAACAATGAATCCTGTTCAAGAGTTTTTTGATGGCAAAATAAGAATAATAAGACCTCTCGTTGAGACGAAAGAAAACGTCACAAAAAGAATAAGAGATGTTTATGACATTCCTGTAATAAAGCCAGTTTGCCCATATGACCAAACAAACGTCAGAGCTCGCTTAAAACCTATCGTTAAAGAATTGTGTCATATAGACAAATTAACAAGGGAACATATCTATGCTTCTCATGACTTTTCGTCGTTAAAAAATAGTAAACCAATATGGAATGAAAAAAAACTCTGTGATAATATGGAAAAAGAGGATTAATTATGAAGAAGATAACCTTTCTATTTGTTTTGCTGTTTTTAGTTACCATTACCCTCTTTGCATCTGAAACATTTACATTCTCTGGGCGCTATGCTCTAGTTGGGGCTAATGGAAGAACTATTAGAAGAACATCTGTTGATATAGCAAAAGATGGAGTTATTTTAGCAACAGGTGAAGAGAAAGCATATGCTACATCTACACCTCTTTCAATTACGGTTGGAGAGAACTCTCTTGTCGCTATTAAAGAAGATGATGGATTAACACTTTACGTTATCTATGGTACAGCGAAAGCAAGCCTTTCTTCTAATGCATCTCTTACAATCTATACTCCTACAACAAAAGTTGTAGCAGAAGGTGAAGGTGATATTTACACAGCATCTACAGATAGTGATGAACTTACATATAACGCAACACTCTCTTCTTACACAGCATATGACTCAATTAGAGGTAAATATACTACAGTCGAAAAGAATGTTGGATATAACTACATCAAAGATGTCTTCTTTGGTGAAGGGCTTGAAGAAAAAGAGACAGAAGTAAAGAGTGAAGAAAAAGAAGAAGAAGAAAAGACTGTCGAAGTTGTAGAAGAGCCATCTAGACCAGATGCTCCTATCTTCAGTGAAATTAACGTCTTAATAAATACTCCTAGTATGCCAATATTTGAGAGTGTTGTTACTTCTCTTAATAAACCTATTAAACCTGAGTTTATTATGCTTGATCAGTCACTTTCTACTCCTGATAAGCCAGTTATACTTGATAACGCTATTCAGACAATTACAGAAGACAACTTCGCTCCTCAGATTAAAATAACTCAAACCCTTTTTGATACTAAGGACAATTAATGGGAAAAATTAACCTTCTTCCTCCTCGCCTCTCCTCGCGCATTGCAGCTGGAGAGGTTATTGATAGACCACAGGCAATACTTCGTGAATTTTTAGATAATGCTATTGATGCCAAAGCTGATTCAATAGAGGTAAGTATTGAAGGTGGTGGTATTGATAAAATCAAAGTAAAGGATAATGGAGGAGGTATATCGCGAGAAGATTTAGAGCTAATTGCATCTCCTCATGCAACAAGTAAAATACACAAAGAAGATGATTTATACTCAATAGAAACACTTGGCTTTAGAGGGGAGGCACTATACTCTATTGCGGCTGTTTCTACTCTAAAGATATCTACTTCGGACAGAGAAAGTGGCGTTAAATCTACCTTAACAATTGATAATGGCGTAAGAGAAGAGATTCTCTCATTTGGTCCAGAAGAAGGAACTGAGATATCTAGCGAAAATCTCTTTTACGATATCCCAGCGAGACGAAGCTTCTTAAAAAGAAGTAGCACCGAGGCGATGCTTTGTAAAAGCCTCTTCATCTCAAAGGCCCTAGCCTTTCCAAATATTTCATTTACACTAAAAATAGATGGCGCTACCAAGCTTGTTTGGCAAAAGAGCAAAAACCTAAAAGAGCGTGTAATGATGCTCTATAGAGATTACTCCATACTGAGTAGCGATGTCTATTATCTTGAAAAAGAAGAAGATGAGTATACAGTAAGAGTTGTAACAACCTCTTCAGCCGTAAAACGATCAGATAAGAAAGAAATCAGAATATATGTCAATGGTCGTCCCGTTGAAGAATTCTCCCTTGTTCAAGCTGTTATATATGGATACGGAGAACTTCTACCTGGTGGAAGCTATCCATACAGTGCAGTCTTTATTACAGATAAGCCAGAACTTGTTGATTTCAATATTCACCCAGCAAAAAAAGAAGTAAAGATTCGAAATATTGCCGAGATTCATCATACCCTATCATCTTTAATCAAAAATGGAGTTGAAAGAAAAATTCCAGAAATAAAAGAAAGTGATAATCAATTCTATCTTTTTGATAGTGCTTCTAGATGGGAAGATGGCAAGAAAGTTGAATCTTTTGGCAGTAAGATTGAAGAACCTCATACTCTCTACAAAATTGAAAAACCAATATCTAAAATAAATCAAATACCTACTAATACATATACTCCCAAAGACAATTCTTGGCTAGAAAAAGCAAAAGAACTGAAAAAGGCAAAAGAAGAAGAGAGAGAAAGGGTAGAATCACTTAAAAAAGAAGAATTAGAGGAAGAGCAAAATAAGGATGAAATAATCTATATAGGACAAGCTTTTCGTCTGTTTTTAATTTGTGAAAGAAATAACTCTCTTTACCTTGTGGACCAACATGCTGCACATGAGAGGATTCTATATGATGAAATAATCTCTCAAGAAACAATACAAAACCTTCTTGTGCCTATTGCTATCAGCGTTGATGATATTACAGATGAATACCTACTAAATCATTGTTATATCTACACAAAGCTTGGCATAATGCTCTCTCAAAAAAGCAAAGGAGAATGGGAGATTGATGCTCTCCCTGCTGTATGCAAGGGCATTGAAGACAAGATAATTGACTTTGTCTCTAATTGCAAATCCGATGAACATCAGTTAGAAGAAAGTCTCTTTGCAACTATGGCATGCAAAGCTGCGATAAAAATGGGAGACGAAGTTGATAGATTTACGGCAGAAGCAATACTTGAAAAGGTATTTAAAATGGAAGAACCATGTTGTCCTCATGGTCGAACTTTCCTTATAAAGCTAACTAAAGAAAACTTAATGAAGATGGTTGGAAGAACTTAATTATATATCTCTTGTCTAATAGTTATGTTGTTTAAGTATCTATCTTGGTATTCTATTATCGCCCAATCAGCATCTTCTATATTTTCAGTTTGACTAGAGTCTCTCTCAAACATAGTAACTTTGGAATTTAGAGGCAATTCAGATAAAGAACCTAACTTACTTTCAACTTTATTAATTTCAAGTTTTATATCTTTAGAACTGCCTAAAGAGGAGTAAATATATAAAGTATACTCCCCTTCAGGAAAGATTGCTGATGGAGTAATAGAAAGAGGTTGAGAGCAATACATTTCACTATTTCCTTCAAGTTTTCCCTCCCAAGAGAGATCACCATCTGGACTTACTAGACGAAAAGTATATGTTTTATCATTATCGCTCTCTTCTTTGATGCTAAGGTTAATTACCCCCTCCTCTCTTCTTCCATCTTCATCAATAGAAATATTTCGAGTAAAAATAGCATCACTAATTGTGAAGCTCTCACTAGTGCAAGACAAAAGAAGAACTAGTAATAAAAAGGAGAGTATATATATAACCTTATGCTTCAATTTCTTTTTCCTTTAAATAAGATCTAACAGGATTAGCATATGTATTTAGAACAAAGCTTCTAAGATTGTTAGATAAATGATTAAACTTAGAAATAAAAGAATCTCTAACAGTAGGGGTATAATAAGAAGAGAATTTATCTGTATTCTCTAGATAGTCATACGCAATGTAATTGGTATCGAAAAGATGATAATTTAAATGAATCTGTTTATCTATTTCTCTACTAATCTCTTCTGGTGTATTGCATTCTTTTTCAATTGGGGTACCAATAGCAACATGAACATTTCCTTTAAAGCATCTTATTCCTTTTACCATGCTTATAAGGTCTTCATATTTCTTCTTTTCGTACTTGCCTTCATTTTGCTCCTTAATTATCTCCTCTCTGCCTTTATCGATATCATTTGGGTCATACTGGTAGCTAATAGAAACAGGAACTATATTGCACTTCTTCATCAAATCGGCAAATGTTATACCACTCTTTCTCTTTGAAAGATATAACATCTTAAGTACAGCAGGATTAGTAATATCTAAACCGTCTTTACTTCTTCCACTCTTTTGTGCAACCCAAATTGACTTGTTTTCTTCACTTATTGTCTCAATAAAGTATTCAGATAATCTCAAAGACTCCAAGAACTTTTCTCTCATTGGAAGTGTCCTTTTTACAATTATTCCACCATTTACACGTAATAAATCTTCAACAAATTGGTTAACCATTAGATTATCACCAACAGCCATCTCACACAGTGGTTTATTACGGTGTAAAAGTGCGTAATCTAATAAAGTGCAATCAAGGATTATGTCTCTATGGTTTGAAATAAATAAATATCCTTTTTTAGGATCCAAATTCTCACCACCTGAAATGGTGAAATCTGTCATAGTTCTTTTTACGACAGCAGGAATCAAGTAACCAGCAGTAATAACGTGTTGAAACTCATCATATGAATGAACTGTCTTCATTTTTTCAATTATTTCTTTCACAATAGATGAGGCTGCTACGATATCACTTCCGCCTATCATATAAGCAAAGCCACCCAAATATTCACGTTTAGAAAGTAAACGCTCTATGGCTTTGTCGAAATCTTCTCCAAAATATGGTTCTATATCTCTATATAAATCTCTATTCATGATAATCCTCTATTAAAATATAATGCTAATTATTCAAACAAGAAATCATCATTAATCGTTCAAATCAATTAACAACCTTGATACATGATATATCCTTTTTTATTAATAAACAAAAGAGGAAATAAGAAAACTATACAAAATGAACAACAAAAAAGGATGCTCTAAAGCTCAATTAAAACATCCTTTCTATCTAAAAAATCTTTAGTTATAATTTTTCTAATTTTTCTTTAAACTCTTCTTCAGTTAAACCAGATTCTTCAATAGCTTTATCTAATGAGAGAAATCCTTTTTTACAAAGAGAAATGAGAGTTTTAAGTTCTCCATTTTTTTCTCCGAGTTCAAGTCCTTTCTCAAGGCCATTCTTTTCACCGCGTTCAATTCCTCTTTTGAAGCCTTCTTCTTCTCCTAGAATAATTCCTTCGTCGATGCCTTCTCTTCTTTGGTTCTCCATGTAGTGCTTAATCTCTAGTTCCCAAAGTATATCATCACTCATAATCTTCATTACTTCCATCTCTCGGCGCGTTAGAAATTCCATCAGAAGCCCTCTCTCTTTTGCTTTCTCTATCGTCTTAGCTATAGCTTCTTCTGCACTCTCACATTTCTTTTTGTATTCATCAAACATTATGCAGAACTCTGTATACTCCTTTAATATACCATCTGCATTATCTTTCGTTAAGACTTTTACTTTTAAGTTTAAGTTATCTGTCTCTGAAAAGAAGACCTTACATAGCTCTATCTCCCTCTCTTTTCTCTCATCTCTTCCTGTGTAGAGCAAATAGAACTCTGGAACTATTAGATTTTCTATAGGCTTACTCGAATATTGAAGACGTAAGTATCTATCAATCAAACTAGGTAAGAGTTCTGCATAATAGCGAAGAAACCTAAGAAGAATATTAATTGACCAAGTAGATTGTACTTCCAAAAATACTATTGTCTTTCCTCTTACAGTAAACGATAAATCATTATAGATCCCTGTAAAAATGACATTCTCAATTCTTTTAATAACTAAGTCGCTTCCTTTAATTGAGGTATCTTCTTTGTGAAGGGAAAGGTAGATTTTCTTTAAGGAATCTTTCTCTTGAGCTAAAGATGTAAATAGACTGTCTTTAACTATATGTTTAACACGACGCTCTTTCATGCTTTTTTCTCCTATATTTCTTAAGCGCAAAAAAGTGAAAAATTGTCAGGGGAAAATGAAAGAAAAATAAGAGATTAGATAAAAAACTAAATAAATGATTAGAACTAAGATAATTCTTTAACAGTGTGTACGTTTTTTGAAAAAATCATATAAAAAAAGCTGCTACTTACGATTTCTCGTTTATAGCAGCCCTTTGGTTAATCCGATATACTATAGAATATATGGAACAAGTAAGTTATGCGATTGATATACTACATATGTTTCAACATCTAAAACTTGAGAAACCTTTGTAAGTTCATTAGAAAAGAAATTCAAAAGAGAAAGATCTTCTTCTTCACTAAGTACAAGTTTGACAATTAAATCATATCGACCAGTAACAACAGCAACAGAAACAACACCTCTAAGAGCCATAAACTCATCGGCCTTCTTTGTGAGTTCCATTGTAGAAAGCTTTACACCCATATATATTACCTGAAGGCCAGGAACATATTCAGGATCGACCATGCCAATAATCTTTAATACGCCTTCCTCAAGAAGTTTATTTGCCCTACTTCTTACAGTATTCTCTGTAATTCCTAATTCATCAGCAATGACAGAATAAGGTCTTCTACCATCCTGCAAAAGCTTAATGATGGCTTTGTTAGTATCATCAATTCTTTTAACCATACATCATCCCCCGATTGTACTTGTCCCTTTATTAAACAAGACCTTCTTTGTGGTACTTGTCGATAGTAGCAATAACTTCTTCACCGATTCTGAGGAGGTTCTCTTCACTGTTAGCACCAACATGAGGAGTAAATGTTACATTCTTGCAACCAAATAATGGGTTTTCACTTACAACAGGTGGCTCAGTAGAATAAACGTCTGTGCAGAACCAAGAAAGCTCACCATTGTTAAGAGCTTCAGCGACATCTTTCTCGTTTACACACTTTCCTCTTCCTGTGTTAATAATAACAGGCTTCTTTGTCATCTTGCTGATGAGGTCCTTATTTACCATCTGATCTGTTTCAGGTGTGTATGGAAGGTGCATAGAGATGTAGTCAGCATTCTTAACTGCATCTTCAAGACTCATCATCTCGGCAAGATCAGACTGTGCAACATACTTATCGTAAGCAACAACCTTCATACCGAAAGCATGAGCTCTTTCAGCGACTTTTCTAGCAATATTACCGATGCCAAGGAGACAGAGTGTCTTTCCATAAAGCTCATGTCTCTTTGTCTTCTTCATCCATTCACCATTCTTCATTGTTGTATCATAGAAGCAAAGGTTGTTTGGTGTGCTGAGCATAAGACAGAAAGCAAGTTCTGCAACAGCGATAGCTGATGACTTTGGAGTGTTTGTTGCAACAATGCCCTTTTCCTTACAATATGGAATATCGATATTATCCATACCAACACCACCACGAATAATTAACTTCATATTCTTTGCTTTGTCGATATATTCCTTAGTAGCCTTTGTCTTAGATCTAATAAGAACAACATCAGCCTCAGCTAATCTTTCAATATCTGTTGTAACTTCTCCAAAAACACTTAATTTTTCTGGAAGAGATTTGTCAAATGCATCTGCAATGAGAATAACCATATTTTTCTCCTTATCTTTAATTATCATTGTGTTCAGTATCACATTAAGATTATGAGCTGTCAAATTATTTATTAAAAAAAATAAAATTACATTATTTTTAAATTAAAAAATTGCGTATGTGCTTAATATTTAATCAATAGGCTCTATTGCGATAATATTCAATTGTTCTTTACCTTGTCCTTTCCACCAATTTACTTCAGGAGTAAAAACAATTGAGACATTTCGCCCAAGCAAACTTTCATTATTAGAAGCATTCCACCATACAGATGGCCAAATGTAACCTCCATATTCGATTGAAAGTCTCATAAATTTATCGCTATTTCCAACATGATATGCTTCTCTTACGATAGCTGACGGAATATAAAACTTTAACTCAGGGCTTTCCTGTCCATAAGGAGAAAAGAAGTTAAGCGATGACCATACATCATTTTCTAAATCCTTTTCATCCAAAATTGCGTCTACTTCAATGGTCTTTTCATTTTCTTCTTCCTCTTCAAAAGTTTCCATATAGGAATAAAGAAGTGAAATAAACTCATCCTTTTTACTCTTATCCATTCTTAGCCCCGCAGCATATTTATGTCCGCCATAATCTTCGAACAGGTAATCAAAATTAGAAAGAAAATCCCTTGCATTAAATGGGTCAAAACATCTTAGAGAGCCAGAAATTGTATCCTCAACTAAAGCTAAAACAAGACAAGGAACACCATATTCATTGCTTAGCTTAGAAGCAATGGAACCTGTTAAGCCTCGAGAGATTTTTTCATCATCAATAATGATAATCTTTCCATTACTTCTCTTTAATGATTCAGTTGCCTTTTCGCTCACACTTTTAAAGGCATCTTCTTCGCTTTTTTGTCTTTCACTGTTAAGAGCAATGAGACTATCGGTTAATCTTACAATCTCATCATCAGAATTAGAAAGGAGCAGAGAGAGAGCAATATCAGGCTTACCCATTCTTCCCGATGCATTAAGTATTGGGGTAATTTTGTATGAGACATTGCTTACACTAAGTGGCTTGCCTATTAGATTTTGGCGACTTAATAGGTAGCTAAAGCAAAGTGGTGGCTTACTCGATAATAGCTTAAGCCCTTTCTTTACAATTAACCTATTTTCATCTCTCAGTGGCATTAAATCTGCAATTGTGCCAATTGCTTCCAAAATCATAATCTCTTCATAGTCCTTTGTTAGGCTATCAAAAGAATAGATGGACACACTTCTAAAGAGGGAAATAAGAGTTTCAAGTTCCTTTGGACCATCTGAGTACCTTGCGCCACGAGAGCGGAGTGATAGCTCAAATAAGCTTTTACCTCGGCAAGACGGCATTATTTTTTCTAAGTTCGGACGAAAGTCCTCAATAGAAATATCTACACCTTTACCAAAAGCCTTTTTCAAAAGATTGAGCTCTGTGTCTTTATCTAAAACAACTATTGGTGTATTTGAAGATAAGAAAGACAAAAGCGGAGATGAGTAAATTGAAATCTTCTCTCCTTCTACAAATTCATCATAGCAACGTTCCACTTCCATTAGGTTTTCTAACCTAACTCCACTAATACGAATCGTCCCATTGCCTGGCTCAGCATGTAATAAAATCACACTAGAGTTCCATAGAGGAGTACGACTAAAATTCAATGCCCAAGAGAGTTTTGCAGCAACCCCACATCCAGCTAAGTCTGAGAAAGGATAGCCAGAGCCCTCAACTTTGGGATCGAATATTGCTTCACTAGGAGGAAGTTGCTCTAGCGGCAGATGGTGATCAAGTACAATAACACTAACGCCATTCTTTTCTAACTTTTTTATCTCTCCAATAGCGCTTATGCCATTGTCTACAGTAATGACAAGAGTTGTTCCACTTTCAATTATTTCGTCTACAATCTTATCACTTAATCCATAGCCTTCATCATCAACGGGGAGCCTTGTCTCAACGCTTTTAGCACCAAGTTTTTTAAGCGTTTTATAGATGATTGCAGTAGATGTAATACCATCTACATCTCTATCTCCATAGATAGTAATCTTTTCTTGCTTTTTTCCATCTGTTTCGTCTAATGCTTCGTCAATCCTCTCAATGGCGCTATAGACATCGTCGACACTAAAAGGACTATGTTGATAAATGATATCATCCTCAAGATAATACTTTATCTTATCCTCTTCTATTTCTCGCCTATTGTAGATACAAGACGAAAAAACAGAGAGACCATATCTCTCGCAGAGTGAATTTACTCTTTCACTATCACAGCTTTTTAAGCTAATTTTCATATATTTAAACTTATCCTTAACCAAGTAATCCAGACTCTATTGTCTTTAAGCGAGCTGGGAATGAGACTTCAAGTGTTCTTACTAGATAGTGGCTAATCTTTTTCACAAACTCATCACTAATTTTGTAAGAAAGTGAAGTCTCTATATCAGAAGAAGAGACATACATAATGTACCTTCTTGCATTAGGAGGAAGAATTAGAGAAGAAGAGAGTGTATCGCAATTAGAACAGCAAGCTGTTCCACTTAGCGTTGAAAACCCTAAAATCTCATCATCTCTATATTCTCTTTGACACATAGGGCAAACTTTCCAGTCACCACTAAGCCCCTCTACCAATAAAAAATGAGAAATAAAATAGACAGCGCATCTATCTACATTATTGCTTTCCATTTCATCTAAAACAGATGTATAGAGAGAGTATATTGAGCTATCACAAAGGCGAGAAAGTATAATAAGTTCAGAAAAAAGCGTTACCCACCCTATCTTATCTAAACTAGTTTTCACCCAATCATGATCTGTTAAGATTTCAACATCCTTAACATAGATGGCATTCTCTCCTTTCTTTGAAAGAGAAAATAATCCTTCAGCATATAATGGGAATCTATCACCTTTTGGACTACGAGATGAACCATATGAAATAGCTTTAATTAAGCCTAAGTCTGGAGAAAGAAGTGTTAAAAGTCCATTTCTCTCTCCTTTTTTTTCTTTTTTTATAATTATAGCTAGGCTTTTAAAATCTCTATCCATACTCTTTTTATAATACTATATATTAACATAAAGCGCTTTCTTAACAAAGGAGTTAAGGGTAACATATAGAGCTATGAAAAGATATTTTGCTTTCGTACTATTCTTATTTCTTTCACTATCTATCTTTGCTTCTATTACAGTCAGAGATGATTTATTTAAAAGCGATGAGGAATTAAAAAACTTCAAAGTAAAAGCTGTTACTAAAGATGAAGAAGAATACTACTCAAGTATGAATATCTACCTATTAACAGGAGGCGAAGGCTCTCTTATTTGGGAGAACTTTGGGCACTCTGCCTTTGTTGTTACTACCCCTAATGGCGTAGACGTTGCCTTCGACTATGGTATTTTCACGTTTGATGAGAATTTCCTTCCATCCTTCATCCTTGGAAAGCTTTACTATGAAGTTTGGGAAACATATGCATTATATAGGATAAGCAGTCTAGAAGACGAGGATAGGACTGTCAGCCTACTCCCTTTAAATCTTACTAATAACGAAAAAAAGGCTATGTATAGTTTCCTTTTATACAATACAAAAGAGGAAAACAAAACCTATCTATATGACTATTTTTCAGATAACTGCGCAACAAGACTAAGAGATATTTATTCTTACGCAAAAGGAGATGACTTCTACTCTTTTCTGCAAAAAGAGAGTAACGAAACTATTCGTTATAGTGTAAACAAGCATCTCTCTCGTTCTACATTCTTTGTGTCATGGGCAATAAACTATCTCTTAGGTCCTTCTGTTGACAAAAAAGCAACGCTTTGGGATATGTGCTACCTTCCTTCTGCACTAGAAAAGGCCATTAAAGACTACCAAGGTAATGAAAGCACTACAATCTATGAAACAAAGGAAAGAAAGACAACACCAGAAAAGTGGAATATAGATTTCTATTCATTACTCTTTGGTCTTGTACTCCTTTCTCTTTCGCTTTTGGCCTATTACAAGAAATTCAATAAGGTTAATGATTTATTACTAGCTATCGTTCTATTATTATTTGGTGTGATGAGTTTAGTTTTACTTTTCTTAAGCCTATTTACCATTCACTATGTGACACATTCAAATTTAAATATTTTTATAATTTCACCATTAGTGCTTATCTCTTCCTTCTTCCATTTCGCTTCGCTAAGAAAAGAAAGAAAAGAAAAGCAAATTGCAATTGTAAATACTGTCATGCTCATTATCTTAATTTTGACAGTACTAGTACGTTTGCTATTCTCTTCACTTTTAATACAAAATATATGGGCTCCTACAATCGTGGGATTTTTCCTCTACGCTGCAGAAGCCCTTCCTTATATGATTAAGAAGAAATTAATTAACCGATAATCTTTGTTCCCATATCACCATAGACAGCATCATAAAGATTTTCAGGATCTGTAACGATGCCCATATTGCCTGTAGACTTAACAAAGTCTGTTAAAGCTTGAATCTTTGGCAACATTGAACCAGGAGCAAAGTGACCTTCAGCCATATATTTCTCAGCATCTTTTGTTGAGATAGTATCGAGAGTCTGCTGGTTAGGCTTACCAAAGTTTAAGCAAACCTTAGGTACTGCAGTAGAAATAACAAACATATCTGCCTTAAGGTCTTTAGCGAGCATAGCTGCTGCCAAATCCTTATCGATTACAGCCTCACGTCCAGATAGAGTTCCGTCACTATTCTTTACAACAGGAATACCACCGCCACCTGCTGCTATTACGATAATACCATTGTCAAGGAGACACTTGATTGTCTCAAGCTCGATAATTGAAACTGGTTTTGGAGATGCAACAACTCTTCTGTAGCCTCTTCCTGCATCCTCAACAACATTCCAATTGTCCTTTTCTTTATGCTCAAGAGCAACCTCTTGACTCATAAATGAACCAATTGGCTTAGTAGGCTTCTTGAAAGAAGGATCATCATCTCTAACTTCAACCTGTGTTACAACAGTTGCAATGTTCTTCTTAATGCCATCAAGTGCCATCTGATTATCTAGAGCCATCTGTAGTTGATAGCCAATAGCACCCTGAGTATCTGCAACGCAAGAATCAAGTGGAACAGTATGTAGCTCTTGAGAAGCAATCTCTGCTCTTCTAAGAATGTAGCCAACCTGAGGTCCATTACCATGTGCAATAACTACTCTATTTCCAGCCTTAACAAGACGAGCAATGTGCTTTGCTGTCTTATTTGCTGCCTCATACTGAGAAGCGACTGTTACATGCTTACTATCTTCAATTAAAGAATTACCACCAATAGCAATTACAATTAGTTTACCATCCATTTTTATACTTCCTTGTTCTTTGAGAATAACACAAATGCAACAAAATGCAACAAATATTTCTCTATATTTTTATCCACATCTAGCTCTTTAGTTGGAGTTTTTCTTCTTGACGTAAACAATTTGTTTTTTTTGTATTATATTAACTAGAGAATTAAAGGATTAAATATATGGAAAAAGAAGATATAAGAGAAGTTATAAGTGAAGTACCGGTTCTTCCTTTAATGGAAAAGCCGCTCTTTCCTGAAACTCTCACAACACTAGTAATTGCTCGTCCAAGTGACGTTCAGATAATTAATTATGCTATCGAACATGGAGGAACCTTCTTGGCTGTTGTTCAAGAGGGAGAAGATATAGATTCTTTAGCCAAAGTTGGAACATTAGCTAAAATAACAAAATTCATTAGATTGCCTAATTCTTCCATCCATGTTTTTGCAACAACAGATAAAAGAATTGCTGTCAACAACTATACATTCTCCTCTCCTATTTTGGCTGAGGGTGTTGAGCTAGTTGATAAACCTTCGTCATCAAAGGTTTTACAACCTTATACAAGAATACTAAAAGATCTTGTATCCTCTCTATCTAGGACGAGAGTCTTCAACTTTGGAACAGAAGTAAACATTACAAACTTTGAAGATCCAAGTTCTGTATGTTGGTATGCTGCTTCTGCGCTTGTTTCTGCTCCTCGAGATTTTCTCGAAGAATTACTAGAAGAGACAGATACCAAAAAGAGAATAACTGCCCTCACCTCATATATTGCAGGAGAGAAAGAAATTCTTGATAAAGAAGAGCAAGTAAAACTCAACTACATTGAAAGAATCAAAGCTAGAAATAAAGAGGCCATTCTTAGAGAACAGATTAAGGTTCTTAATGGTGAACTTAACCAAGTTCTTGGAGGTTCAGGAGATATCCTTTCTAATAAAAAAGGCGATATCTTCCAACGTGCCCAAGCAAAGGTGCTTCCTCCTCAATACAGAGAGGTTGTCGATAAGGAGCTAGAGAAGCTCACAGCTCTCGATACGATGAACCCTGAATATATGCTTACAAAAGTCTACATAGAGACTATTCTCGATCTACCTTTTGATGAAGAAGAAAAAACACCTTCTTACTCAATTATTAATGTCAAAGAACAGCTTGAGAAAGACCACTATGGAATGAAAGATGTAAAAGACAGAATAGTCGAATTTTTAGCATCTAGACTTAAAGCCAATAACAGTAAGGGTGCTGTTATTTGTCTATCTGGTCCTCCGGGAGTTGGCAAGACAAGCGTCGCATCATCTATAGCTAAATCGTTGAGTAAAAAGTTCTATAGATTTAGTGTTGGTGGTATGAGAGATGAAGCTGAAATTAAGGGACATAGACGAACATATATTGGTGCTATGCCAGGTAAGCTTATTCAAGCTGTGAAGAGCGTTCAGACTACTGACCCTGTCATCTTAATCGATGAGATTGATAAGATGGGAGAAAGCTATAATGGAGATCCAGCATCTGCCCTCTTGGAGGTATTAGACCCAGAGCAGAATGTAAACTTCAGAGATTTCTACTTAGATATTCCTTACGATTTATCTAAGGTCCTCTTTATTGTTACTGCTAATGATCTATCTCGTATTCCTTCTCCACTCTTTGACAGAATGGAAATCATTGAGATGAGTGGATATACACCTAATGAAAAGCTTCACATTGGTAAGGAATACCTTATCCCAGATTTGCTAAAGAAAAATGGACTAAGTAAGAAGGAACTAAAAATTGAAGATAAAGCGCTTTCTCACATTGCAGAAGAATATGCAAGAGAAGCTGGAGTAAGACAGTTTAAGAATGAACTTGATAAAATCATGAGAAAAGTCTCTCTTAAAATACTAGAGGGAGGAGAAGATTTAAAGCTTCCAATTAAGATAAGCGCAAAGGATCTTAACTCTTACCTTGGTCTACCAACATTCCCTTCAGATAGGATTATTAAGGCAGATACTGTTGGTATGGCAATGGGACTTGCTTGGACTGCTTTTGGAGGTGATGTTATACCTGTTGAAGCTGTATCTATCCCAGAAAAGGGAGATTTAAAGGTTACAGGTCAACTTGGAGACGTAATGAAAGAGTCTGTCTCTATTGCTTGGTCTTCAGTAAAGCATGAAGCATACCTCAGAGGCCTCGACATGTCTTTCTTTGAAAAGAATTCTGTCCACTTGCACTGTCCGGAAGGGGCTGTACCTAAAGATGGTCCAAGTGCTGGTATTACCCTCTTTACTGCCCTATGGTCAATGTATAGAGGTCTAAAGGTTAAAGAAGATCTTGCTATGACTGGGGAGTTAACTCTAACAGGAAAGGTTGAAGAGATTGGTGGCCTTAAGGAAAAGATTCTAGGTGCTAGGCGAAATGGCATAAAAGAAATCATTATCCCAAATGGCAACATGAGAGACCTAGAAAAACTTGATAAAGAAGTAAAGGGTGATGTTGTTTTCCATCCAGTTAAGACAATTTTGGAAGTTATTAAGATAGCATTCCCGAACGAAGTCTCCTCTAGACTAAAGAAGGAAGAGTTAGACAGAATAGAAGAAGACAAGAATGCAAAAGAGGAAGAAGAGAAAGTAAAGGGACTTGCTCTTCAAGCAGAAGCATTCTCAAAGGCGTTTAAATGGCAATAGAACTACTATCTCCTGCGGGAAACTATGAGAAACTAGAGACAGCATATAACTATGGTGCTGATGCAGCATATATGGGACTAACAAAGTTTAGCTTAAGAGCTAATGCTAGAAATTTCGATCAAGAAGAAATTGAAAAAGTAAAGGCTCTTAAAGCTAGAACTGGTAAAAAGCTATATTGCACAATGAATATTATATTCAGGCAAAAGCAAATTGAAGAGTTAGAGACAATGAAGGATGAGATAGCTTCTTGGCCTTTCGATGCCTTCATTGTTAGTGATATTGGGACAGTTCCTTTCTTTCAAAAGTATTTTCCTGAAAAAGAGTTACACCTTTCCACTCAAAGTAGCTGTATTAATAGCATGAGTGCAAAGGTCTACCACGATATGGGCTTTAAACGTATTATTCTTGGTCGTGAAGCGAGCTTGGATGATATAAAAAGAATTAAGGATAAGGTTCCTGAAGTTGAACTAGAGGCTTTTGCTCATGGTGCTATGTGCATGTCTTACTCTGGCCGATGCCTACTCTCTTCTTATCTAACAGGAAGAAGCGCAAACGTAGGGGACTGCTCTCATACTTGTCGCTGGAACTACAAGATGTACTATGCTCTTGAAGAAGAGGAAAGAAAAGGCAAATACTTTCCTCTTGAAGAAGGAGATGGCTACTCTGCTATTCTTTCGTCAAAAGACCTATGCATGATAGATCATGTTCAAGACTTAATAGACGCGGGTCTAGATTCTATAAAAATCGAAGGGAGAATGAAATCGATTTACTATGTTGCAGTTGTAACACGTGCATATAGAAAAGCTATCGATCAAGACAAAGATTTAGACAAGTTTAAACGTGATATATTCGATGTGTCACACAGAGAGTTTACAACTGGATTCTTCTACTCTTCTTCTCCTATTGAAACAAAAGATGATGATGTTTCTCGCCCAACTAGCTACGGCTATGAGAGAAACTACACATTCCTTGGTTCTATTGGCAAAGAAAAAGAAAATGGAGTTTGGGTTCTTAATTGTAAGAACCACATACAACGTGGAGAAGAGCTAGAGTTTATTGGTCCAGATGTACCTCTTCTTTCAGACAAAGACTTTACACTTTTAGACGAAAACATGTTCCCTCTCTTGCAAATTGATCATATGAAGAAAGGTTATATTAAATCTTCCCTTCCTCTAAAAGAAGGTTATATCATTCGTAAGCTTTCAGATTGCAAATATGTATAGGAGTCTCCGTTGAGAAGGTTTTTATTAGCCCTTATTATCTTTTTGCTTAGCCTATCTGCACTCTTTGCTTATACAGATAGCTTTAGTTTGTACAACCAAAATTCTGATTGGAAATCTTTTTTTCGTGCAATAAAAGATGATAGAGGAAAAGGTGAAGTCGAAAGCTTGTATGACAAGTATGTATCCTCTTCGATAGATGACATAGAAAAAGCAAGAGCTGAGTACAATATGATAAGGTATCTTGTTGATTCAGGTTACAAGGAAGAAGCAGAAGAGCACTTGGAAAACCAAAGAATAATTGCAGAGAGCATGGAGGATAGAGAAGATTACCTTGCTCAAGTTACAAAGCTAGACTACATCTCTAGCAGATACTATGTTACTAAGGAATTATTCTTGGGAATGGAGAACTCTAACTTAACGAAGAAGATTTACTCTGAATACCCAGATGAAGTCTCTATTGTAATTACAAATGCTTGGAGGCTAATATACACACCACAGATAGCTGGCGGATCAAATAAGAATGCAATAAAAATACTTCTTCCTCTTTTGGATGAAATAGAAAAGATTAGTGAAGAGGATTTATATTCAATATATGGGGCTCTAGCTACGGCATACTACAACAGAAAAGACTATGTTGCTGCAAAAGAATACTTAGCGGAAGCTTTAGATATTTTTAGTGGGGAAAAAACAATTTTGGAACTTAAGGAGAAGTTAGACAAAAAATGAGGCAATACCTTACTCTTATTTCTTGCATAACCCTTATTGTTGGTATTTGGACGCTGATATGTATTATTTGCAATCTAATTAGATTCCACTACATCAATAGAAAAGGAAGGAACTATACTCTCCCCTCCTCTCCTTTAGTTTCTATAATAATTCCTGCACGTAACGAAGAAGAGAATCTTCCTGCTCTTCTCTCTTCAATGATTGAACAAGAGTATAAGAACATAGAGATACTTGTAGTTGATGATAAATCACAAGATAAAACATGGTCTATCATCAAAGAGTTTGAGAAAAAAGATAGCAGAGTAAAAGGCTTTCAAACAGATGATGTAAAGCTTTCTAACCATGGAAAGATAAATGCAATGCTTCATATCATCGATAAAGCAAAAGGAAAGTACCTTTTATGTACCGATGCAGATACTATACACAACAAAGATTCTGTTCTTAATGCCTTAAAGACTATGGAAGCCTTTTCATTTGACATTCTCTCAGGTTTTCCTTCTGAAGTCTCTTCTTCATATTTAGCGCGAACAATTACTGCAAGTATGATCTTCTCAAATGTTTTTATTCCTCATTTCATCTTTAATACACTTCAATTATCTGCCTTTGCTATTGGTATTGGCCAATTTGTGATGATGAATAAAGACGCATATAACAGTGTTGGAGGCTACGCGAAGATTGAAGGTGAAATATGCGATGATTTAGCAATCATAAAGCTCTTTATGAAAAATGGAAAAAAGTATGGTTTTACATCGCTCAAAAAGAGTGTAACTTGCAAGATGTACGATACAGGGCGCGATGCATTTAGAGGAATTGAAAGATCAATTTCTGGAGTATTTCCACCTTCAAAAATCCTCTTTGTTGGCTTGATAGTTGCAGTTATATTATTAATTTCTATTTACTTCTTACCTCTATTAACTCCGCTTTTCATCCATTATGGCTTAAATGATCTCTTGTATATTGCGCTTTTTGGTTGGCTTTTAACTTATATAAGTTGGTTTATTGCTGGACGCAGTCTCAATTTTAAGTATTCTACATCCCTATCCTCTTCTCTCACTGTTTTAGCTATTTGTGCAATGTTCATTCATGGTTTATACATAAGACTAAGAGGTAAGAAATTTATTTGGAAAGGACGAGAAGTTTAAAAAAGAATAGAAGATTATCCTATTTTGTCGTTTGAAAGCTTGAAGTATCAATAAGTTATGTTAGAATTGATTAAGTAAGCCTATAAAAAAGGAAGGAAAAAGAAATGACAAACGACGATTTAAAGGCTCAGTTTGAAATCTACTTCAATGAGAATGATAAGTTTGTAAATAAGGGGATTAAAGCTAGTGCAACAAAGGCTAGAAAGGCATTAGCTGTGATTATCAAACTCAGTAAAGAAAGAAGAGTTCAAATTCTAGAAGAAAAAGAAGCTATGTCAAAAAACTAGTTTAGAAAACTGTACTTAGAGCTCTAGCGAATCCTAGAGCTTTTTTATTAGTAAAATTTGATATACAATGCAACGATGACATTTCCACTTGAAGAAAAACTACAATACTCAATTCTATCAATATTCTGTCTCTTATTCTTTTACTCTGTTTATTTTATAAAAATGCTATGCCAAAAAAGAAAAGGCATACAAACACGTCAGATAGGAAAGAGAAAAGAAAAAGGACTACATACTGTTGAAGTACTGATGGGTATAGCTACATTACTTGCTCCATTCTTTGAGCTTCTCTCTATCTGTTTAAATTGGTCTTATTTACCACCTAGTGCTCGTTTTACGGGCTTTTTAATTGCATTATGTGGAGATATTATCTTCCTTCTTTCCGTCTTAGAAATGAAAGACAGTTGGCGAGCAGGAATACCAGAAATAGACCAAACGAAACTTGTAACAACAGGACTATATAGATTTAGTAGAAATCCTGCTTTCTTAGGCTTTGACTTAATGTATATTGGCCTACTTCTAATGTATTTTAATCCTTTGAATCTTGCGTTTTCCCTATTTCCAATTATTATGCTCCACCTTCAGATTCTACAGGAAGAAAAATACCTCACATCTATTTTTAAAGATAGTTATACCGAGTATAAAAATAAGGTCTTTAGATACCTTGGCAGACGCTAAAAAGAGCCCTTTTTCGGGGCTCTTCTTAATAACAGCAATCTTTATTTAAGAGATTTCAATAACTCAATATGTTCGCTACTCTTTTTGATTACCTCTTCAAATTCAGCTTTCTTCATCTTTTCTTTTTCGATAGCTTCACTCTTAGCATGTGAAATAAAGTTTTCATTTGTTAGCTTCTTTTCACTCTGCATTAAATTAGCTTCAGCCTTAGCTTTTTCATTTTCTAGTCGCTTTATCTCACCATCTACGTCGATAGCGTCACGAGCAAAGATAAATGCTTCAAAGCCCTGACCATGAGTTGGGAACTGAGAAACAACATCTTCACTGTTGTCTTTATCAATGATAAGAGAAGAAGCGTTGATGAAGGATGCAATTATATCTTTCTCTTCTTCCAAGAATGGAACAAATGGAGAATCTTTATCTGGTCTTAAAACAACCTTAATCTTCTTTTCTGGTCCAATAGAAAGAGTACTTCTAACAGCTCTTACTGCCCTTACAATTTCCTGTAGGTAATCCATACTCTTGTCTGCTTCACTATCATTGTATTCTTCTTTTACCTCTGGATATGGTGCAACAATTACATCTCCCTTATGGTTAGGAAGCTTTTGATATATTTCCTCTGTAATAAATGACAAGAATGGATGCATTAAGCGCATAGATGTTTCAAGAATATCCATAATGATGGAAACTTGAATATCTTTTTCTCTATCTGTTCCTCTTAAAAGCTTTTCCTTGCTTGCCTCGATATACCAGTCACAGAAATCGTTCCAGAAGAAGGAATAAACAGCGCTTGCAGATTCGTTAAAATGATAGCCAACCATAGCATCATCTATTGTTTTAATTGCTTTATTTAAGCGGGAATAAATCCATCTATCAGGAATAGATAACATAGACCTATCTACACTAACAAGCTCTCTATTTTCAAGATTCATAAGTAAGAATCTTGTAGCATTCCAAATCTTATTGGCAAATCTTGAGCCAAGACGGAATGAAGACATATCGATTTGAACATCCTGTCCCTGTGCAGCAAGATAACAAAGTGTGAACTTTGTTGCATCAGCACCATACTCATCAATAACTTCAAGTGGATCAATACCATTACCAAGGCTTTTGCTCATCTTACGGCCATGAATATCTCTTACAAGACCTGTTATGACAATATCTTTAAATGGAGCAACTCCTAAAAATTCCTCACTTGCCATAATCATTCTACTAATCCAGAAGAAGATAATATCATAAGCAGAAACAAGGGTATTTGTTGGGAAGAATTTTTCAAAGTCTGGTGTCTTTTCTGGCCAACCAAGTGTACTAAATGGCCATAGCCATGAGGAGAACCAAGTATCAAGAACATCTGTATCTTGGCGTAGATTCTTACTATGACATTTTGGACACTCTACTACATCAGTACGAGAAACAATCATCTCACCACAGTCATTGCAGTACCATACTGGAATTCTATGTCCCCACCAAAGCTGTCGAGAGATACACCAATCTTTAATTGTTTCCATCCAATGAAGGTATGTATTTTCCCATCTCTTTGGATAGAAGACAATATCTCCATTTTTCCATGCGTTAATTGCTTTATCGGCCATGCCCCTCATCCTAACAAACCACTGCTCTGAAAGATATGGTTCAACAACTGTATGACAACGATAGCAATGACCTACATCGTGATTGTAATCCTTTTCACTTAAGAGATATCCCTTCTCTTTTAGCTCAAGAGCAACAAGCTCTCTTGCTTTTGCTGCTGGAATATTTCTATATTTTTCTGGGCAATTATCATTGAGAGTTCCATCTGGATTTAAAACGTTGATAGCTTCCAAATTGTGGCGTTTTCCACACTCCCAGTCATTTGGGTCATGAGCAGGAGTAATCTTTACCATTCCTGTTCCAAAATCCTTCTCAACAAAGCTATCTGCAATGATTGGGATTTCTCTATCTGTTAATGGAAGGCGAAGCTTCTTTCCGACAATAGATGTATATCGTTCATCTGTTGGGTTAACAGCAACAGCGACATCTCCAAACATAGTTTCAGGACGTGTTGTAGCAACAGTAATCCATCCAGATCCATCTGAATATGGATATCTTACATCATAGAGCTTTCCTGGGACATTTTCATATTCAACTTCATCATCGGCAAGTGCTGTGCCACACTTTGGACAGTAATTTACAAGATAATTTCCCTTGTAAATAAGCCCCCTTTCATAGAGAGTAACAAAAGCTTCCCTAACAGCTCTGCTCAAGCCTTCATCCATAGTAAAACGCTCATGGTCCCAATCACATGATGAACCAAGTTTTTCAAGCTGACGCTTTATTATGTCATGATGCTTATCTTTTACTTGCCATGTACGCTCTAAAAACTTTTCACGGCCTAAATCCTGTCGTCTTAATCCCTCTTTCGCAAGCTGACGCTCTACGACATTCTGTGTAGCAATACCAGCATGGTCTGTTCCTGGAACCCAAAGAGTTGGAAGTCCCTTCATTCTCTTATATCGTACGATGATATCTTGAAGATTATTATTAAGGGCGTGTCCCATATGTAAGACGCCTGTAACATTTGGAGGTGGCATTACCACAGAGAAGTGACCTTCTCCACTTCTAGGAGCAAATTCGCCCTTTTCTTTCCATTCGCTATAAATACGATCTTCAAATTCTTTTGGATTATAAGTCTTTGTTAACTCTACAGCTTTCATTCGATCCTCCAATTGCTCAGAATTTTATCAAATAAAACAAATGGTAACAATTACAAGATGCAAAGTGTGTAGCATTTAATAAAAAAAGAAAGGTCCTTGCGGTATTGCAAAGACCCTAAAGAAATTAGTTTTCACTACTTTGAGTATTATCTAGAGGCTGTAACCCTTTTATAGATATATCTACATTGTAGCCTTTACTATCTAGGTATTGGAGTATTTCTTCAAGTGAATAATTATCTAAGCTATCCTTATTGGATACAAATCTAACGTTGTCACTCTCAGCATTAACTGTGAAAGATGGGAGAATATCACTTGTCTGATTGCTATTTGTACCAAAAAGCATAAAGCCACCAACAAAGATAAATGTTGCAGCGGCAGCTGTTGCAATCATGGAAGGAATACTCATCTGAATCTTCCTTCTAAAGATGCTTACTTTGCTCTTTTCATTGAAGAACTTATTATCAAGCTTCTTATAGATAGCATCTTTATTTCTATTTAACTCTTCTTCAGAAAATGAATCAGATTGAATTGTCTTATCTAAATTCTCCATAGAATGAAGAAGATTACGACAAGTTGCACAATGTGAAAGATGTTCTTCTACTTGAGTCTTGTAGGGCTCCTTTAACTCCCCATCTAAATATGAAGAGAGCATCTGCAAATCAATACACATCTTTTTCCTCCGAAGTAAGCAAGCTCTCAAGCTTATGTCGTGCTCTATGAACTCTTACCTTTACATTAGTTTCAGAAATTCCAAGTACCTTTCCTATAGCTTTGTAATCCAAACCAGAATACTCCTTCAGCTGAATTACAAGCCTCAAGTTCTCAGGCAGAGCTTCAACAGCACGCCTAACATTCTTTCTCTCCTCTTCTTCAATGACAGCAGAAGCAGAGTCTGTATAGTTGGCTAGCTCACTGCCTGGCATCTTCTTCACTTTCTCAACAAGCTGAAGCTCTCGTTTATTATGCTTCAGATGGTTGAGGGAGAGATTCTTTGTTACTCTTAAGAGCCAATACTTTGCATCATCCATTGTCGGGAAACTCATATTTTTAACATAGAATCTTTCAAAAGTTTCCTGAACAAGGTCCTCCGCAATCTCTTGGTTATATACAATATGCATTGCAACTTGCATGAGCAAAGTGTAATTTGTATCGTATACTTTCCTAAAATCGTCCCTATTGGTACTTTTTATTTCCATCTTACTAACAATTATCCTATATATAAGGTTACACAGTTTTTTCGAGAACAGGTCCTTTTGGTGTATCTTTTACGACATATCCCAAAGCACTTAACTCATCTCTAATCTCATCGGCTCTAGCCCAATTCTTCTCTTTTTTGGCCTTTGCTCTCTCTTCGACAAGCTTCCATTCTCTTTCTCCACCAACTCTTTCTTCTGTCTTTGCTTCGATTTTATCGAGGTCTAAACCAAGAATCTTATCCATACTGTAGAGGACAGAAAGCTTTTCTGAGTCTGAAACTGTATTATCTTTAAGCATCTTCCACATTGAAGCAAGTGCAAGTGGTGCCATCAAATCATTATTCATAGCATCCATAAAGCTGTCTAAATAAGCCTTAGCACCTTCTGAAAGTGTCTTTGCTTCACCACTCTTTTTCAATTCAGATACAATCTGTACAAGCTTTTCTCTTGCACTCTTAGCATGATCTAAAGCTTCCCAAGAGAACTTAAGCTGTGTTCTATAGTGACCAGAAAGACAGAAATATCTGTAATCGAGAGGGTTATAGCCATGCTCAACAACAACAGGTAGGGTTAAGAATTCGCCACTAGACTTACTCATCTTGCCTTTGTCGTTAAGAAGGAACTCTCCATGGCACCAATAATTGACCCACTTTTTACCTGTCGCAGCTTCACTCTGAGCTATTTCATTAGTGTGATGAACAGGAATAGCATCAATTCCACCACAGTGAATATCAAAATGCTCGCCTAAGTACTTCATACTCATAGCAGAACATTCAATATGCCAACCTGGGTAACCTCTGCCCCATGGACTATCCCACATCATAGCCTGTTCACCAAACTTTGAGTTGGTGAACCAAAGAACAAAGTCCTTGCTATTTCTTTTATTTCCATCAACTTCGATTCTAGCTCCACTCATCTTGTCTTCTTGCTTTTGACCTGCAAGCTTCCCATAGTCTGAGATAGTATCGATTGAAAAATAAACATTTCCACCAGAAGTGTATGTATGGCCCTTCTCTTCAAGAACTTTTATGAGCTTTATCATATCTTCTATATGATCTGTTGCCTTACATACAATTGTTGGTCTAATTATATTCAAAGCTTTTTCATCAGCAAAGAAAGCATCTGTATAGAACTTTGCTATATCCCAAACACTCTTACCTGTCTCTCTACTTCTTTTGCCAAGTTTATCCTCTCCATCGTCTCCATCACCTGTTAGGTGACCAACGTCTGTGATATTCATAACGTGCTTTACTTTATAGCCATCACTGAGAAGAGTTCTTTTCAAGACATCTTCAAATATAAATGTTCTTAAATTACCTATATGTGCATAATTATAGACAGTAGGACCACAACAATACATCGATACCTGACCTGGCTTAATTGGAACAAATTCTTCAACTTTTCTTGTCATCGTATTGTATAACTTCATATGTGTCCTCCTAATTTTATTGACATTGTCGTATTATATTTATTTTCTCATCCTTAATAAAGAGATAGAAAAGTGGCCCCACAGAAGAGGCCACAAAAAAAATAATTTCTCATTCTTAGAGAGAGTAAGTAGCTCCAAGGAAGAATCTGAATGCAAGGTTAGATAATTTATAGTTGAAAGTTTCTGCTAATTGAGAATCTTCTTTTAAGGCTTCTGCATTATTAACAAAATACCAAGAGACTCTTGTTCCAAGGTTTATGTTTATGTTCTTTGCAACAGTAAATGTACCAGAAGCTTCTAAACCAAGACCAAGTGCAAGATTTGTATATCTCTTTTTCAAGTTCTCATCATTACCTGTATAAGAACAATATTTTCCATACATCATGTCGAGACCAAGAGCACCATTAATTTTTACGTTCTTGTTGACACGATAGCTATACTGTGGTGCAACAAAGAGAACAAAGTTTGCTCCTGTAGAATCAGATGCTTCATCTTTAGTATTGGAATTTCCAAGACTTGTTTTTGTATCTGTAGTTATTGATGCCTTTCCAAAGATATCAACACCAACATTAGCCTTTAAAGAAACATCCTTAGATAAACCAAACTCAGCTGTTCCTGCAAGAGAGAAACCTTTATTTAAATTAGTTGTGCTAATTGTTTGATTTGAACGCGAATAACTCTGCTTAATTGGGTTTATTGAATATCCCATATTAAGACCGACACTTATGTTATTCTTTGCTGCAGCTGAAAGACCAGTTATAACAAGAGAAATAACAACAAAACAAACTAATAACTTTTTTTTCATATTATTCTCCTCCAAAGATAAGCTAAATGCTTAAAAATGTAATGTCAATAAAAAGATACTTAGATATTGATTTTGATTTTTATAGAGAATTCATTGTTTTCCTTTAGTGATAGTTCAAGCTCTGACTCATCTCTTTCCCATTTTATTGTTACACTTACTTTGAAATAAGATTGGCCTATTGCTATTTTTACACCATTCTTTTCGAAAGAAAGAATAATGTCCTTAGCATCTTTGAGAATAAGCGAAAACCACATAAAAGAAATAGCAAAGCTTTCAGTTCGTTTTATTTTACCATTTATAAAACTCTTATTTATTTTGTTCTTTAAAGCAAAATCTCCAAGAGTAAGTTCTGTATCTAATTTATATTCATAATCGCGATATTCATTTAAATACTTTGGCTCCTCTTTCATTTTAACTTCACTGAGGTAGCTTAATCTTTCATTCTTAATTTCTAGACCATAATAAATATCCCACTCTTTACTATTTTGAGTAATGGCTTTAACTCTTCCCTTCCCAAATGAAAATGTAAAAATTGAAAATGAAATAGAGGCTTTAGTCATAACCGAAAAGGATAAAAAGGAAGAAAGAGAAGAAAGTATAAGGAGTTTGATATTTGGATATGTAAAACTAAAAAGAGCCCAAATACGATCTTCATCTATTCTGTTTATTCTTTTAATTTGATATCTAAAATCTTCTTCCTTTGAGGCATACAAAAATGAAACACAAAAACGTTCAAAGGAAGAAGAAAACCCTAACCCACGGCTAGACACAAAAAATTGAGAATTACCAAAAAGATTAAAGACAGTGATAAATGAGTCAGTTTCGTAAAAAGAATCCTTTTTACTTGCTGTAACGCCCGGGGTTAGGGAAGCGGAAATAAAGGGATCTTCTATTAAGCCAAATAAACCGCTTTGACTAATAGAACCAAAACTAAAATAGGCTGTCTTTATAGCTAAACTATCTTTTTTCAATGAGGTAACACCAAATGGATAAGAAAAATTGAACGTCCCCAAACTATCAAATTCAATACTCATAGAGTTCAATCTAACCAATAAAAGAGACAAGATAATAAAGAATACAAAAACAGCCTTCATATAATATAGAACGCAATATCATGAAAAAATGTCAGCGAAATTTAATTTTTTCTTTTCTTTTTTTAATATGTGGAGATTTTTTCACTTGTGCTATATCATCCATAGATAGTTGTTAATAATCTAAGGAGACATGAAGATGGTTATTTTGACCCTAAATTGTGGTAGTTCTTCTGCCAAATATCAGGTATATGATTGGGACAATAAAGATGTATTGTCTGTCGGTGTTGTTGAGCGTATTGGACAGGAAGAATCAACTATAGAACAGAAGTCTAGAGGAAAAGATGAATTTGAAGCTACATTCTCTTCTCCAACTCATGCAGAAGCTATCGACTATATATTAAAGATGCTTCAGGATCCAACATATGGTTGTATTAAAGACCTTTCTGAAATCGGAGCTGTTGGACATCGTGTACTCCATGGTGGAGAAATGTTCAAGAAGTCAACTCTAGTTACAGATGAAGTAATTGAAAAACTTAAGACTCTTATTCCACTTGGACCACTACATATGCCTGGCAATATTATGGGTATCGAATGTGCTAGACGTTTAATGCCAAATGTTCCACAGGCAATTGTTCTAGATACAGCATGGCATCAGACAATGCCTAAGGAAGCATACATGTATGCTGTCCCTTATGAATGGTATGAAAAGTACAACGTCCGTCGTTATGGCTTCCACGGAACATCTCACCTCTATTGTGCAAAGAGAGCTGCTGTTCTTCTGGGAAAGAAAAATGAAGATACAAACGTAATTATCCTCCATATCGGTAACGGTGCATCAGCTTGTGCTGTAAAAAATGGTGTTTGTATTGACACATCAATGGGTTTAACTCCACTTGAAGGACTGGTTATGGGAACACGTAGTGGTGACATTGACCCAGCTGTTATTCCATATATTTGTGCTAATGCAGGTTACTCTGTTAAAGAGATGGATACAATCCTAAATAAAAAGTCTGGACTTTTAGGTCTCTGTGGAAAATCAGATAGACGTGATGTAAGCCAGATGGCAGAGAAAGGCGACGAAAAAGCTCAGCTTTGTGTTGATATGGAATGTAGAAGAATTAAGAAGTACATTGGTGCTTACGCAACACTTCTTGGCAGAGTTGATGCTATCGTCTTCACAGCTGGTGTTGGGGAAATGGGTGAAAATGTCAGACTCGGTGCAACCCAGGGACTTGAATTCTTAGGTATTAAGATTGATGAAAAGAAAAATGACCTTTCTCATTGCAGAAATGCTGAAACATGTATCAGCGCAGATGATTCAAAGGTTAAGATTTTTGTTATTCCAACAGATGAAGAGCTTGTAATAACAGAAGATGCTTATGCACTAATGAAGGGAACATATGATGTTCATACTTCATTCCACTACTCTTTCGAAGATCCTAATTATGTAAATAAGGCTAGAGAGCGTGGTCTTGTAAATAACCTCAAGAAAAAGCCAGAAATTGCATCTATAATTGCATATCCACCAAATAAAACAAAATAAGTAAGTTTAGGGTACTCGCAAGGGTACCCCATTTATTTAAATTTTATAATTTTAAATTTATTAATTTTATTCCTTTTTAGGTCTAATATTTTTTATTATTAAACATTTTTTCATTTTTCATTGTTATAAAAATTATGGAACAGGAAGAATTTGAAAGAATAATAAAAGAAAAATTTCATATAGGTTACCTTAGGCCTTATCAGACTCTAATAATTCGTCATATTCTCGACAACAAGGATGATGGTAAGAGTACTAACATACTTGCATCTCTTCCAACAGGAAGCGGAAAGAGCCTATGTTTTATGGCGCCAATTTTGCTAACAGAAGGGATAACAATCTGTCTTTATCCACTACTTGCACTTATGAGTGACCAAGCTAATAGATTTATTTCATCTTCTATTTACCCTGTTGTTCTAAGAGGTGGAATGACCAAAAAAGAAAGAATTGATTCTTTTCGTCTACTCAAGGAAAAGAAAAGCAAGGTTCTAATTACTAATATTGAAATGCTCTCCTTTTTGATAAACAGTAAAGAGATAGACTCAATAATAGAAAGAATCGAAACAGTTGTAATTGATGAAGTACATACTCTTTTAGAATGGGGAGAGAGCTTTAGACCTTCATTTCTAGAAATAGATAAAATACTGCAATACATAAAACCTAAAAACATATTTGCTTTCAGTGCAACCATAGATAAAGTGAATGGGAAAAGAATTATAGATAAGGTTTTTAATGGTATTAAACCATACATAGTCCATGGTTCAAGCGATAGAGAGAATATCTTTTACCATTCACTTAGAACTCTATCTTTTAAGAGAGATATCTTAAACATCTTAAAAGATAAGGCATTATGTCCTTCAGTTATATTCTGCAATAGCAGAGAAAAAACAGAAGATCTAGCTTTATTTTTAAGAAAATATAAATATGATGCATTTTATTACCATGCAAAAATGAGTAATGAAAATAAAAAGAGCACTGAAAAATGGTTTATGAATTCGCAAGACGGAGTGCTTGTTGCAACAATTGCCTTTGGTATGGGTGTTGATAAAAACAATATACGCTCTATTATCCACACATATATTCCTTCAAAAGCATCGTCGTTTCTCCAAGAATCAGGAAGAGCTGGTAGAGATGGAAAATATGCCTCTTCATTCATACTGTATTCCAGTGATGAGAAATCTGAACTATTAGAAATATTTAGAAACAAAGACTGCATAAGACGACAGCTTTTGGAAAGAATGAATGAAGAAGTCGAAAATGAAAAATGTTTAATGTGTTCACATTGTGTAGATGATGACCTACATTCATCTGGAGAGAACGAGATACTATCCATGCTTAATTATTATTATTTCATAACAGAAAAAGCGCTAATACGTTCACTTCTATTTTGGACGCCTTTATCTAGAGGTTATTTTTTAAAGGATTGGAAAAAAGATGAACTGAAAAAGGCTATAAAAATTTTGATTAATGAGAACAAAATAAGAAGAAGAGGACCATTATTAATCAAAGGAAAACTAATAAATAAAAAGTAAAATGTTTTATGCATTACGTATTACTTTTAAAAAAAATCATTCTTTCTTATCAATAAAGTCTTTATCTATTTCATTAATGGAAATAATATTTAAACATGATTGAAAAACTTCACCCACTTTACCCTTCTTTATATGGGAAAAATTACAACGAAAAAGAATTAGATAGTCGTTTTACATCTCTTATTGAGAAACATAAGGAACTATTTGGAAATAGTTCTCCAATGCTCTTTTCTGCACCCGGAAGAACAGAGATAGCAGGCAACCACACTGATCACAATCAAGGCCTTGTTATAGGTGCATCTATCAACTTGGATACAGTTGCAGCTGTTACAAAGAGAGATGATTCTATCGTAACCTTTATAAGTGAGGGTTTTCCTCTCATTACTGTTGATATTTCAGACACAGAAGTAAAAGAAAATGAAAAGAACACAACTAGTGCATTAATAAGAGGAATAGCTAATGGCTTTATAAAAAGAGGTGTGAGCGTTGGTGGATGGGATGCGAATGTCTCCTCAACCGTCCTTATTGGCTCTGGGCTTTCATCCTCAGCGAGTGTTGAAGTTCTAATCGGAGAAATCTTCAATTCTCTTTTCAACGAAGATAAGTTTTCTCCTATTGAAGTAGCAAAAATAGGACAATATGCAGAAAACGTCTACTTTGGAAAGCCATCAGGACTACTAGATCAAGTATCATGTGCCAACGGAGGAGCTGTTCTAATAGACTTTAAAGACAAAGATGAACCTGTTATCGAATCCTTAAACTTAGACTTATCTTCATTTGATTTAGCAATGATTATAACAGCAGTTGGAGATTGTCATGCATCTCTTACTGATGAATACGCTGCTATACCAAATGAAATGAAAGAAGTAGCTCATTTCTTTGGAAAAGAAAACTTGAGAGAAGTTGACTATGGTCTTTTCTTAGAAAGTATAAAAGAGCTAAGAGAAAATCTTAAAAATGACAGAGCAATTCTTCGTGCATACCATTACTATAGCGAAAATGAGAGAGTCAAATTCATGAAAGAAGAATTAGAAAACGAAGATATTGATACCTTTTTATATAATGTAAACGAATCTGGTGTTTCTTCATTTTGCTTTTTACAAAATGTATATCCATCAATTAGTACTAAAGAACAAGGTCTTGCAATTGCTCTATTCTTAAGTCAACAAGTCTTAATGGGAGAAGGAGCATCTCGTGTACACGGAGGAGGCTTTGCAGGAACTATTCAAGCATATGTTCCATTAAGACTAGTAGATAAGTACATTTCAAAAATGGAAAGTGTATTTGGAAAAGGATGCTCTAGTGTTATTTCAATAAGAAACAAAAGTGTGTGCAGATTAATATAGTATTAACTAATTATGCTTTAAACAGTAGAATCTTTTTCTTATGAAGAATACTAAGACAAAAGCAAATGGAATTACTGAAGGTATAATTTGGCAACAAATTCTTCTATTCTTCTTTCCTATAATGTTCGGAACGCTTTTTATGACACTCTACAACACTGTAGATGCAATCATCGTTGGCCAATTATTAGGAAAAGAAGCGCTTGCAGCCGTTAGTGGTGGTACAACAATACTTGTTAATTTAATTATTGGATTCTTTACAGGGGTTAGTAGTGGAGCGACTGTTATTATTTCTCAATTCTATGGTGCCAAAGACGACGAAAAAGTATCAAAAAGTATACATACAGCAATTGGGCTCTCAATTATATTTGGTCTTCTCATTTCTATAGGAGGATTTCTACTAGCAGAACCGCTTTTAAAACTAATAGATACCCCGCTAGATGTACTTCCATTAGCATCAGAATATCTTCATGTTTACTTTTCAGGAGCACTTGTATTAATTGTTTACAACATGGCATCAGGAATATATAGAGCTTTTGGCGACTCAAAACATCCTCTTTGGTTCTTAATAGTAGGAGCCTTTGTAAACATCTTTTTAGATATTCTCTTTATTGCTATTTTCAAAAGAGGAGTTAGGGGAGCTGCAGAGGCAACTGTTATAAGCCAAGTAGTATCTTTATTTTTGACTTTACTCTTTCTATGTCTTAGAAAAGACTCATGCAAATACTATTTAAGGCGATCATTAGATATTGATGCAAAAATGTTAAAAAGAATGCTAGAGATAGGTCTTCCTGGTGGGATCCAATCAATAATGTACAACATCTCTAATATGATAATCCAAACAAATGTGAATCATTTCGGTACAGATACCGCTGCAGCATGGGCATCGTACAATAAGCTTGACTCTATTTTCTGGATGATTATCAACGCTTTCGGCATTGCTGCAACAACATTTGTTGGACAAAACTATGGTGCAGGCAAAATCGATAGAGCTAAAAAAGGTGTCAAAATAAGCCTATATATGGCAGGTTCTGTCGCAATTGTAATGACTGGACTATATTTAGCATTTGGCCAATATGCTTTTAGGTTATTCACTTCAGATGAAGAGGTAATAGCAATAGGAATGAGAATACTTAGAACAATAGCTCCAGTATTTATCCTTTATATTCCAATTGAAATTCTCTCTGGTGCACTAAGAGGTGTTGGAAAAACATTAGTCCCTACTCTTTTTACAGTCTTTGGCATATGTGGGCTAAGAATTGTTTGGTTAAGCATCCCATTCTGCACGACAACAATAGAAAGAGTAATGTTATCTTACGCTATCTCTTGGGGATTAGTATCAATACTATTCTTTATTTACTACAATGCTAAGAATGTATATAACGAAAAGAGAGCTCAAAAGAGCTCTCTATAATTGCATCCTATAGATTTTGCATTGCTTGGTTTATTTATTATTTCATAGAGGTTCTTGGGAATAGGAACCTCTATATTTAATAAAGGCTCAACAATAGTATTAAACTTAGCAGGATGTGCTGTCGATACTACAATAGTTGCATCATCCTTAAAGTGATCTTTTCTAACTCTTTCACCGCACGCAGTATGTGGACATATTACGTGAGAGTAATCATCATAGGTCTCTTTAATTGTGCGCTGAATATCACTATCAGAAACAGAGTAAGCAGACACATTATTCTTAAAGAGTGAGAACTTTGGATATAAATCGAAGAGCCTCTCCATATTAGAAGGTGCACCAACGTCCATGGCATTAGCAAGTGTTTTTACACTTTCTCTTGGTTTATACTCTCCACTTGATAGATAATCTGGAATAGTTTTATTGGCATTACAAGCAAGAACAATCTTCTTAATTGGGTATCCCATCTCTTTAGCCCAATAGGCTCCTGTTGCATTACCTACATTGCCAGATGGAATGATTATTGTAGGCTCTTCACCATATTTAAGTAAAAAGAGCGAAGAAGCATAAGCATAATAGGCCATTTGAGGAAGAAGACGCCCAATATTAATTGAGTTTGAAGAACTGAGGAAAGAAGAGTATTTTTCATCCATAAATGCTTCTTTAACCATCTTTTGACAATCATCAAAGCTTCCATTTACCTCATAGCTTTCAATATTCTCTCCCCAAGTTGTGAGTTGTGCACGCTGTCTGAGGGCGACTCTATCTTTTGGGAAAAGAACTTTAGCTTTAAGATTCTTTCTCTTATAGAAAGCAGCAGCAACAGCACCACCTGTATCGCCACTAGTAGCAACCAAAATGGTCTTTTCTTCTCCCCTTTTTACTAATAAGCGTTCCATTGTGCAAGCAAGGAATCTTGCGCCAAAGTCTTTGAAAGCACTTGTTGGACCATAGATTAATTCCATGAAGACTTTCTTATCTTCAATCTCTCTAAAAGGGAGAGGAAACGAGAAAGCATCAGTGCAAATATCCAAGAGTTCATCTTCAAGCTCATCACCTTCAAAAAATGGTTTGATAGCACTATATAGAGCATAGCTAAGGCCATTATCAAGCGTAAAAGAGGAAATATCACGAGGAAGAGAAGAAGGAACAAAAAGACCACCATCTGGAGCTAAACCTTTTAAAATTGCTTCTGAACAACTAAACTCTTTTCCGTTTTTATCTCTTGTTGAAACATACTTCATTACCATTTCCTCCTTAAATCTTGGATCCTAAATATGCGCTTAGTCTTAATATATCTGCAAATATTCCAGCAGCTGTTACTTCCGGTCCAGCTCCAGGGCCTTGGACAACTAATGGCTGATTATGATATCTGCTTGTTGTAAACTGTATTACGTTATCTGTGCCTTTTGCTTGGCTAAATGGATGAGAGAGACTAAATTTTCTTAAGCCAACTGAACACTTGCCCTTTTCAACCGTGCCAACATAGCGAAGTGCCATTCCTTCTTTTTTTGCCTCCTCAAATAACGAGAAGATACCATCATCCATTTCACTTATGCGTGCAATAAATTCATCTTTTGAAATATTTCTTAATGGCTCAGGTACGAGAGACTCAACTGGAATATCATCTGTTTCGACCTTATAGCCAAGCTCTCTAGCAAGAATTACAGTCTTTCTACAAACGTCCATTCCTGAGAGGTCATCTCTAGGGTCAGGTTCTGTAAAACCTAATTCTTTTGCCTTAAGAACAAGAGAAGAAAATGGGACTGTTCCATCATATGAGCTAAAGAGCCAAGAAAGCGTTCCAGATACCATTCCTTCAACCTTCTCTATCTTATCGCCTGTCTCTCTTAAGTCTTTGAGAGTAACAATAATTGGAAGGCCTGCGCCAACTGTTGTTTCATATAAAAATTTCTTTCCTGTTCTTCTTGATGCTTTGAAAATAGATTCATAGTTATCATAAGGTCCAGAAGGAGCCTTTTTATTAGGGGTAATAACATGGAATCCACTTTCAATAAATGATTTATATTGCAAAGCCCTTTCCATGCTTGAAGTTGCATCAACAAGAACAAAATGAGGATAGTATGAAGCTTTTATATGTGAAAGGAAGACCTCTTCATTGTAGCTAATAGCATACTTATCCATCTTTTCTCGCCAAAATTTTAGGTCAATGCCTTCATCAGAGAGAAGCATTTTAGTACTTGTTGCTATACCACGAACTCTGATATCTAAATCAAAATCTCTTTTGAGTCGCTCACTCTCTCTTCCTATTTGATCTAACAAAGTTCCACCAATATTACCTGGTCCAAAGAGACCTAGAGACAACGTCTGTGCCGACATAAAAAATACAGCGTGGAGCGCTCTCTCTGCCTTTACAGCATCATGTGATGATATTACTACGCTGATATTACGTTCGCTAGAGCCTTGCGCAATAGCTCTAACGTTTACGCCAGCACGAGCAAGGGAAGAAAAGAACTTTCCAGCAACACCTACTCGACCAGGCATTCCCTCACCAACGACAGCTAAAATTGATAGATCATTTTCAACTTCGATACTCGATATTTGATGACTATTAAGCTCTTTCTCAAATTCTTTAGATATTGTTTCTTTAGCTTTTCTGCTTTCAAAGTATGGAATAGCAATACAAATTGAATATTCGCTTGAAGCTTGAGATATAAAGATTACACTTATCCCTTCATTTCTTAGTGCTGTGAAGAGCCTCGAAGAAACGCCTGGAACACCTGACATACCAGAACCTTCAACGTTAATAAGGGAGATGTTATTTACAACAGAAAAAGCTTTTACTCCATCATCACTTTTTTCTGCTTCTCTTTTAACAATTGTTCCCTCTTCTTCTATATCTCCCCAATACCTAAGAGAAAGTGTTAGGCCGGCTTTTTCTGCAGGAATAAATGAATGAGGGTGAACAACAGGAGCGCCAAAAAAAGAAAGCTCTGTTGCTTCAGCATATGAAAGAGAGCGAATTATATGAGCATTAGGAACATCTTTCTTTGAAGCTGAATAAAGAAGTGATTTTTGGTTCCAAAAGGTTAATGGAGCCTTTAAAAGAGATGCTATTAAAGAAGCACTATATTCGCCCCATCCTTCGTCATCGCGCTCTCTACCTGAGGCATCTTTATCATCATCACAATAGATAAGCTCTCCTGCAACTAATATAACCTTTTTCCCCTTAATAATAGACGGATCATCTAAAATAGCTTTTGGAGACAAAACTAAAGTTGAAACTCCCTCTTCTTCAAATCGTTTTGAAAGAATGAGAGCAAGAAATGTACTTGATAAATTCTCAAGATATTCAGAAGATCCACCACTTTTATTTGAAAGAATAGATACAGCTTTCAAAACATCGCTAATTTTATCAAATGAATCTTCTATCTCTTTACTTACGATAAGAGAATTAACATCAGAAAGAGATGAAACAACAAGATCAAGCCATCCGCACTTTTTCATCTCAAAGAGATTCCATAAGTCTTCTTCCTTCTTACTTGCTTTATCTAAAAGCTTAGAAAAAGATAACTCAGGGCTTAAAGGAGGAGGAAGGACAAATATCGAAGTGTCTTCAGTTGAGCCCTTCTCTATCATTATTAGCTTTTCTATTCCCTTCTTAGTAGAAACCATCGAGCCTTCTAACGCATGAACTCGAATACTCATAAACTCCTCCTCGATTTAAAAAAATAGGACCCCTTTCTGGAGTCCCATCTAACTTATGGATAAACTATCCCTAATTATACAACTTTCTGGACTCTTCCTGCTCTTAAGCAACGAGTGCAAACTTTAATAGTTCTTGGAGTACCGTCAATTAGGGCCTTAACAGAAACAATGTTTGGTCTAAACTCACGCTTTGTAGTAACACCAATGTGCTGTCCAACACCACCCTTCTTCTTAGGCTGACCTTTTCTTGTTACAACTGAACCAGAAATTGTACCTTTTCCACAAATATCACATCTTCTAGCCATTTCTCTCTATCCACCTTAATTAATAATCACATTTATTAGACGGAACCTTTGTCGGCATAAAAGCCGGGAGCATGGCAAAGATATGCCGTCTGAACACTAAACAAATATACTCCAAAGAAGAAATCTTTGTAAATAGCAAAGAGAAGAAAAAATATAGGGAAGAGGATTTTTTATCTTTAATTTTATTTTTCTGACCAAAAATAATTAAATCTACTCTTTTGTAATATTCATTAGTGCACCATAGAGATAAAGCTGTGACGTGCTGATAAGGCCTGTCTTATTTATTATTCTTTGCTTTACTCGAGAAACTGTTCTTTTTGTTACGCCTAAGTTGTCAGCAACTTCAGCATCTTTTAAGCCAAAGCCTAATTGCAAAAGTAAACGACTCTCACCTTTTGAAAGTTTCTCCAATGTTTGGCTTGATGAGTAAGTTTTTCTCTCATTAATTATCTCAGAAAGCCTTATTCTTTTTTCTGTTACAAATTCAACAAAGGGAAAAAGTGCACCAATTAAGTTTTCTTGATACTTATAAGGAAAAACTACAACCCTGGCTAATTCATTCTTCTTTTTTATCTGACTTACATCGTAGGCAAAACTAAAAAGACTAGTTGGCTGTAGTATAACAACATCACAAAGAGGAATCTCTTCACCATCTTCTATTTTGTAAACAACATAATCAAGACTACTATCTATAACAAGTTCGCTTATATTTCCCTTTATAACAATTTTTTTGCACATATTATATAAGCGTTATTTCCTTAAAATATGTCAAAAATTAAGAAAATTTAAATTTCGTATGTGACTCATAATTAATTTTTTCCAGCACATAAACAGAACATAAACAAAAGAA